>Ga0210019_1002417_pt1 | contig 18156 bp, 16 predicted proteins | sample CryGeyCG2114_020_2_FD_183969 | JGI IMG/M metagenome (GOLD analysis project Ga0210019, IMG submission 183969) | Groundwater microbial communities from aquifer - Crystal Geyser CG11_big_fil_rev_8/21/14_0.20 (SPAdes) (version 2) | ecosystem: Environmental > Aquatic > Deep subsurface > Groundwater ...
GAAATTAATGACTAAAAATCAAAAAGTGGCAAGAACACGTAGACAACGAGGTTATCAGTGGGAGGATACTATTGTTAAACGATTTAACAGTGTAGAGAACTGGAAAGCATTCAGACTTGGATCTCCTAGTATCGCATTGCCTGATGTTTTAGCTGTAAATACAGATGTCAGCACAATATTTACCATTGAAGCAAAATCTGGAACTAGTACATCTCTCCCAGTTCCTGCAGATCAGATTGAACGATGTTTATCATGGATCAAAACATTTGATATCTACAAAAAAAGAAACGTCATACTGGCGTTCAAATTCCTCTCAAAGAAGAGAATAGGGGTTGGAGAATACGAAAATAGGGAATTACGAGAATTTTTCAAAATATGGGATGAATCAAGGGAAATCACAGATTGTGTGTGTACTTATGAAGGTAAATTCTTTGCTAAAGTGAACGGAGACAGAAAAGAGATATTCTTAAAAGAATGTGTAATGCCGTTTAAAACAAAACAACGAACTAGTGCCTGATTTACAAATTTTGCAAATCATTTTTTAAGGATGAATACTCACCAATTGTGATGTCTGATGACAAAACGAGGATACAAACAATTGATAGCGACACTAAATCACTGTTAGAAACGGTTTCAGATGCAGAAGTGAGTTCAAGAATCAGCTTTGAAGAATTTACTGATGAACGAGTACTAATCAGTCATGATGCATTTGGGAAAAAACAGATGAAAATCAAGGTTTTGGAAGTATCTGATGAAAACCCAGTGCTAAAATGGAAATTCGGAGATCGTGTAAAGGTTACAAAAATTTTGGTAACCATCAAACACCTTACAACACAGCAAGTTGAAGAAGCTGAATTTGACATTGAGTCTGTAGAAAGAGAACTAGCTGAAAAAAGACACTATACTTCAACGAACAGATGGATCCCAGTAGAAGATATCAAAAATGGCTATGTGGTAGGTTCGAAACACACTAGATTGATTAGTGACGCTTCAGCATTAGATTACATTGTATTTTGATTACAATTACATGTAAGTCACTATTTTACCCTGAAAAACATTATAAACAAAAGAAATTGAAAAATCAGTATGAGTTTGAAAGAATTTGACGTAAATGGTACTGATTACAAAATAGTATTAACTGAACAAGTGATCAGTCATGTAAATAACCTCAAAGATCTTTACAATGCGGCATATGAGGATCCTGAAAGTTTTGAAGACGTCAGTGCGGAAATTTCAAGTACTATAAACGAAATTGCAAGTACTATTGAACCACCAGCTGAAGATAGTGATTTAGATGGAATCATACAAGAAATCATCAAAGCAGTCGATAATAAAGCAGAAGAAATTAAAAAAGAATTAGAAGGAAAGCCGGAAAAAAAATCAAAGTCAAAGAAATAATCTGTTTTTGACCTTAAACTCATAAAAAATTGGTGGATAAATTATATTCTTAATGAAATAATCAAAATTATGTCAAAAAGCTGTGAATGTGGCATTTGTGGTCACCATAATGAATCTGAATGCATTGAAAAAGAATGCAAGTGTTGTTTAAATTTTCACGAAAGATCAGGGCCTAAAAAAAATAATCATTAAGTCATTTATCTTCTTTATAGCAACTACATTTTTTGGAAAGATGTCTAGAACAGCCAAACAACTTATGATCTTGGCATCCGCATAACATACATTTTTTCTCAGTCATAATTTCTTAATCAAATCTCCAAGATCTTCTATCATTTTTTGATCATTTAACGCTTCAATTATTTTTAATCTCATATTTTTTAATCTGTAATTATCATCAGAATACAAGGACGACATAGTCTCCATCTCTTTTTCGAAAAAATAGTTTTCTAAATAATACTTTAATTTGGATTTTACTTTTTTAAAATCCGATTGTTGAATTGTGTATTCATCAATATTATTGCAAACAACTTTGATAAACCCATTCATTTTTAACATTTCTTTCTTAATTTTAACAAGATCTCCTGGTTTGTCTTGAATATCATTAAGAACTTGATATGAATCAAGTATTTGTGAAAGGATATTTTTCAAATGTTCTGTGTATGAAACCATATCGTGTTTTTAGATCCATCTAATCTAAAGTTTAGGAAAAATAGCTCGACTTGTTTAAAAATTACACATTTGCTTTAAATTATCACCGATTAAGGATAATTACGATGCAAGGTGATGCCTATCTCAAATGTATTGATCCTCAATGTGGGTTAGAATATCCAGTTGAAAGTACTAATGTACAATGTAAAAAAGGTCATTTGTTAGATGTAAAATACAAGAAAGTCCCACCTACCACACTAAAACAAGTTTTTTACAAAAGACGTGATTTTGAAGGAAGTATTTTTAATGAAAGTGGTGTTTGGAGATTTAGAGAGTTACTTAATTTTTGTCAGATTGATACTGAAAATTTTGATGAATGTGCAAAATACTTGGTATCCCTTGACGGTGCAGAAGGGAGACAGTCAAAACCATATCATATGTCAAAAGCTGCAGAATTTATTGGTATTTCAAATGATAAATTATGGTTACAACCTGAAGGATACAATCCAAGTGGCTCATTCAAAGACAACGGGATGGCCACAGCTGTTACTCATGCAAAGATGGTAGGGGCAAAAAAAATTGTTTGTGCATCCACAGGTAATACATCTGCATCAGCTGGCATGTTTGCTGCAAATGAAGGAATAGACTGTGATGTGTACATTCCTGCAGGACAAATAGCCCCTGGAAAACTTAGTCAAGCATATCAATTTGGAGCTCAAATTGTAGAAGTTGACGGGAATTTTGATGATGCGTTAAAACAATCCCTTGATGACGCGCAAAATCACAACGGGTATACTGTAAATTCTGTAAATCCATTTAGAATAGAAGGACAAAAGACAATACCATTTAGAGCATTAGAATATTTGAATTGGGAAGTTCCGGATTGGATTGTGTACCCAGGAGGAGCACTTGGAAATACATCTAGTTGTGGAAAAGCTTTGATGGAGTTATATGAATGGGGATGGATTAAAAAAATACCAAGAATTGCAGTCATAAATTCAGAAGGTGCAAGTACCTTATCTGATTTGTATAACGGAAAGTTTGAAGGCGAGGAACTTCGATGGAATAAAGGTAAGCCCAATATAGAATTGATATCACGATACTATGATCATATGGATAAAGAGGGATTACGACCAAAAACAAAAGCAACTGCAATTCAAATTGGAAGACCAGCAAACATTTTGAAAGGTTTACGTGCGTTAGAATTTACAAACGGTGTTGTTACAACAGTGTCTGATTCTGACATGCTTGATGGAATGTCAGTTGTTGGTCTAAATGGATTTGATTGTGAGATGGCATCTGGAGCATCAGTTGTAGGAATTAAAAAATTAAAGAATGAAGGAATTATTAAAAATGATGATGTCGTTGTTGGAATCCTTACAGGACGACAAAAAGACGCAATGTTGCCTGTAGAATATCATAATAATCCTGCAAACAGATTTGCAATTCCACCAAAAAATTAATCCCAGTTTGCAGGCTCGATTATGCGTAAACATTTCTTATATCTTAAGAGTTAAATCTATGTTTTATGAGTAAATTACAACCAAAAGATGGTGCAAAAAAACTAAATGAGTAATTGTAAGAATTGTTCTAAGATATTTTCTGGGAGTTTATCATGGTAGAATTATGGATTGAAATTGCAGCATTAGCTGTTCTTATTGGATTGTCTGGATTTTTCAGTGGATTAGAAGTAGCACTGGTAGGAACAAGAAGCTCCAAAGTCAATCAATTACGAAAACAAAAAGTAAAAGGCGCCGAAGCACTGTACAAGTTAAAACACAACCCCGGATGGATGATGTCTAGTGTCAATCTAGGAAACAATCTAGTGAATGTTGGATCATCCGCATTTGCAACTAGTCTTGCAATGAGGTTTTTTGGAAATGACGGAGTAGCAATAGCAGTAGGAATAATGACATTTTTGATTCTTGTATTTGGAGAGATTACTCCAAAGACATATTGTAATGCAAATGCAACAAAAATTGCTTTAAGATATTCTTCAGTATTACTAGCGTTCAGTTACATATTTTGGCCAGTAGTAAAATTATTTGAAATTATTACAAAAACTATGGTAAAATTAACTGGAAGTAGTTATCATTCACCACCAATTACAGAAGAAGAAATCAAGGGTATTGTAGAACAGGGATTAGCTGACAAAGCATTAGAAAAAGATGAAAGTGATTTGGTTCACAGTGCATTAGAATTCGATGACACAGTGATTAGAACTGTGATGACACCTAGAACAAAAATGGTTACACTCCCTGCAAAAATGCTGTTATTTGAGGCATTACCGTTAATCAATCAAAATGCACATTCAAGAATTCCAATTTTTGGAGAAACTAATGATGATATTGTTGGATTTATTCATGTCAGAGATGTTCTACGAGAATTAGAATCGGATAACAAAATGAAAACATTGCAGCAAATTGCAAGAGAGCCCGTATTTGTATCTCAAGAAAAAATGGTTAGTTCATTATTGAAAGAAATGAAAGGAAGAAAAACACATTTGGCTATAGTTATTGATGAACATGGTGGAGTAGAAGGATTAGTTACATTAGAAGATCTTATCGAGGAAATAATTGGGGATATTGAAGATGAAACAGATGTAGCAGTAAAAGCTGATCACTACATCATAGACAAAGACACAATTGAAACAAACGGAGGGATAGAAATAGACAAAATAAATGAAATTTTTAAATCTGAACTACCAGAAGGAGATGATTATAGCACTCTGAATGGTTTGCTACATGAGAGATTACAAGACATACCTCAAGAAGGAGACAAACTAGAAATTGACAACATACGAATAGTTGTTGAAAAAGTAACAAAAAACATACCTGAGAAAATTAGAATAGAGAGAATTAACAAATGAGATTATTGTTTGGCAAAATATTCTTGTAATTTTTGCTTTTTTTCATTCATATGAAATATTGATTCCGTATGTGCAAAAGAGTCTTCATATGATTTTCCAAAGAGCATCGCTTGCATTAACATATGATTTTCAGGAATTACAATTCCAGTCTGATCATCAGAATACATCATTTGTACAGTATCTCCAATTGAAGTAGTCATATTTGCATGAATGTGTATCATGTTGGTATCTACAAAATGAAATCCCATGGTTTTAGCACAATCTCGAATATCTTTTGTTCCCTTTGCAGTCCATAGTGTAGCTACACCGAATTCATTTGTAAATATTTCATGAATTTCAGATGGTTTTGGGGCCGTATCTTTAAAGCGTATGTCCATTATGTGTAAATGCATTTGTCTTGTAGGCACTTTAATTGCCCGTACATAGAGAGGGGCATCTTTGCCAAAATAGAGTTTAACATCATCTCCATGGTGGGGTTTTTCAGTCATCTCAATAGTGTCAGTAATTTTTTTCTCAGTTTGTTCAATATCGGCCCAACGCCTAACAAGAGTTACGTCAAATCTTACTATTTGATCACCGAATTTATTTCGTAAAGGCTCCAATATTCTTCCCATTCCAGTTACATTGCAACTTCCTTGCATAACGTGATGTTTCCCTAATGCTTGGTTGTAATTTGCTCTAGAATTAAATAATAAATCAGATACAGATTCGGAACCAATTGTGGATTCCCCTCCCTGATAGATTGCAAGGATATTTTTTGGCTCATACAAGTTTTTCTTATTTTTGTATCCACGGCCACTTGGAGAGGCATCAATAACTAAATCTGATTCATCTAAAGCAGATTCAATAGACCCAGAGATTTCATAATCTGTAAAATCACCCAATTTGTCTTCTGGAACATAGACATTCAATCCCTTAGATATTGCCTCATGAACTTTTTCATCAGGAGAATATTTCCCGATGCCTATCACACTGATTTCAGGATCATCCTTTAGAAAAGAAACAATTCTGCTTCCAATGGAGCCATAACCATTAACAAAAATTTTCTTCATAAAGTCACTATATTTACCCCATTTATTTATCTCATGTAGGAAGTATTGGTCAAAAAAATAGACTGAAAGGAAAATTTTCATGACGAACTTACATATAATGACAGATCAGGTATTAGCAATTATAAAAATTGGATAAAAATTACCTCATTACCAAACTAATGTATGCCATAGAGCAATCAAAAGGCGATGATGGTAGAAATCAGTATTTGCTAAAAAGACTCAAACAAAATAAGGAAATCATAAATTCGGACAGACTTTATTTGCAAAAAATTTTAGAACTTGATATTTCAGACATAGAATATAATTTGATAAAAACAGAGCAAAATTTATCAAAAGACAAATCTGTGTTTCTAAACTCCAACATGATAAAATGTAAATCTTGCCAAAAAGAGATCAATCTTGAAGAAAAATCATTAAGATACAACAATAACTGGTATCATGGAAATTGTATCATATTAAATTTAGAAAAAAACACAACTAATTCAACTAAATTACAGCATATTACAAAAAAGAATTTAGATTTAGTTCAAGTTGGTTTGACTGCCACAATAGTTGGTTTTCTAGTACTAAGTGTTTTTTTCATTTTAGGTCCAATCAGCATGATTGCTATGGGTATTGGAGGTGTAATTACATTGTATCATGTGATAGGAGCAACGGGAAAAATGTATTCAAAAAATAAACCAGGAAAACGTGCACCTTCAGGATTTCTAATATTTCTCCTCGGTTCGCCTTTTATTATAGGTACAATGATTGCATATGAAGGGTACACATTACTAGAATCCCCTGTAAGGATAATTTTGTTATGGGCATTAACAATTTCATTTTGGTCAACAATGCTTTTTGTTCCAATGGCAGTGGTGAGTAAATATCGAGAAGATAATCAAAAAGATGTTAAGACGTTCCCAAAAATTTCAGTTATAATACCTGCATATAACGAAGAAAAAGTAATAGCAAATACAATTGAAGGACTATTAGAAACAAAATATCCAAACAAAGAAATAATTTTTGTAGATGATGGAAGTACAGATTCAACATTAGCAATTGCATCAAGATATAAAGAAAAAATTCATGTTCTTCATAAAGAAAATGGTGGAAAAGCGACTGCATTAAATTATGGAATGGTGTATGCTAAAGGCGAAATCGTCGTAATTGTTGATGCAGACACAATTATTGGAAGAAACTCCTTAAAAGAAATTGTAAAGGGATTTGAAGTCAATGAACATGTTGCAGCAGTCGCAGGAAACATCAAAGTAAGAAACAGGATGAATGTATTAACAAAATGTCAAGCATTAGAATACATTACAGGAATCCAAATAATACGAAGGGCTTTTGACATATTTGGTTCAATAACCATAGTGCCTGGAGCATTAGGTGCTTTTAGAAAATCATTTCTGATAGAAGCTGGAGCATACGGCAAAGATACTATTGTGGAGGATTTTGATCAAACGATAAAATTGTTAAAGGCAGGGTTGATCACTCAAGGAAGTAGTAAAGCTACAGCATATACAGAAGCTCCCAACACGTTGAGAGATTTTGTGGCACAAAGAAAACGATGGTATAGAGGAAACATTCAAGTTCTAAAAAGACATTCAGATGCTTTGACAAATCCAAGATTTGGTTATTTACAGAGATTGTCATTGCCATATTTGTTCCTAGGAATGATAGTAACCCCAATAATCGGATTTATTGCAACTGCAAACGCAATACTAGGCATAATCCTAGGAGATGGATTATACATTTTACAAATTTCTATGATATTTGTTGTTGTGCATTATCTAATGACAGCGTTAGCATTACGAATTGATAAGGAAGATCCAAAATTGTTATGGCATGCTATCTTCTTAGTATATGGATTCAAGCAAATTATTGACTTTTTACTACTAAAAGCAATTATAGAACAATTAAGAAACAAGAAAGCTACTTGGACAAGTGCAAAAAGAATTGGTGTGTAATTTGAAAGAAACTCAAATAGGAATGTTTTTTGCAATAGTTGTATGCATTACACTGATAGTTTTATCAGATAATGCATATGCAGAAGAATTAGAAACAATTCAATTAGAAATTAAATATACCAATGGCGATCGTGCAGATTACAATGGGATGAAAATAATAGTTTATCAGGACTTTAACAAATTACCAATATTGGAAAAACAATTAAACTCCAATCCAGAAACCATCACAGTACCTGAAGATCACAGATATAAAATTGAAGTTTATGCTAATGGAATGTATGCAGATGTTGAGTATGTTCAATTAAACAAGAATTCAGAAAAAATCACAGTATTCATACCATTGTCAGGAGGATTACAATTTCAAATTTTTTATAAAAATGGAAATCCAATCAATGGTGCCACAGTGGTTTTGAAATCACAAGACAATGAAGAATGGAGAAAAGGAATAACAAATGAACAAGGTGAAACATTACGATATTGGGTTCAATCAACAACTAAACAGGAAGACTACTATACAGCAGATGTTTATCTGGGAGAAATATTTCTAACATCATACTCGCCAATTAAACTATTACCAGGTATTGCCACTGATCAAAAAATAACTACGCCAATACCTGAAGTCATAGAAGAATTAGTTTCAGTGAATTTGTTTTCCGGTACTAAAAAAATCACATCAGTGGACGGGAATTACAACGTAAGATTGATGGATTTACAAGGAAACACAATCAAGTCATCAGATGTGAATTTTCGAGGAGATGCACAATTTTCAAATCTAAAGTCAGGTACATATGTAATAAAAATTACTACGAATGATGTAATTGAGAATACGTTATGGCCTCAACACAAGATCCATATTATTGGGGATTTAAATAAATTCAGCGTATTTAGAAATGTTGATGATATCAATATCCAAGAAAAAGCATATCTTTCATGCAATTGTATAGCATTTAGGCTAGATGATGTTCAGGATTATTGGTTAGCAGATACACAAGTTGAACTAATTAACTTGTTTGCAGAAAAAAATATTCCACTTACAATCGGAATCATAGGTAATGCGACAGGATCTGATCAAAAGTTGACTTCAGTCATAAAAGAAAATCTGGAAAATAATAATATAGAAATTGCAAATCATAGTTGGAATAATGATGTTCTTACCAATATGAATAGCGCATTACAAGAAAAATATATTGTTGATACAAATGAAAGAATTTTTCAGACATATGGAAAAATGCCCAAAATATTCATCCCTCCTGAAAATTTGTATAATGAACTCACAGTCAAAATTTTAAAAGATCAAGGATTTACTCATTTAGTCTCACATGTTAAAGATGTCGGTCAAACATATGCAGATGATGATTTTTACATAATTCCGTCTACTACCGAGACAGGAAAATTAGTTAATCGTGTGGATTGGCAATTCCATGATAGTGAATATATGAAAAATACAATCATTGAGAGTATCAATCAGAGAGGATATGCCATAATAATGATGCATCCTCAAGAATTTTCTTTAAACAATATTGGGGAATATGACGGACCTAATAAAAAATTGCTTTCGGATCTAAGTCAATTGTTAGATGAGATTTCAAAATTAGATTCAAAAATAATAAAAATCAGCGAAATTAAACCATCCAATGAGAAAGTAGAAAAAAAAACAGTAACAGAACCTAAAATAGACACATGTAACTGCGTTGCGTTTAGACTAGATGGGATTCAAGATTATTGGCTAAATGAAGTTCAAATCAAAATCATGGATACATTTGTCGAGAAAAAGATTCCATTAACGATCGGTATAATTACAAATGCATTTGGGAATGATCAAAAAATTACAGACTATGTAAAACAAAATATTAACAATAATGAGAATTCTTTCGAGGTGGCAACCAAGGGGATTGGATTAACACCATATACGAACTATAACAAAGTAGAACAAAATGATAATCTTAAAAAATCCATTGAATTATTGCAGTCAACAATTAATGTAAGAACACATGTATTCATACCTCCAGATAATAAATTCAATAAAGAAACATTAGAAATTTTAGAAGAAAATCAGATTACGCACATCAGCGGGAGTTTAATTAACGGTGATTCACCACCATTTGAATTTGAAGAAAGTGTGTTCTATAGATTTCCTCAAACAGCATCCACTGGAAAATTTAATCCAGATACTAATATTTTTGAAGGGTTATCAAGTCAGCAAGTAATCGAGGAGTCAATTCAAGGAATTAAAAATTATGGATTTGCAGTAATTTCAATGCAGCCTCAAGAATTTTCAACCGTATCAAATTCCACATATGTGAACTCATACAGTGTAAAACAAATTGATGAGTTAAAAGATATCATTGACGGGTTAAAAGAAAAAGGATACAAAATTGTTTCAATTGGAAAAATAAATTCAAGTGAACAATTAGTTCCATCTTGGATTAAAAATAATGCAGGATGGTGGGCGGATGGCTCAATTGATGACGAAACATTTGTGCAAGGAATAGAGTATTTAGTGAAAAATGGAATTATTTCATATTAACAATTTTGTAATTCATACTAGACTTCCATCGCGCTTCTTCTAGTTTGAATTTGTTTTCACATTTTAAACAAATGTAGCTAGTTGAGATTTCAGGAAAAAATTCCTTACAATCATTACAAATGTAATGATTTTGCATCACTCTATAATCTACACCTAGAGCCTTAATTTCCTTTTTACAGTTAGGACATGTATCGTTTTGATACGTATTTTCTTCAGTAATATTCCCGCAATCATAGTGTTCGATTAATTTTCCAAGTTTGAAGTTGGAGCTTTTACAATTTGGACAGTAAAATACCTGAGATGTTCGTATAGAATCACATTGATTACATGCAATTTCTTTTTTATTATCTAGTCTAACAATTTTTCCATCGTTTTCTAGTTTTTTCAAATAAGATTCTATGAAATCATTTGAAAATCCAAGAATTTGAATAATTTTATTGAGACTTATTTGATGTGTAGTTTTCAATATAAAATTAATATGTTCAATTATTTTATCTTCATTTACATTTTCGTCTGGTAAATCTGCTTGTTTTAATTTTTTTTCAAGATATGATTCCTCTTCTTCTAAAATCGTAATAATTTTCTCGACATCGTTAAAATGAATTGGTTTTTGAAGATAATGATATGCACCTAATCCAATCACTTCTTTGATACTGTTTTCTTCTTTTCCGTTGGCAGTTTCAATTATGATTTTTGTGAATGGTTTTATTGGTAATATTTGAGACATTATTGAATTTGCAGTACTGTCAGGCAAATTATAGTCTAAAAAGATCAATGGGGTGATATCTTGTGCAACAAATTGTTTAAAAAGAGATATTCCTGCATCTCCTGTTTCAGCTGTTTTGATATCAGTGTACCCTAATTTTCTCACAAATTCTGCCAATAACATTCCTACCGCTGGACTGTCCTCTATGATCAATACTGAATTTTTAGAACTCAATAGCTATTCACTAGATTGTACTAAAATAAAAATTGTTTATAAAATGAAACATGTTTTGTTTAGACACAGAACATTAATTTCTTTACTATTTTAGGAATGCTATGGATTTTGATTCTTGGAAGTATGCTTGAAAGTTCAACATATGCTCAGATGGAGTCAATATTGAAAAAACTGTTTTTTCAGATAGGAAATTTACAGGCAACAATTTACGATAAGGGACAGTTTTTCAATCAGGTATTTTTTTAATGATAGTGTATTATTCGTGTTTCAGAACAACTATTGAAGGATTTCCACATATTACATATTCTAGAATCAATAATGATGAAATCAACACATATGGAAAAAAAATTTTTGGTGGAGAATTTGTAGAGTCGGTATTTGATGAAAGCATAATTGAGAATAAAGGTGAACTAAAAACAAACAAGATCTTTCAATATTAGTAAAAGATTCTCAAAGAATATGTTCAAATCAAGATATCTTGATTTTGGTTAAAATATTTGATTCAGAAATAAATCAAAATAATGATTTCACACATAATTATGGGACATATGCAAGTGCATATCATTCATCCTGCAAATAATTATCACAAAAGACTAAATGGGTCAAAATAAGTTCAAATTCTATTGATTCATGGACCCTCTCTTGCAATAGGTGCAATAATGGCATCTGTTGTAATAGTAATTGCATTTGTAGGATTTGATAACATTTCAAATCAGAAAGAGTTAGTCATGGAACCAACACCTATAATTCAACAAACAGGACCGCCAAACATCACAATAAACACATTTTTGGATAATGGTTCTCCAATACTTGGAAATCCAAATGCACCAATTACATTAATCGAGTTTGGGGATTATCAGTGTCATTTTTGCAATGTATTTTTTCATACTACTGAAGACAGTATTTTGAAAAATTATGTTGAAACAGGTAAAGTGAGAATGATTTTCAAAGATTACAATATCATAGGACCTGATTCTGTGAATGCATCACATGGAGCCCATTGTGCTAAAGATCAAGGCTTGTTTTGGGAGTATCATGATATTTTGTATTCAAACTGGACAGGGGAAAATAATGGATGGGCTTCATCTGAAAACCTTGGCAGGTTTGCACAAGAGATAGGGCTAGACATGAATATTTGGTCAGAGTGTATGTTAAGTGAAATTCATTCACAAACAATTCTTGCAAGTAATGAAAATGCTAGAAGTTTAGAATTAACTGGAACCCCTGCATTTTTTATAATAGGTTCGGATGGAAAAACAACCAGATTATTTGGAGCGCAACCATTTGAGACATTTGAAAGAGTTTTTGAAAATGAACTTAAAAAATAGTGTTTTGCGATCAAATTATGAATAAATTGTAAAAAAAAGTGCTAAAATTTCCTTCCTAGATACTTAGAATTTACCCAATATCCTTATTAATGAAATTCCGGGAGCTAGCTTATGGCAGCTGGAATAGACGACATTGCAATATACATTCCTAGACTATACATAGACGCAGCTGATTTTGCAGTCAACCGAGGATTAGACCCAGTAAAATTACAAAAAGGGTTAGGAGTTTCACAAATGGCAATAGTTGATGCCAATCAAGATCCAGCATGTCTTGCAGCAAATGCATGTTTACGAATCATGCAGAAAAATAAACTATCTCCAGAGGATATTGGTAGGTTGTATGTTTCCACAGAATCTGCATTTGACGAATCAAAAGCTATGAACTCATACGTAATTGGGATGTTGGAACAAGTTTACGGACAAGGTGCTTTTGAGCATTGCGGAGGAGTAGAAACTAAATTTGCATGTGTAAGTGGTTCTTATGCGCTATATGACAATACAAATTGGATTAGAGCAGGAGAAGCAGAAGGCAAACATGCTTTGGTAGTAGTTTCAGATATTGCAAAATATGATATGGGTTCTAGTGGAGAAATGACTCAAGGTGCAGGAGCAGTAGTTATGCTTCTAAATGATAAACCAAGATTATTAGCATTTGATCCTAAAGTAACATCAACATCAATTAAAGACGAATATGATTTTTACAGACCTTTTGGAAAAGAAACTCCTATTGTGCATGGACAATATTCAAACTTACTTTACATGATTCAGGTAAGAAAAGCATTAGAGGCATACAAGAAAAAAGTAGTATCAAGCGGACTGATCAAAATGGAGCCTGGGGAGACAATTCTAGATCATATGGATTACATTAACATGCATTTGCCATACAGTAACATGGGAAAGAAAGCATTAGCGTACCTAGTCAGACATGAATGGAGACAGCTTCCACGATGGAAGAACATACTAAAAGAGATTGGGATTGAAGAGCCAAGACCAAAAGACCCACGAGGTACAATAGAATCAGTATTAGGAGATGAGGAATTTATGGCAAAAGATCATGAATTTACTAAATTGTTTACAAAGACTAGAGAATATCAGGAAGTGTATGAGTCAAAACTTTCAAGTTCACTGATTGCATCAAGTATGATTGGTAATTTGTATACTGCATCATTATACTTGGGATTTAGAAGTAGTTTAGAATTTGAGTATCAGAAAGGAATTGAATTGGAAGGAAAAAGGATTGGATTTGGATCCTATGGCAGCGGAAGCAGTGCAATGGTATTCAGTGGCGTAGTTCAACCAGAATTTAAAGAAATTGTAAAAAATATGAATTTAGAAGCAGAAATAGGGGAAAGAAGAAGATTGACGTGGGAGGAATATGAAGAACTACATGAAAACAAACTACTTCCTGAAGAATCAATGGTGCACTCTAAGAAGGAATTTGTTTTAGTAAATGTACAAACAGCCAAAGAAACTAGAGGCGAAAGACGTTACATCTACAATGAATAATGCAAGAAGAATCAAATCCAATAAAGAATTATTTGTTTGAGTACATCAAAAGTTCACAAACTATTCCAGATTTAATCATTGGGAAGAAATTTGACCTAATCATTGATGAGATCATAAAAGATTGTTATGATCATATTATGTCATTAGGAGAAAAAGAAGAATCATTAGGAATGCTAGTCACCGGAACACTACATTATTTACTTACTAATGCTCTAATTACCAGTCAAAGAAAGATAACATACAAAGAACAAGAGATAGACATAGTAATTCCAGATACAAAAACATTAGAAAAAGATCCAAAAAAAACACTGCTTATCTGCATACCTAAATCATCAGACATTAAAACAATAAAGAAAAAAATTGCCCAACTAGAAAAAATTCAACCTGAAAAAGAAAACATCTGGGTAGTACTTTCCAAACATTTACCTGTAGAAAAAAAATCATTTGTAGCATCTAAAGAAAATAATACATTTTCCAAAATCATTTTTGAAATTGGTAAATTTAGTAATATTGGAGGCACAAATAAATTCAAAATATTACGAATTTAAAACATTATTTTAGTAGTAATTTAAAATCAATATTTTTCTTGAAAATTTTATACATGGATGAATCACTAAGATCATCAATGAATGGGATTGTTCCTAATATTGATACTCCGAGAAGATGTTTTAGATCACGTGTTAATTCTTTTATTTTGTATCCGTCTGAATCAAAATCATTAATGATGATGCCTTTAATAGGAATTTTAAACTCATTACACATTTTTACAGTCATTATAGTATGATTAACAGTTCCGACATTACTCCTTGTAACTATAATTGCAGGGATGCTCATATCTTTAATCAAATGTGTGATGTAATAATTTTTCAAAATAGGAGTCATTATTCCACCCATACCTTCTACAAGAAGCACATCATGAAGTTGTGATAGTTTTTTAAAACTTGAAAGGATTGCAGGTATTTTGGGTTTTATTTTTAAATTCATCCATGCAGTGTAAGGAGATGCTGGAATTGGGAAAAACTGGGGATTGGTTAATTTTTCAGGATCATTTACTTGTGCAGCTCGAGATAAAATTTCAAGGTCTTCAGATTTGAACCCTTTTTTCTGAGCGCTACCTGCAGCAAAAGGTTTCATAACACCAACATCAATACCCATTTTCCTAAACGAAACTGCCAAACCTGCAGTGATGTATGTTTTTCCAACATCCGTATCAGTTCCAGTAATAAAAAACGAATCCAATAAACTATAATCAAAATATTTCATAGATTAACTCATCGGTTAATTATTAAGATCTTTGAACATACAAAAACAGTTGAAAAGTTCTGTTTGGCACCCAAATACTCAGATGAACGAATGGTCCATGTTTGATAAAATCACCAAAGGAAAAGGAGTATGGCTAATTGATGCTAAAGGAAATAAAATGATAGATGCAGTAGCATCGATGTGGTGTAATGTGTGGGGTCATTCTAATCCTCAATTGATCAAAGCAATCACAAAACAAAGTAAAAAACTTCAGCATTCATCATTATTCAATTTGACACACGAACCTGCCGAAAGACTTGCAGATAATCTTGTAAGAATATCTCCACATATGTACAAGGTGTTTTATTCAGATAATGGCTCATCAGCAATGGAGATATCAATCAAGATTGCATTACAGTATTGGAAAAATATTAGAAATGAAAGAAAAACAGAGATTGCCACATTAGAAAACGGATATCATGGAGATACATTTGGAGCCATGTCCGTAGGGTATGTACCTGGATTTTTTGGTAAATTTAAAAAACAATTATTCTCAACCATACAATTTCCGGTTCCAAATCAATACAGAACACCAAAAGGATTTACGTTTTCAGACTATCAGAATTACTGTTTAGAAAAAATTGAAGCACGATTCTCAAAAAATGATAACATTGCGGCTTTTGTAATGGAAAGCGGGGCACAGGTGGCAGGCGGAGTGATAATTTATCCAAAAGGATTTCAAAGGAAAATTTATCAATTATGTAAAAAATATGATGTGTTATTTGTTCTAGATGAAATTGCAACAGGGTTTGGCAGATTAGGATCTATGATTCAGTATGAAGAACAAAACTGCATCCCAGATATTGTAGCATATGGAAAAATGTTAACTGGGGGATATCTTACAATGGCTGCAACACTAACCAATAAAAAAATTTATGATTCGTTTTTAGGGGAATTTAATGATTGGCGACATTTGTTTCATGGACATACATACACAGGTAATCCCATTGCAGCAGCAGTTGCAAATGAAAATCTTACAATGTATAAAAAAAAGAATTTGATAAAAAAAATTCAAACCACTTCAAAAGTTTTTGAGGAATTTTATGATGAAATCAATGAAATAGACATTGTTGGGAATATTAGGCATAAAGGTATGCTCATGGGAATAGAATTAGTACAGAATCAAATCAAAAAAATTCCAATTAATCCTGAAAAATCAATAAACAAAATATTTTTTGAGGAGGGGAAAAAACAAGGGATCTATCTTAGAACACTAGGAAACATAGTCATGCTTGTACCACCACTCGCAATAAAAGAAAATGAGCTCAGATCACTTTTAGAACGAACAATCAAAACCATAAAATCCGCAAAAAGAAAGGTACTCTGAGTGAACCCTCAACATACAAATTGTTAATAAATTCATCGTCATAATAAAGTAGAGAATTTTTTTATCAACATCCAAGATATTTAAGAAGCATTTGATACTATCAAAAATAAAACAAACAAAAGAATATTCAAAGTGTAAAGAGATGTTGGCAAGGTTAGAAAACCATAAACAAGAAATTACTTTTTGTGTGAATATTTTTTTTAAGAAGTTTTTATCAAATATTCAATAGAATTTACAAATTCTTTCTCAGAAATTGTTTCATCCAAATACCATTTTGTGTTTTGGTGAAACCATTTAGGAATAAAGTGTTGGTCAGATGTATCAATGAAGTTCGAATTTGTAACTTTTTCTATTGCTTTCAAAAACTCAATATCTTTAATTTCCCACCCAATCCACAACTTTGCTTTATTTTTAAACCATTTGGGAATTGAACTAGAGTCATCCACATGTTTTTCTTTAAGATAATTTGAATTTTCATTTAATTTCTCTTCAATCGCAAAAATTAATACAAGATCTTTTTGTGGGTGTTGACTATCCCATGCAATATTTTCATATACAATAGGACAAATTTTGGCATTAAGAAAAAGTTTATGATGATCCTTAAAGTTTTCTGAACCGATTAACAGGTATTCTTCATAAAAAAAATGACATAATCTCAAAATATCCTTGGATGATTTAGCTTCAAAATCCGGTTCATGTGCAAATATCATGGGGATGAACATAGTTGGTAAAAGCAAAGCAAATATTACAAAAAGTGAAATTTTCATACTTTTAGTTCTATTTTATATTTATTAACACCATGTCAAATTTCTTCAATAAGTGGTGCCATTTTGGAATTTCTTACACGAATTGGAAGATCAATTATTTAAGACGAATCTTATGAAAAACCATATTATTTTAAGAAAAATTGAAAGGTTTTGACCATCATTATTGTTATTAATAGAAAAGCATCAACATCCAATATGTGTACAATAGAATTCATCAAAGAGTGCCAAGAGAGAGTATTTGCAGGTATTGGAATTTCGGCAGATGATACTAGAAAACTGTTCTATATTCCAGAAAACAATCTAAAAGAATTAGCAAAATATGCAAACGAGATAACTCGTGATTTTAACGGAAATAAAGTAGATGTTGAACAATTAAACAATATTAAAAAAAATGCTTGTAGTGAGGATTGTGTATTTTGTGGACAATCGGCATTTTTTGATACAGGTATAGAGACATATCAATTACCATCACCTGAGGATGTGGTCAAAAAAGCGCAAAAAGCAAAAAATGACGGTGCAGAGTCATATTGTTTAGTTGCT
>Ga0210019_1002421_pt1 | contig 18144 bp, 21 predicted proteins | sample CryGeyCG2114_020_2_FD_183969 | JGI IMG/M metagenome (GOLD analysis project Ga0210019, IMG submission 183969) | Groundwater microbial communities from aquifer - Crystal Geyser CG11_big_fil_rev_8/21/14_0.20 (SPAdes) (version 2) | ecosystem: Environmental > Aquatic > Deep subsurface > Groundwater ...
AGCTTTTTTCTTGATTACAATCGGTTCACCAGCAGTCAGCGAGGCTGAGTAGCCAGCGATTTTAATTACATTCAGCACATTGTCCCAGTCCGGCTGGTCAGAAAAATGAACTGTGGCCTGTTGTTTTTTGTGACAAACATTGACCGCACTAACACCTTCAACGGCCAAAACCTCGTCACTGATAATTTGCTCGCAAGAAACACAAGTCATGCCTTGAACATATACAATCTTGTATTTTTTATTTTTGTGGCCCATAATTTTTACATAACACTATGAGAATAAAACTATTCCCAAAGCTATTTATTTATTGGATAATTTTGTTACTTTTAAAATTTCGTCTATCATTTTTTGTTTGGCGGCATCACCCTTGGTTTCCATGGCTTTCTTGAAACATGAATTTAAATGACCCTCAAGCAGTTGCTGATTGGCGGATTTCAGCAATCCAATAACGGCCAAGGTCTGTTGCATGATATCAATGCAATACTTTTCATCTTCAGCCATTGTAATGACCCGATTCAATTGGCCGGCTGCTTTTTTTAAATTGACCGCCACTTGCCGTTTGTAACACTTATGTTGTTCTGACATAAACTTGGTATAATTAAAAATTATTAACCCCCACCCCAGGTTTAGGTATTATACACTCTTGATAATAAAGTACAATCAGCTTGTCCACAAATAAAAAACCCTCACTTGCGTGATTATCATTTGGTGGCCCCCACTCGTCGTTCCCCCAGCACGGGACAAGCCGGGGCGGATTCCCTTCGATGCGTCGTCATTCTGCGACTTACTTAGGATAAACTTCTCATCCAGCCCTAGTTGAATTCAGGAATTAAAAAACCACCTCTCAACAAGTTCGAGGTGATCTTTTGGTGGGCCGGGCAGGATTACCGCCAAAGGCGGACAGGCGAACCAATGATTTGACCACGGTTCTCATCCTGCCCACTTATTACAAAAGCACACCATAAATGGTGTGCTTTTGGTGGGCCGGGCAGGATTCGAACCTGCGAAGGCACAAGGCCAGCAGATTTACAGTCTGCCGCGTTTGACCGCTTCGCTACCGACCCCTAAGAGGGTAATTTCTAAATCCTAAACTCTAAATTCGAAACAGAGACAAAGTTCTAAGTTCAAAATTCAAAATTTAAATCGTGGAGCCGACGCGCGGGGTTGAACCGCGGACCTCATCCTTACCATGGATGCGCTCTACCAACTGAGCTACGACGGCGTAAGGTAGTAATTAGTAACTAGTAAATAGGAATTAGGATTGGCATACACTGAGTAATCTACCGACTGCTGTGTCCGCCGAAGTCTTGACGAAGGTGGGAGCTACGATGGCGCGTGAAACTTTTGGCTGTTAGCTTATAGCTTTTAGGAAAAACGCTAGTAACTACCAACTAATAACTAAAAGCTTAATTTACAACTCACTAATTTTCTTTTTGTACTCATTAATCTTCTGATTGTCGGGGTTCACCTTTTCCAGTCGATCGACATATTCCAAGGCATTTATTTTGTCTTGCATTATCATAGCAGTTTGAATCAATAAATCAAGTGTTTTGGGATCGTTGGGAGTATAAGCCAAGGCTCGAGAAAAATACTCAAAGGCCTTGTTATGATTGCCCATTTCAGTATAAATTTCACCGATTTGAATAAAATTTTCATTGATTATTTCTGAATTATCTACTGTCTGTTCCTCATTACCACGTTCATCTTTTTTGGTCACGGTATGACTATTTTTTTGATTCAATTTGACCAGGTATTCGAATGTCTGTAGAGCTTGTTCATATTCTTTTTGTTGAAGATAAACTTCACCCAAACCACTATAGGCTCTAATATTTTTGGGATCTAAACTGATAACCTCAATAAACTGTTTCTCAGCTTCAGCTGAATGACCTTTTTTGCAATTTTCTTCAGCCTCGATCAGTAGCTTGATAACTTTTTGACTAATATTCACATCTGATTTTTGAGATTTGGCATTTGATTCCTTCTGGTATTTTTTTTCTAGATCTACTAATTTTTGAAAAAAACGAGACCCCATACCTTTGACTTTTTCAGTAGACGGACCAACTATTTGTCTGACCAGTTTCTTGCCTGACTCTGTTTTGCGTTTCATCCGATCCATTAAAATCCGCTCTCGGACTCTAGACTCTTTTTCTTCTTTGATCGTATCAATGTCAATGGTCTTGAGTCTAGTATATTTTTTGGCTAAAATAAAAACAATTGCTGCTAAAAAAACAATCATGACGGATAGCGCAATTATGTTGTAGATCATATATATAGACATTTCAATACAAATGGGATTATAGCATAACTCTTTTACTGAATCAAGCCTCGACTATCTGCTTCAATTCATTCACATCCAAACCGGCACCGCCGACTAAAAAGCCTTGTAAATAAGGAATTTCGACAAATAACTCGATATTTTTACTGTTAAGACTACCACCATACAGAAAACTAACATTTTGGTCAAAATAACGAGCTGAGGTCAGCATCGAGACCGCGTGTTTAATAACTAAATAGGCCTTTTCTAGACTTTCAGCATCCACTACTTGACCAGTCCCTACTGCCCAAACCGGTTCGTAGGCAATAACAATCTTTTTCTGGGTCAAATTTTTGACACTGGACAAGCTCTTTCTTATCTGTTGGACCAGCACTGTTTTGGTTTGATCGACCTTTTTTTCAGCTTCGGTCTCACCAACACATAAAACTGGAGTAATGTTATGATCAATGGCTTGTTGAACTTTTTGACCAATCATCTCGGCTGACTCATTTAGGTGTTCACGACGCTCAGAGTGACCAATCAATGAGAATTGGCAGCCAGCTTCTTTTATCATCGAGGAAGAAGTTTCACCGGTATAAGAACCGAAAGACCAAGCCGCAAGGTTTTGGGCTGATAACTTGATGTTTGATTTGACTAATATTTTCCCGACCTCAAACAAATACGGCGTGCTCGGAGCCACGACCAACTGATACTTGGTGGTTTTGATTTTGGTAATTTGTTTGGCCAACTTAACGGTCTCAGAATGGTTCAACTTCATCTTCCAATTGGCAATGAGATATTTTTTCATATGATTAGCTAATAGCGAAAAGCTATTAGCAATTAGGGTCAAGCAAACTAAAGGCTAGAAACAATCCTCTACAGTTTTAATAGCTTCTCGAAAGGTTTTTTGTTTTTGAATGGTCCAATAATTGCTAAATTGATACTATTGGTAGAGAATATTTCTTCAGCCAATTTCTTGATCCGGCCAACGGTCACATTATTTAATTTTTTGAATTTTTGTTCTGGAGTGATAATTTTATTCTCCAATAATTCATGCTTGACATACCAATCAGCCAGGCTGGAAGAATCTTCGAGAGTCAAAATAATTTTACCACGAACATAATCTTTGGCTTTTTGCAGTTCAGCAGCTGTGACGCCATGTTTTTTGACTTTTTTCAATTCACCAATAATCACTTTGATCGCTTCCTGAAGGCGAGACCGGTCCAAACCGGACTGAATAACTAAATTACCGGTATCCTGATAGACGTTGGGATAACTGCGAATAAAATACGCCAAGCCACGCTGTTCACGAACTGACAAGAATAATCTGGAGCTCATATTACCACCCAAGATGACACTGAGTAGAGCCAAAGTCTCGAGATTTTCATCAGCATAACTAACACCAGGAAAACCAAAAGCCAATTGAACTTGTTCAGTCTTTTTGTAGATGACTTTTATTCTTGGCTCCTTTTGGGTGGTGACATAAGGTTTGAATGGAGCGTTTGAATTGTCCTTGATCTTTTTTGTTTCAAAATATTTACTCACCAATGAAACCGCTTCTTTTTCAGAAATATTACCGGCAATACCAACAACCATGTTTTGAGGAATATAATACTTGTCTTTGTAATCAACCAACTTTTTGCGAGAAACTTCTTGAATGTTTTTTTTGGGACCGGCAATTTCCCAACCAAGCGTTGAGCCTTGGAACATTAATTGCTCTAACGCATCTTCCACATACATAATGGGATTGTCTTGGTACATATTGATCTCTTCTAAAATCACACCCCTCTCTTTGTTGATTTCAACGGCGTCAAATTTTGAATTCTGAAGCATGTCGGACACAACATCAATGGCTAATTCAAACTTTTTGCTGTCAATTTTGACATAGTACCCAGTCCAATCCTTGGAGGTGGCGGCGTTGTACTCTGACCCGACGCTATCCAAAGCTTTGGAAATGTCGAGTGTTGAAGGTCTTTTTTTGGTGCCCTTGAACATCAAATGTTCAATAAAATGGGAAGCACCGTTGATATCTCGAGTCTCATGACGAGAGCCAACACCATATAAAACAAACAAAGACGCTGATTTGGTCGTTTTGTTGGGAATGTGAATTAATCGCAATCCATTATCAAACGTTATTTTTTTGTGCATAAAAATTAGTAACAGTTAGATTACTCTTATGTCTTTATTATAAGCGAGTACAGCCAGTAAAGCAAGTAGAGAGGGAGAGATTGAGAAAATTAAGATTATAATGGGAAAGATAATTAAGATAATTAAATATTGAGGGTATAGCCGCAATGTTTTTAAAAAGATAAGAGCCACGTAAAGTTAATACGTGGCTCTGGCAAAATCCGAGGAACGATGTCCTCATTGGTGGAGCTTGGGGAATTGAACCCCAGTTTCGCCGGTCAGGCTAACTGACTTGGTACTCCAAGTCCCCTTCCGTTGCCAGAAGGTCTCTGCAGCCAGCAGAAGCTCCATAATATTGGTAGTCAATCTTTAACCAACTTGGTATTATAGCATACATTTGCAACTTTGTCAAACAAATAAGCCTAAATTAGGCTTATTTTACTTATGTTAATCTTAAATCACTGTCACGGCTTGGGGTTTTAACCCACCATGAATAATAATATTAATATCATCTGGTATAAGGCCTTCTTGCTCGCGATCATAGCCTAAATCACCACCAATATAGCTCAGATTTGGCGGCCAGGCCTCCAAAGGCGAATCATGAATTTCCAATTTTTTACCAATACTTTCTAGCGAATCCGGCAACCTTTTCACTTTACTATAAGCTAAATCTAAGGTGCCTGTAATATATCTCAGTGTAGATGGTAACTCTGTAATACCTGAATCCATCAATCGAATAGAACCAACAACTTTGATAAGACCCTCGGGCAGATTCAAAACTTGCGAGTTATGAATGCCCAAATCAGCCCGGATAATAATACCCTCGGGTGTGAATTCAAAACTCTTTTCGACAAATTCTTGCGGCTTATTATAACCAATCGCCTTGACCCAGACCACACATTGTTCTGGTGTCCACATTTTCGTACTGCTTTCAATATTTTCTTGCTTAGCTAAATCTGTAATTGTTTCAATTATAATTATTATTTTCTTGATCAATTCAATATCATCAAAAACTACTCCAATGGTATTATTCTCAATAATAAAATTAAAATCTGCCAGTAATTTTTCATACCGGACTCGCCGATCAGCGTCTTCGAATTTGTAACTGGAAGCGGCGGCAATTGAACTTTCTAAATTTTGAATCTTTTTTGACATAAATAAATGCACTGTATTATTTCTTTAATCTTGCTAAACCAAAAAACTGCAAAACTTGTAAAATCTAAAAGACCTTCTCAAGTTCAAGATTCCCATGGGCAATGTCCTTAATATTACTTGGTAAAAGATGCTCTTGCTGTTCATTATAATTAAGATTGCCTCCAATGTAGGATAATTTTGGGGGCCATGATTTCAAATGACTGTACGTAATTTCAAAATTATCGCCAATATACACCAAATTTTCGGGTAATTCTCTCACTCCGCTCATACTAAGATCAAGTGTACCATCAATTCGCTTTAAACTGGCTGGTAAATACTCAACGTTGCTATTGAAAAATGATAATGTTCCTTTTATTCTGACAATTCCCTCGGGCAAATGAGTAACCGAGCCACCCACTCTCAAACCGCCTTCAATGACAATTCCATCAGACTCAAAAGTAAACGTTGTATCAATCGTTTTTTGGGGATCCCTGACTCCTGCAAGCATTGCCCACTCAATACATTGCTCACGAGTCCAAACGTTGTATTTTTCTTTGTCTTCTATCTCTTGAGCCTTAACTAAGGCGGTGATTTCTTGTAACAAAGCGGTAATACCTTCCATCAAGCTGACATCATCCCATATTACATTGATCGAATTGTTCTTGATAATAAAATTCAAATCAGCCAGTAATCTTTCATACTGAGCTCGCCGATCAGCGTCTTCGAATTTGTAACTGGAAGCAGCAGCCACCATTTGTTGGATGTCTTGTTTTTCTATTGGCATAATTATTTAGTATGTAGTTATAACTCTACCTTTTATATTTCCTTTTTCTTTCATCTTATTCAATTTATCAATCAAACTTTGAGGACACACTGTGGCATAAACATCCGCCTCTATCCTTAAACTATCAGGGATATCTGTAATTTGACTATTTTCAAGAAATAAATCACCACCTATCGTTGTCAGTCCAGCTGGCAATTCTCGCACTTGACTCTTTCTAAGATCCAAATCCCCACCAACTGTAGTTAGTCCAGCTGGCAGTTCTCGCACTTGACTATTTTCAAGCCGCAAAGACCCACCAATACTCGTCAACCCGGCTGGCAACACCTTTATCTGACTATTATAAAGATCCAAAGTTCCGCCAACTGTAGTTAGTCCAGCTGGCAGTTCTCGCACTTGGCTATTTTCAAGCCACAAAGCTCCCTCAATCTCAATATGATCATCAAATATTTCAAAATTATCCGCTACATAACTTTCCGGATTTTTAATTCCAGCCTCTCTTGCCCACTCAATACATTCTTCTCGGGTCCAAACTCGTTCTCTCTCTAATTTTTCCGTCTTCTCCGCCTCAACCAAAACCATAATCTCATTCAATTTCTTTGTAAAAGTCTCCATCAAGCCGATGTCATCCCAAATCTGGTCAAAAGTATTCTTTTCTATAATCAAATTTAAACCAGTCAGTAATCTTTCATACTGTTTTTGACGCTCTACGTCCTCGAACTTATAACCGGACGCGGCAGCCACCATTTGTTGGATGTCTTGTTTTTCTATTGGCATAATTCTTTAGGTAGTTATAACTCTACCTTTTATATTTCCTATTTCTTCCATCTTATTCAATTTATCAATCAAACTTTGAGGAAGGCCTTTGGCATAAACATTTCCACCGATTTCTAAACTTTCATTAATATCCCAAATTTGACTTCCTCTAAGCCACAAACCACGACCTATCGTTGTCAGTCCAGCTGGCAGTTCTCGCAGTTGGCTATTATTGAGAAACAAATAACCACCAATCGTCGTCAGCCCAGACGGCAATTCTCGCACTTGGCTATCCTTGAGATTCACATCACCACCAATACTCGTCAACCCGGCTGGCAACTCTTGTACTTGACTCTTTCCAAGATACAAACGACCACCAATACTCGTCAACCCGGCTGGCAACACCTTTATCTGACTATTATAAAGATCCAAAGTTCCGCCAACTGTAGTTAGTCCAGCTGGCAGTTCTCGCACTTCACTATTGTAAAGATCCAAATCCCCACCAACTGTAGTTAGTCCAACTGGAAGTTCTCGTGTTTTACTATCTATAAGAAGCAAATCTCCCTCAATCTCAATATGATCATCAAATATTTCAAATTTATTATCGACATAGCTCTCCGCATTTTCAATTCCAGCCTCTTCGGCCCACTCAATACACCTTTCTCTGTCCCAAACCGTTTCAATCCTCTCCGCCTCAATCAAATCCATAATCGCCTCCAATAATTGAGTAACCCTTACAATCAACACTGCATTATCCCAAATTGCTGCAATTGTATTATTTTCAACAATCGACATCAACTCAATCGACAATTTATTATGCCTTTCTTGTCGGCTTGCATCTTGGAACTGAAATTTAGACACCGCATCAACCTGTTTTTCTAAATTTAATATTTCAACTGTCATAAATTTAATTTCATCTTAAACATAAAAATCAAATCTCTATCTTTCAATTTTCTCATCGGACACTCGGTGGAATCTCATAATAATCCAAAATAAACTTGGCTATTTTACCGAAAACTGGCGCCGCCGATGACGCTGAATACTGAACATTCTTTACATGATCCAATTTGACCAACATCACAAAAGCCGGATCGTCATATGGTGCATAGCCAATAAAAGAATGAATAGTCTGATCACTATACCCTCCATTTTTCCAATCTGGCTCTTGGGCCGTGCCGGTCTTCCCGGCCACCAAATAACCTGGAACCCGCGCCAAATCAGCATGGCCATTTTCCACTACAGAAACCATCATACTACCGACCTGCTGAGCTGTTCTAGCCGACACCACCTGACTCATGACCTTTGGCTCAGTTACAATCACTTTATCTTCAGTAATAATCCGATCAACAACATACGGTTTCATCAATTTCCCTTCGTTAGCAAGAGCGCCATAAGCTCGAACCATTTGTATAGGTGAGACCGTAATACCCTGACCAAAAGAAGCGGTCGCCATATACAATTCATGTTTTTTATCTAAACTGGAAAAATTTCCCTCAGCTTCAGGTGATAAGTCAATATCAGTAATCCGTCCAAAACCAAACAATTTCATATAATCAGCAAAAACATCAATTCCAATCTGTCGCGAGGCAAAAATAGTACCGGTATTAAGTGATGATTCCAAAACTTGAGTCATTGTTTGCAAACCATGAGCCTTTAAATCAGAATTTCGAATATCATAGCCAGCAATATGCTCAACCCCCTTGTCTACATAAGTCGTAAATGGAGTGATCTTCCCCTTATCAATTGCCGCTGCCATAGTCATTGGCTTGAAAATAGACCCAGGCTCATAAGTGGCCAGCAAGGCCGGATTATTGAAGACCGAAATATCCTCAACTTTATTGTATTCATCTGGATCATAATCAGGGTATGAACACATAGCTAAAATAGCACCGGTTTTAGGATCCATAACGATAATTGATCCACTGTCAGCCGCAAAGTTTTCAATCCCATACAACAACTGTTCACAAACATAATACTGAATCGCTTTGTCAATGGTCAAAACCAAATCTGATCCATCTTTAGCTTCTTTAAACTCCTTACCAGCCATAGCAATCCATCGTCCAGCCACATCTGATTCTGATCGAATAAAACCAGCCTCACCGGCCAAATAATCGTTATAATTACCTTCAACACCGTAATATCCCTTAAGTAAATTGTTCTCACTGGTATGCCCAACAAATCCGAGCAAATTACTACCCATGTTGCCCTCCGGATAATATCGTGCATCTTCAGCCACAAATCGAAGACCGGACAAATTATAGTTTTTTAACTTTTCAATTTTTTCATCGGATACTCGATGTTTTATTGGCTCGTATGGGTCATCTTTTTTTCTCAATCGCTCCAACATTTTTGCTTTGAACAAATCAGTTGCTTCTTCTTCCGCCATCAATTCCAACCGTCTTTTTTCTTTAACCACTTGTTCAGCCGTCAACTCTTCCGACATCGGAACAGTTACTTCTTCCTGATATTTTTTTATTTCATCAGAAAAATCCAAAACTTCCAACAAAGAATTCAACAATTCTTCCGGATCGTCTATTGATGACGGCACTGCATACACAAAAGTCAACTCCCGATTGGTAGCAATCGGATAAAGTTTTTCAACCCCATTGTAATCTTTTTCCTTGACAAAAATCGTGCCGCGCTCTGGGTACAATTGTTGAAAAATCTCATGTTGATCGCTAGCCAATGCATAATAATAGGCCCCATCAAATATTTGCAACCTGATTAAACGCAAAACAATCGCCGTAGAAATAAACAAGAAAAAGACCATCAAAATTTTAATTCGACGATTTGATGGCTCCACTACCACTCGCTTCTTTTGAGCAAATGAATAGCTATATTTTTTAACTTTTCGGGTTTTAGTTTTTTTAACTAAAAAAGACATAAAGCTTCTCCTTCATTCTCTTATATTTTACCATATTTTGAAGAAAATGTTTATGCACAGACACACTATTTGTAGATAACAAAAAAGAGCCTTCATTAGACTCTTATATACTATTTTTAGTACGGATATCTTTGCGATGGATCATGAAACATAAACAAAGCATTACTCCCACAAGCTCTACTGGTAGGAGAATGCGCCCTAGCACCAGAAACACCTGTTTTGACCGCTCTCATAGTAGCACCTGGCGAAGACTTCAAATCATCACGCCTAAAAAGAAAAACCACTAGACGAGGACCATTCTGAAGACTACCCAGCTGACACAAATACTCTTAATCCTCACCTTGCATAATCTTTGTTGCCCATTAACGAATCAAATCCCCAAAAGATAATTTCCGTCACAATTCGCTCATCGATATCTGTTTGCCTCTGCATCATCCAGCTCCTCCCCTTAGGCCACCACCGGACCGTCTCGGTAATAGCTCTTGAATGCACTTTTTACCACATCATAAACCTGATCATTTACTTGACCTTTAATTCGTCTCAACATCTCCGCCTGATACTGATTGTACCCTCGGAATCTATTAGCTACAGCATAAGTTGACCGCACCACCAAAAGTGCCGGGGAAAGCCACAAGGTGACAGGCAAAGAAAGGAAAAAAACATTTTTTGCCGCCGAAGCGCCTCGGATATGAAATGTCAAATATTCTCGAGCATCACAAAAAACATCAACTACTGGACACTTACTTTTATGATGAACAATCACCAGCTCCAAAAAAAAGTCAAATCCATAACGCACGTCATTAACCTTCATTTTCAAATGCAAATTTTCTCCTCGTTCAAACACTTCCAGAACCTGTAAACCATCAAGTAAATATGGGATTCCGGTCCAGAGATTCACACCATCGCTAATGACAGCCTTCACGTATCCCATTACACCCCTCCTCTTCGGCCCTGGTTGTTTCAAATCAGCCTATCACAAAAATATAAATTTGTCAATTAAAAAGAAGCCCTAATCAGAGCCTCTTTTTTATCGCTTCTATTTTCCCCAATCTTATTTATTTCAATTCTATTATAACTTTCTTCTTTATTCTTCGGTACAGGCTAAACTCTACACATTTCAAATTCTAATTACTACTACCACCAGTCATACCTTCAAAAGCGCGCAAAATTTCTAATGGCACAGCAAACACTACGGTATTTGACTGATCTGAACTCAAATCATTTAATGATTGTAGGGTTCGAAGATGCATAGCCCCAGGTGCAGACGACAAGATTTGTGCTGCCTTGGCCATGTTGTCGGCCGAGATTACTTCCCCTTCAGCTTTGATAATCACCGCTCTTTTTTCCCGTTCAGCCTCAGCCTGCTTGGCAATAGTTCTTTCCATATCTTCTGGCAAAGACACATCCTTGAGCTCTACATTGTCAACCTTGATGCCCCATTCATCAGAAGCTTTATCAATAATCGATCGAATTCGTTCTGAGACCTTTTCTCGCTCACTCAACAATTCATCCAATTCAACCTCACCCACAATATTTCTCATGGTGGTTTGAGCCAATTGACTCATCGCATGAAAATAATTTTCCACTTCGAGTACAACTTTTTCAGCCATCGCCACTTTATAATAAATTACCGCATTTACAGTCACCGAAATATTATCCCGCGTAATCGCCTTTTGGTCAGGCACATCAACAGCTTTGACTCGCAGATCAATTTTCTTCATTTGTTGAAATACTGGGAACACAATTCTCCAACCGGCTTTTTTTGTACCAGTATATTTTCCCATCATAAACATCACACCACGCTCGTATTCATTAATTTGTCTCAAACTGATAAAAATCAAAAACACGATAAATCCGACTAAATAAGCCATACGTATTTTATATTAATAATAATACAATAATCACGAATAATTAATTACAACTCCCACGTCCTTGTATTGCTGTGTCAGTCGTAACCTTATATGCGTAAACAGATTCTCCATTCCCACATCCAAACGCCAAAATCTTCCTTCACGCATCTTAGCACCGCCCCCCACCTCTTCATCACTATTGACCCAGAGATTCAAACTCCTCCATTTGTTTTTGCAACTCTTTCAACTCCCGATCTGACAAATTCAAAGTTTCCAATTGTTTCTCCAAATCATCAACTGAAAATTCTGGAACTGTTACATTTGGTATCGCCATCACTTCATTCCAATCAAAAACTTTAGCATTTTCTGGCACTTGGATATCAACCGGTTGACCATAATTTGTAAGTGTTAACGACAAATCAAAGCGTTCCAAATCACTCTGGACATCATCAATATTTGTACCAACATTCACCTTGTATAGATAATAATCCTTGACGCCAATCCAAACATCACCTGAGACATCATTCCATTTATCCAAATTTGCTTTTATTTCCTTGAATTCATCCAAACTGGGCTCTTGTCCGTCAACAATTGTTTTCAATTCAACAAAAAATCGTTTCAATTCCTCTCCATTCAACGCCACTCGATAATGATAGGTCCGCACGCCATTCAAATCTTCCTGACCATAGTCTTCTACCACCTTCAAAAAATCAACTTTTTGAAACAACTTTCGAATTTTTCTCACTTCAGAAGCGGACAAAGAATCTTCTTCCGTTTCAGAGGCATCAGACACCTCTGCCTGGAACTTATACCAAGTATCTTTCAATTGAGAAAAATCTACCAACTCAATTTGTGGTGCATTGTTGACTTTGACAAAAGTAGCTTCATTGGTGGTGAGCAAATCAAGATTTAAATTCAAATCACTACCCTCAGATTGAAAATCAATCCCCAAATTAGCCAAATACTTCACATCGTCATCATTACTGGTATCAGCTTGACCACTAACCGCAATTTTGGTTTCACTTGATTCTGAAGCCCCAAGCTGCAACTCCTGGCTCAACCCTGCCATAGCGCCTTTCAATCCAACCGTGGCATCAAACTGGAATGTATCAACCGTTACCATTTTCTTGATCATTTTCTTGACCACCGATTCAGGTGATTTCGTGCATCCGGTCAAAAATATTGACAATGTTAGTACCAGAAACAGAACCCCTCCCAATTTGAAATACTTTTTCATAGTTTTTATTCACTTTATTATTTTATTTACGAACAAAATTATCACTCATCATCACCTCCATTATTTTTACAACAGTTACACAGTTAAATTTTATAAAATCTATACGACTAGGTTATTTAAATTAATCTATTTTGTATTTTAAAGATAATTTAAAAATTAAATTCTTTTTCCCGCCAATCCTGCTCGAGTTCATTCCAGATAAAAAATCCCATATCGTCAACAAACTCATCTTCTGAGTATTCATAATCAACTTGTACATCACTGCCGATTCGATTAGAAAACTGCGTTTTTTTATTCAACACTTTTGGTCGCTTAGTTCGAACCAGTTTGTGTTTGCCATCTGGCATAAAAAAAACTATACCCTCAAACGTGGCTCCGGGAATATTTTCCACTTGACCGTCATATTCTTCTTCTACCTCGAAGGCCGTCTTTATCCCTTCGAGAATTTGTGTCCATTTTTCATCTAACATATATGTATTATAGCGAATTTCTAACCAATCCGTAAAGTTGACAAATTAAATATAATATGATATTGTATTTGGTCATTACCCTGGAGAAAAAAAATGCCATCACCAATCAAAATCCTCATCCGCAAAGATGCCATCTGGTTCACCGCTTTCTTGGAGAACCAACCTAAAATCCAAGCCAAATCCAGTATTAGTGCCGATGCCTCCGTGGGCCGTCTTATTCGTGAAAATCCCGCAATTTTTGACACGGCAATCGACTTTGATCGTGATCACGCCCAAACTCAAACTCATCTTAAAGGCCCTCTGACCAAAAACGATCCCTTTCGCTAACCGCAAAAGGAGACACCATGACCGCCATCATCATTAAACGCTTTACTTCAAGCAACCAGATCAAGGCTTATTATGAAGGTGATGAACTAAATGCTATCTATACCGAACTCGGTCAGCCTCAAGCAGTTTTTCATCTCATCAAGAAACGCGGAGCAAAACACGGTATTTCAATCAAAAATATTTTGGCACCAAGACAAACCCGAAACAGAAATTGCTTCCGCCCAAGACAGTTAAACCTTAACCAAGGTCTTTTTTATTTTCAACCAATCACAACACGAAACACGTAGCACATAACAAAAAGCAAACCACTTTGTCACCCTGAATTTATTTCAGGGCCTCCTTCTAACTTGCCCCCCCCCAATGGAGATGCTGAACCTGCCTGCCGGCAGGCAGGTTCAGCATGATAAAAAAATAAAAAGAACGTAATTTATACGTCCTTAAACATTCATGAATGCCAAACCAAGCGGCACAGCGAACTTACCTTTCCCAGTTTTCAAAGCCTCCCTCAATTCATCATTCATCTGATAAATTCTGGTGCCAGCTGTATTAAACAAGTCCAACAGTTGCCACTGGACAAAATCCTTACCGTCACGTTTATCAAAAGCTGACTGAAATTCTTCCAAATCATCCACCGATCCTGTAACCAAAAAATTCGAAATTCTCTCCAAACTAAGGGCATGATAAAAATCAATCACCCGGCAAACCTCAACCACGAATCTTTCTTGACTATCCCCTCGAACGATATCGTGATTGTACATCAAATGATCATTATAAAAAACATTAAACAAAGCTGTATTTTTTCGCACATCTAACACCGCAGAGATACACCCATCTTCCCGAAGAAAGCTTGTCTCTTTGAGCAACATGGGGTAAGCCTCTACTGGCCCGGTAATCACCACCGGCTCAATCCCAGCTTTTTCAAACACCTCAAGATATGACGCGTAAATATCTCTCAGCACTCCCAGGATCAAAATTCTAGCCTTGCCAGCCACCACCTCCATCTTTCGCCAAGCACAAAGCAGCATTTCCGGAGCTACTGAGAACAAACTGGGCAATTGATCTTCAATATATTCTTGGAACAAATGATCTTCACACTCCCTATACTCAATCACCTTTACAAAAACCCATTGTGCCGGTAGGGATACTGCAACACGACTCAAATCTACCTTTGAGATTTGCCGGACTTCTCGCAAAAATTCAACCATATAATCGATCGCTGAATCATCCTTCAAACCCAAGATCAAACCATCATCATATTCCGACAAGGGGAAAGTCCTGACTTCCTCAATCTTCACATTGACATCAGTCACATCGTCATTGGACAACGCAACCAAATGAACTCCCAGATTATCAAAAGATAAAACCGGCAGCATTTTCCGTGAAAGTTCACCGACGGCGGCCAAATCATTCAACATAAAATTCAACACTTGAGTCAATCCATTCAAATTAAAAACTCTTACCTCACCCTGAACTTTAACTTGCAATTTCAAATCCTGGATAGTTCTTTTATCCAACAGAGCTTGGCGAACAAAATTTACCACCATCTGGTCCTCGCTTTCGGGCGATTGGTCGTTGTTGTTTATCTTGTCAAAGATCCAAAATTTATTTATATTTAATCTTGTCCAGATCACCGTCAATCACAATCGGTTTCATACCTTTGATTTCTTCAGTATAATTCACGTCAGGACACCCACGAAGCATAAAAATAATCTTGTACTGAGAAAAAGCATAACCCATTTCGATCAAAACATTACCACCAATATAATTGACTTGACCATTTTTGTCATAATTCAAAACCAAAATCGCATCTGCCTGGTCAATCTTGTCAAAATGCAGTCTCATCCGATCTTCTTTCAAATCCAAGAATTCAGCTTCTGACATATTTGCCAGCCAATCTTTTATATCTTCAATATGCTCATTGACTGCCTGGCCAACGGTAAAGGGCGTCTGAACTTCAAACCCCATCTGCCTCAATTGATCAGCCGTTGACAAAATTTCATTTTTAAAAGCCAAACTGGCACAAATCACGATTTTCATAAGACCTCCTCTATTGATTGACAAAATTAATAAATTATGATAATATATTACGTTAACAAACCGGAGGGAACAACATGTCATACCGTAAGCAAATCTTCCATCTGACTTTCAATTTCATCTCTAGCTGGCAGTATGCCGTTGCTTGGCTGTTTGGGGACCTCATCTGGCTCTCCATCGTCAACCGAACTTTTAAACTCAATATTCATCCTCTTGCTTGGGCTTTTGGCTCATTCAGTTTGATTCTGGGCTTCACGTATTTGGTATTTTACAAGAAATTCAAAAAATATCAACCTTTGATCGAAAGCCGACAAACCAAGGCTGAAGGAGACGACCATGGATAAATCAATTCGACTTTGCCTCAACATTATAGTTGCCTTTACTGGCGCTGGAATTATGATTTTTTTCACTGGCTTCCAGCTCTCATAATCTTGGTTCTTGGTGCCAGCATTGGCTTGTTGGCCTATTTTGTATTCAATATTATCATTTTTCTACAACTTATCTGGCTAAGTATGTATATTCTAAGCTCTATCATCATATACATTTCCATGCTCTTTTATGCCCGAAAACACAACCTTTAGAAGCAAACCATCATTAACGAACAACCAACCGAATGCAGGGAAAACATGAGCAACACTCAATTTACCAAAATGATCACAGCTCACGCAGAACAAATCAAAGAACAAGTCTCAAAAATGTCACCAGAACAACTTGCTGATTTCATGGCCCGACTGATTCACACCGGATTTGAAATGTCAGGCGAAGGCAACAATGCTGAATATGGCGGCTTCGGTGAACTTTCCCCCGACAATTTGGGTGAAGTTCTGACAAATGATAGAAAAAACGAAAAAAAAGGGTCATGGATGCCAAGCACGCTTCTCGAATTCCATTTGAAAAAAATTGTCAATTTCAATCCCAGTTTTTGGGCACCAGAACCAAATGAACCTATCGAACACGAATAAACTCAAAATAATGCAAAACCAGACGCTAACAAACGTCTGCTTTTTTATTAAAAATTTTATTTCTTTACATCTCACCTTTTAAATATTTCTGCCGGAGTGACTCGGGAAATTTCTCTATTGCATATCTGAGCATAGTTCTAGGCATTTTTTGATAATATTTTCGTAAAAAAAGTTCTTCTACTTCCCGATCTCGATTACCCACTTCACGGAGCATCCAACCGACCGCCTTGTGAATCAAATCATGATCATCCGCAAGGAGAATTTCCGCAATTTTCAATGTATCTTCAAATTCTTTATTTCTAATAAAAGTATAAGTAGCCAGCATTGAAATTCTCTTCTCCCACAAACTTTTTGACCTGGCCAATTTGTATAAAACAGCCCGATCTCGCTTGAGCAAATAATCTCCCACAATATCGGGTGTGGTCACGTCAATCAAGTCCCAATTATTTATATACTTGGTATTTTTTAAGTATATATCAAAAACCTGTTTTTTCTGCTTGTCATCCCCTTTTTTATATTTATGAACCAAGATTCTTAGCGCTGCCATCCGCACTTCATGCACTTTGTCTTTGAGTAAAGTCAAAACTTCGGTCAAATCAATATCTTGATACTTCTTAGCCACATCCTTGATCTCCTGAGCCGTCAAACCGTAAAATTCATCTCCTTCGCCATACTGTCCTTTGCCAGTTTTAAAAAAATTATCAAAAACCGCGATCTTCTCCGGATTTTTCAAAGCTTTTAATTCATTTTTTACTTTAATTACACTCATGTTAATTGCTAATCTTTGGACACAAATTATCAATCTGTTACTAATAACACAAATCAGACTACTTCCCTTTTATTTGTAACATTTGTATCTCCTATATTGCCTGCCTAATTTTCTTCATTAAATTTAAATAAAATTCTAAATTATTCAATGTAGCCAATCGAATCGCCAGTGGCTCATTCACTGAGAACAAATGTCGCAAATATGCCTTTGAATACTTTTTTAGTACAGGGAAGCGAGAATTGGCATTTATTGGTTCAAATTTTTGCGCAAACTTTTCAGCCTTGATATTTATCTGTCTATAACAACGATTTTGATTAGCCAAAACATCATAATTAGCCTTCTCCGCAGCCGGCTGCCACAGATACAATCGGCCATGTCTGGCTTCTCGAGTTGGAATCACGCAATCAAACATATCTACGCCTCTTTTTACCGCATTTATGATATTTTCCGGCCGGCCAACGCCCATCAGATATCGAGGTTTGTCTTTAGGTAATTCATCGGTAATATAATCCAAAACCTCATACATGTCTTTTTCACTCTCACCAACCGACAAGCCGCC
>Ga0210019_1002429_pt1 | contig 18117 bp, 19 predicted proteins | sample CryGeyCG2114_020_2_FD_183969 | JGI IMG/M metagenome (GOLD analysis project Ga0210019, IMG submission 183969) | Groundwater microbial communities from aquifer - Crystal Geyser CG11_big_fil_rev_8/21/14_0.20 (SPAdes) (version 2) | ecosystem: Environmental > Aquatic > Deep subsurface > Groundwater ...
TCACCAAAAAAAGGGCTGGGACGCATGTTCTCGGCGCGCTCTCTGGCAGAATTTGTCAAGGGTATAATTAAAATTATCATTGTTGGATTAGTAGCATTTTTCTCGGTTATCTCTGACTTTGAAACGCTTGAGAATGTTTCCCAGCTTCCGGCAAATGATTTGATGCAGTTTATCAGCATTTTGATGCTTAAAATCTTAGTAGCCACAACAATTGCAGTTTTTTTGATTGCGATTATAGATTTTGTCTTTCAAAAACAACAGCATATCAAGCAACTCAGGATGAGTAAGCAGGAGATTAAAGACGAGTATAAACAGCAGGAAGGTGATCCGGTAATTAAATCCAAATTACGGGAAATCCGCATGCAACGTGCCCGCCAGCGTATGATGCAAGCCGTGCCAACTGCCGATGTGGTCATCACCAACCCGACCCATTATGCAATTGCGTTGAAATATGAGCAAAATGAAATGGAAGCGCCAAAAGTAGTTGCTATGGGCAAGGATAATATCGCGCAGAAGATTAAGGAAATCGCCAATGAGAATGAAGTGCCGATTGTCCGTAATGCCCCCCTCGCCCGCTCCCTTTATGATGATTGTGAACTTGATGAGGCAATCCCGCTTGACCATTATCAGGCAGTGGCCGAGGTGATTAGCTATGTTTATAGGATGAAGAGCAAAAAGAAGAAATGATTGACTTTTCTTCAAATCACATTAATTTACATTACCATTAATTAACAAAGCAAAATAGTTAGCAAGCGAAATAATCCTATGTCATACACACAAAAATCGGAAATTCTGCACAAATTAGCAACCCAAGCTCTGGTCGGCATCGGCTTTTTTGGCGGAATGCTCGCCTCACCGAATGAAGCTAATGCGCAGGAAAAAGCCCCTGCAAAACCAGGTTTTGTTATGCCTGATATATGGGTTGACCCGCCAATCATAAGTGAAGAATTAGCAGCAAAGTTCAAAACATCTAGAAATTGGACTGCTGATATATATCCCCACCTTCCAACACTAGAATATAAAAATGGCGATTTCAAAATGAAGCCGGAAGTGTGGAAGGGATTCCTAAAATTAGCAGATGAATTTTACCAGCTTTGCAAAGATGGCGGTGCTAAAATTGATAATATAAGTGTATATAAGCACGCCTATGATGTTGATGGAGATACGGAAAATTTGAGCAAAGGTGAGCTGGCATCCTATATTGCGGCAGTTATGGTGATGCATAATGCAAAAAAAGAGGGGCTTTATTCCGGTGTTGATGTGGACGAGAATGGCGATGTTACAATAACGATTGACGGGGTTTCGCTTTTTCACACTGACTTTGCTTACGCTGATGGGCCTCCTAGCGCCAATTTTGTTGCTGAAGTTGCCCGCCAAATTTTGGGAGATAACACTGATATTCTAGCCAAAAAAGGTATCGACACACGCAGCCCGCAAGCTGATAAAACTTTCACAGAACGTGTGGCAAATGGTGATTTAAAACAGCCGAAAGGCGAATGGCCGGCCCTTCGTTAACCTGTTAATCTGCCGAAGAATTCCGCGCCAATTCCTTGTCCAAATACGCATCAAGCTTTTTGATAATTTCCGGAATTTTCAGAGCGATTTCCTGAGCATTTTCCAGCACTTCCTGCAATTTCGCCTTTGGCCCCATATTTTCATGCACCCATTTGAGCACTAACGGCTCGGCAAGCTTCCACATATTCACTTCTGGGTTGAGCGCGCGCCCAACACCCTCTGACATCATCATGGTTTTTTGCAATAATAATAAATGCGGTTGCGCCTGCATTTCAAAATCTTCCGCCACTTTAAACATTTGTCCCAAAAGCCGTGCCAGCGAAATTTCATTTATAGGTAAATCCATCACCGGCTCGCCAACCGCGCGGCAGGCAAGGGCAAATGCTTCTATAGATTTATGCTTGGGGACATATCCGGCATTAAAATGCGCCCGCGCAACTTTCATATAATCACGCGTTAGGAATCCGGCGAGAATTTCTGCGACATAAGCGCGGGATTTCAAATCCACATGCCCCATAATGCCAAAATCTATGGGAACGATTTCGCCACGGTCATTAACAAAGACATTTCCCGGATGCAAATCTGCATGGAAAAAGCCATCGTCAAAAACCTGCTTGAACAAAGCCTGTGACGAGTTTCTGAGGATTTCATCAGGGTCAAAGCCGGATTTTTGCAAAGCCTTGCGGTCATTTATTTTCAAGCCGCCAACACGCTCCATCACCAAAACCTGACTCGCCGTATGTTGCCAATATATCTTGGGGACATAAAAGCCTTCCCAACCTACAAAATTCTCACGCAATTTGCTGGCAGATGCCGCTTCCATGCGTAAATCCAGCTCAATCTTAACAGTTTCCTCAAGGGTTTCCACCACTTGCACGGGCTTTAGGCGCTCGGCATAATCAGGATTGCGCTTTTCAATCAATCCTGCAATCCAATAAAATAGCTGCAAATCACGCGCCACACGCTTGGCAATGTTTGGACGCAAAATTTTAACCGCCACATCATCACCGTTTTTGAGCGTGGCAAAATGCACTTGCGCGATGGAAGCTGCTGCAACCGGCTGCTCATCAAATTGACTGAATATATCGGATAACCGCACTTCTAGCTGAGATTCAATAATATTCCTCGCCGTTTCGCTGGAAAATGGCGGGAGATTATCTTGCAAAACTGCTAACTCCACCGCCATATTCTCACCAATCAAATCAGAACGGGTGGAAAGCCCCTGCCCCAGCTTGATGAAGGTTGGCCCAAGTTCAGTAAACGCCGCCGCCAAACGCTGCCCTTGTGTCAAATCCTTGCGACGACGACGAACAGCCCGCGCAATAAATGTTAGCGTCTGGATATTTAATAATTCCACAGGAAACAAGGCATCATGCCGCGCCAACGTGCGGGCAATACGAATTAAATGCGCAATGTTTTTTAAATTTGCGAGCATCAAACCTTCCAACCGCTATGGATTGCGACAATGCCGTGGTTTAATTTGCGGAATTTTACCTTGGCAAAGCCTGCGCTCTCAATCATCGCAGCAAAATCTTCCGCCGCCGGAAATTTGCGGATAGATTCTACCAAATATTGATAAGACGCTTCATCATTTGCTACTGCCCCGCCTAATTTCGGGATAATATTAAATGAATATGCATCATATATCTTTTGCAGCAAATCATTGTTCAAATGCGAAAATTCTAAACAAACAAACTTACCACCCGGTTTCAAAACCCGATAAAATTCGGACAAAGCCTTATCTATATATGTGACATTACGAATTCCGAAGGCAATTCCGGCGATATCGAAGCTATTATCGGCAAATGGCATTTTTTCGGCATTTACCACCGCGAAATTGATGCGCTCCAAAAACCCCTTATCCACCGCCTTATTTTTCGCCACTTGCAGCATATCCGGATTAATATCGGTGAGTGTGACATCAGCGCCACGCTCCCATGCGCGAAAGGAGATATCACCACTTCCCCCAGCAACATCGAGGTATTTCAAGCCTTTGCGCGGGGCAAGCTCGTTTATCATATTACGCTTCCATAGGCGATGCAGCCCCAGTGACATAAAATCATTCATCACATCATATTTATTCGCCACGGACGAGAAAACCCCATCCACCGAAGCGCGATGCGTTTTTTCATCAACCTGCTTGAATCCGAAGTTTTTTGTCATATACATATTACTATGCCTGAATTACCCGAAGTTCAAACTGTTTGTGACGAGTTGGAGAATTTTTTGCCGGGAAGGCATTTTTCACAAATCATCACATTACGTGATAAAATCCGCGTGCCAATCCCTGATTTAACCGTGATTGAAGGGCTAAAAATCAAACAGGTGCACCGCCGCGCGAAATATATCGTGATAAACCTTACCGATAATCCACCACTCATAATTCATCTTGGAATGTCGGGCAAAATCACTATTGGCGAGCCGCAAGAGCGCAAAAAACATGACCATGTGGTTTTTGAACTGGATGACGGCTCAGAAATGGTATTCAATGATGCGAGGCGTTTTGGCTTGGTGACATTGGGCGGGGATGATTTATTCGCTCATCTTGGCGTAGAGCCATTATCCGAGGAATTCGACACGGATTATTTATATGCAAAACTCAGCAATAAATCCGCACCGGTGAAAAATATCATTATGAATCAGGAAGTTGTGGTCGGAGTCGGTAATATATATGCCTCGGAAGCGCTTTTCCGCAGTGGGATTTTGCCCAGCCGCGCGGCCAACAAAATCAAGCACAAAGAATGTGAGCTATTAGTACAAAATATCAAAGCAGTGCTGCGGGAGGCGATTGCTAGTGGCGGTTCAACTTTGCGTGATTATGTGCGCTCTAGCGGTGATTTGGGATATTTCCAGCACAGCCATAAAGTCTATGGGCGCGAGGGTGAGGCTTGCGTTTCGTGCAGCTCAGAAATCAAAATGATGCGCCAAGCCGGAAGAAGCAGTTTTTATTGCTCTATCTGCCAAAGCTGAATGGATTTGCGCCCGCATGCTCGGCAGCAGCACGGCGCATTTCTTCCCGACGCAGAAAATCATTAGCACCAAAATGCCCGTCTCTACCGTTGGAAAGCTCTCTTCTTGATATTGCCGGCTCTGATTTCGTTTCTGATTTCATTGCAGCCTGCGCTTTTTCAAGGGCATTATCCATAATTTTCCTTACGAAGCCTTGCATTACGCCTACAGTCAAATCAAAAGCTCCTATACCGACACCACTTGCTGCACCCAAATCATACCGTATATAACCATCACCTCTTGACGCAAGCTGGCCAATATGCGCGGATAAGCACCTATCACTATTGTCTATAAGGCCCTGCAAATACGGAGTTGCCCTATCCATCAATCTATAATTAAGGCCTTTTGTAAACCAACGATTGATTAAAGATGAAGTGCCAAAAGCCTCAAGCTCCTCGCGCAAGCCATCAACTTTTATAACCGCGCTCATATCCTCAATTGCTATTTGTGCAAATTTTGCAAAAAGCTCAAGAAATGATTCAATTTCTGCTTCTGTTTGTTCATTTTCTGTCATAATTTGCATGGTTACAAACAAAGTTAATTAATGTCAATACATTTTGTCGTTTAATTTATTTCATTATCTATGATTATATATGCGTTTTTTGGCTTGACAGGTTGCGTCCAACCCAATATAAACCACGCCCTATGGCAAATACAAGTTCAGCAAAGATTATTATCAGGCAAATTGCGAAGCGCACAACTGTGAATCGCAACCGTACATCGCGCATGCGCACTTTTATCAAGAAGGTTGAAACCGCTATTGAAGAAGGTGACGCGCAAAAAGCACAAGACGCTCTGCGTAAGGCAGAAAGCGAGATTGCGCGCGGCGTTCAAAACAATATTATCAAGAAAAACACGGCTGCACGCAGAGTGAGCCGCTTGAGCGCAAGGATTAAAGCCTTGGGCAGCAAGAAAAAAGTAGCATAAGGAATTATAAGAATGTTCGCAGTAGTTAAAACAGGTGGAAAGCAATATAAAGCCAATCTCGGCGAAGTTCTGGAAGTTGAAAAACTTGAAGGCAATCCGGGTGACAAAATTGAGCTGAGCGTTCTGGCAGCCGCAAATGACCTTGAAGGCAAAACCAAAGTTGTGGCTGAAATCATTGCGCAAAAAAAAGCTCCAAAGGTTCTAATTTTCAAAAAACGCCGCCGCAAAAACTCGCAACGCAAGAATGGGCACAGACAACAATTAACTGCGCTGCGCATCGTTGAGATTGGTGACAATAAATACAAAGCTGAACCAAAAAAAGCTCCTGCAAAAGCTGAAAAAACAGAAAATGTAGAGAAAAAAGCAGCAAAACCTGCTACAGAAAAGAAAGCTGAGAAGAAATCTGAAGATAAAGCCGAAAAGAAACCGGCAGCGAAGAAAGAATCTAAGCCTGCAGCAAAAAAACCTGCAGCAAAAAAGAAAGAAACCGAATAATTAATTACTAGGAACTAAAAATGGCACATCATAAGGCTGGTGGTAGTACAAGAAACGGACGCGATACAGAAGGCAAAAGACTTGGTATCAAGAAATTTGGCGGCGAAGCTGTAATTCCCGGCAATATAATTCTGCGTCAACGTGGTACAAAATGGCATCCCGGCACTAATGTATGCATGGGCAAGGATTACACAATCCACGCACAAATTGAAGGCCGTGTTAAGTTCAGAAAAGGTTATAAAAACCGCGTATTCGTAAGCGTTGAAGAAAATAACGCTGCTGCTTAAAGCCCGCGATTATTTGCTGAAAAGCCCCACCCTTTAGAGCCTATCTCTCAAAAATGCATAAGACATTATCTTGTAAGCCAGCTTTGCTGCAAGAAAATTGCATGAATGCATGTTTTCAATCGGCGCAAGCTCATTCACATCAGCCCCGACAATTTCACATTTCTTGCACGCCGCCTCAATAATCTCCATCGCATCATGCCAAAATAGTCCGCCTGGCTCAGGCGTTCCGGTTGCATACATCAGGCTGGAATCAAATCCATCCAAATCAAATGTCAGATAAACCGGCCTGCCGATAAGCGGCTCAATCATTTTCTCAATATCCCAGCTTTTCTTATCCTTCGCCCAATGGATATGAATCCTATCTCGGTTTGCCTCCAGAAAAGGGATTTCCTCGGCTGAGATATTTCTAATTCCGGCGGAAACAAGAGTGATATTTTCAAAATCCAAACAACGGCGCAAAGCTGAGGCGTGCGAATAATGCTCACCACGATAACCATCGCGTAAATCGGCATGAGCGTCAAAATGCAAAATCGCCAAATCCTTATATTTTCTGGCAAATGGCTTTATCGAACCTGCAGTTATTGAATGCTCGCCGCCAAATACAAATGGAAATTTGCCATCCGCAAAAACCTTGCCGACAATCTCATCTAGCTGACCCACCGCATTTTCCAGTGGGCGGGCAATTTGCGGCTCTTTCATCGTCACAATGCCGATTTCCTTATATGGCTCACACCATAAACGCTCGTCAAAAAGCTCCAATTCCGGCGAGGCATCAATCATCGCTTGCGGCCCTTTTGATGTGCCACCGCCATAAGTAACCGATTCTTCCAGCCCAAACGGAATAATCACCAATTTTGCTTCATCATAGGAAACCGAATCCTCTTCGGGTAATCCGAAAAATCCATCTTCAGGCTTCATTATCTCGATATCGGTCATAATTTTCACTTATTAGGTTTTATAAAAAATCTCTCGGTCAAATCATTCAAAGCAAGATGCGCGGCAAGCAATTCCTTTTTCTGCATCCAGTTAGGAATATATTTCGGTGCTTCAATATAGCCTTCCGTGAGTAGCGGTTGCAAGCGCAGCGTATCATTTGTGGTGAGCTTTCCGGCAAATAGCAAATCCATATTACGCAAATCACCATCATGCATTGCGCTTTTCAGGAAGCTTTCAACCTCGATTAGTCCACGCAAATATACATTATCTTTATAAAATATTATGCCGCCTTTAGGAGTGCCACCACGGAAAATTCGCATTGCAGAAAGATAGCTTTCCTCATTGCTTTGCCCGTGCGATTTGAAAAATTTATATAAATCCACCAAATCTGCACCATCTTCGGCTTTGGAAAGCGCGATTATACGCAAGGCTAGGCGACTCAGGCGCTCAATATCAATTGAGAAATTGATATATTCTGCAAATGTTGCAAGCCCCTCCTGCACTCCGGTGATTCTCGGCGCTGTGTAGCCAAGGCAGGAAAGAACCGGCTGATTGCGCCCGTTTATATAAGTTAGCGTATGAGTAAAAACCTCATGGTGCAAAAGTTGGCGCAAATCATACTCGGAAAATCGGGCATTCTTGCGAATCTTGACATAGTTCGGCCCCGCCGCCGCGCGAGCAAAAATATTCTCATCAACTTCAATTTTTATCGCATCTTTGTTTGTGTCAATAATCTCATTTGTAGCGGCGGCAAGAAGCTCACAAAAATCCTCAGCAGAATAGATGAAGTTTTCCTTTGAATTACCGGGCTTATAATCCTCAACTACGCGCAGGAAATATTTGGCGATACTGATTATTTTTCGCTTATAACCCTTAAACACATCATTGGGCGAGCCGTATAATATTTTGGAGTTTTTTGTAACCGCATCCGTGCCTACACCCTGCAATATATAATATGCGCTAAGATAGCTTTCAGCATTGCGTTTGAGGAAATCTATCGCCGGATGGTCATCTTTGCCCAGCTTTTTTATATATGACTTTAATGAATCTATTTTTTCCGAATAATCTGTTTTCGCATAAGAAAATTTCGGTAGAACATAATTGCCTTTTTCAGCCTTTTTTAGAAATTCCTGCTGTGCGGCAAGCGGCCAACTAAGCGGGGTTAGTATCAGAAAATCCTTAACAATAGCAACCAGCTCTCTGTCAAAACCGGTGATGCGCTCAATGTCATTTTTGCTCATATAGCTAACTTAAACCGCAATCTTTTCGGGAGAATGGTTGATATCCTTATCATCACCATACATCGTCATTAGCGGATTATCATCAACTTCATGCACCCCTCTTTTATGTGAGAAGCCGTTGAATCCGGTTGCCATGGTGCGGCCATATGCGCCGATTTGTCCGATTTCAATAAAGTCACCTTCGCGCACGTCACTCGGCAGATAGAACGGCCCTTTCATAAAATCCAGCGTATCACAGGTTGGGCCATAAAAGCTAAATGGCAGAACATGATCGGAATCACCTTTATCATCCTTGCCACGCAGCAAATTCACCGGATAGATAAAATGCGGAATTCCGGCATCAAATAGGCTGCCATAAGTGCCATCATTTATATAAAGATTTTGCCCTTTGCGCATCTCCACACGAACAATCACAGAAGTAGATTCGGCAACAATCGCCCTACCCGGTTCACATAATAATTCCAGTTTCTTATATCCCTTAACTTTGCGAAACTCCTCATGTATGGCATCAAAATATGAACTCATCGGCGGTGGAACCATGCCCGGATAAATCGAAGGAAAACCGCCACCAACATTTAGACTTTCAATTGTCACCTTAGCTTCTTTTATGGAGCTAATTGCCATGCGGATTGCAATTCTATAAGCGTCAGGATGCATGCATTGCGAGCCGACATGGAAGCATACACCAAGTTTTTTTGCATATTGACGAACTTGACTCAGCAATTTTGGTGCATCTTGCAAGTTTACACCAAATTTCTCTCCCAGACTCAACTCAGCAAAAGTATTGGGAATTGACATTCTGACATGCAGACATAAATCATCTGCATTTTTTGTTTCTTTGCGGATTTTATCCAGCTCCTCTTTGGAATCGAGCGAGAAATGGCGCACACCATACTTAAAATAGGCTTCCCTAATTGCATGGCGTGGCTTTACCGGATGCATATAATATAGGTTAGCGTCTTTGCTCAAACTGGAAACAAGGCGGATTTCTTCCAAAGAAGCGACATCAAATGAGTGGAAGCCAAGCTGGCATAAAATTTTGATTACGTGCGGTTCTGGATTGGTTTTAACCGCATATAACGGCTCACCTTTGAAATTATTAAGAAAAAAACTCGCAGCCTTTTCAATACTGTGCTTACGAAAAGCAAATACTGGCTGACGGTAGCCTCTCAAAAGAGATTTAACTGATTTTTGTTCCCTTCTCACTATGCATAAAACCTTTGTTGGTTGCAAGGAATGGTGTATTATACATTAATTCCATCTTTTGCAATAAGAAATCGCATTTCAGTGGATTTATTATGTTGGGATAATTACATTAGTGGATTATGAAAAAAGATACAAATGAGATCAAGCAAGCGCAAATTAACCTAAGAACTCTTGAAAGAAGAGATTTTAAGAAGCTAACCGAGCTCTATAAAGGAATTTATGGCAAGGATAGTGGCATCACTAACGAAATGCTAAACGGGCAAATCAGCCGCTTCCCGCAAGGGCAATTCATAATCGAAGCCGGAGAACAAATTATCGGCCATTGCGCAACCTTCCTGATTAAAGAAGAAGTGGCCTTCAAAGACCATACTTATGACGAAATTACCGGCGGCGGCTTCGCATCTAGACATGATGAAGATGGAGATTATTTGTATGGAATGGAAATCGGCGTAAGTAAGGAATATAGAGGGTTACGCATCGGACAAAGGCTCTATGAAGCAAGAAAGAAGTTATGCATTGAATTGGGGCTGAAAGGAATTGTATTCGGTGGTAGAATGCCCAATTATGCAAAGAAACAGAAGCAGGTCAAAACACCGGAAGAATATATTAATCAGGTACTTAATAAGAAAATAAAAGACCCCGTAATCGGATTCCAGACCAAAAACGGCTTCAGCTTTGTTAGAATCCTCAAGAATTATTTGCCTCTAGACCTCGAATCCCTAGGTTATGCGGCATTTATGCTCTGGGAGAATCCGCATTATAGCGAAGAAAGCACCAAAGAGCACCGTCACATACATAATAAAAAAGATTCGGTGAGAGTTTGCAGCGTACAATTCCAAGTTAGGGAGGTGAAAAGCTTTGAAGAATTCGCCTCACAAGTAGAATATTTTGTCGACGTTGCTTCTGATTATCGCTCAGATTTTGTATTATTTCCGGAATTCTTGACCATTCCACTTATATCAATAGACGGAAACAAGGTTTCAACAACTGAGAATATTGAACGCCTCACCCTGCTTACTGATAAATATGTGAATTTCTTTCAGGATTTAGCAGTTTCTTATAACATCAATATAATTGGTGGCACGCACCCGACAAAAAACAAAAAGGGTGAGATTCAGAATATGGCATATGTCTTCCTACGCGATGGCTCGGTTCACACTCAGGCAAAAATACATATCACCCCAAGCGAGAAATATTGGCGCAATATACATGGCGGAGATACGCTTAGCACAATTGAGACGGATTGCGGCACTATTGGAGTTCTTGTATGCTATGATGCAGAATTCCCTGAGCTATCAAGGCATCTGACCGACCAAGGTATGAAAATCCTGTTTGTGCCATTTTGTACCGATGAAAAACAGGGCTATAATAGAGTAAGATATTGCTCACAAGCCCGTGCAGTTGAAAATCAAATATATGTTGTGATGTCTGGAACTGTCGGCAATTTGCCCAATGTTGATAATATGGATGTGAATTATGCGGAGAGCTGCATTATGACCCCCTGTGATTTTCCATTTGCGCGGGATGGAATCGCGGCAACCTCTATCCCAAACACCGAAATGGTGATTATGTCGGATTTAAATTTCAACTCCCTAAGTGCATCACGAAAATCCGGCACGGTGCAAAACCTCAAGGATAGAAGGCTGGATTTATATAGAGTTGCTTGGAAGAAGAAGTAGCTATCTGCCACATTGCCATGTTATAGATTATTTTCAAAATTTATTATTATGCCAATGATTACCACATCTACAAAAAGATTTCCCTTGCGAAAGCGTCCGTTTGCATTCGCCGCCTTGCTGGCAATAGCCACATTCATCTCCACGGCGCAAGAGGCTCATTCCTTGTCCGCAGAGGTTAAATCATCAATTGAAAAAGCTGTAGATAGCGATGATGTGTTTCTGGTTGATTCGGTAATTGAGAAAAGTTCTAAGCTCTATCCTCAAGAAAAAATGGCAATTATCGCTTATGTGATTTCCTATTATGAAAGCAAGAGATTGCCTGCTGCACCGAAAATAGAAATAACCTCGTGGGAAGATGAAGTCCAAGCCTCAATTGAAGCTGGACTGCTGATTAATAGCGGCAATAGCGACAGCAAAAATATCAATGTAAAGACAGAGATTTCATATGAAACCGAAGGTTGGAAAAACTCGCTAGGCTTAAGTGCTGAGAATAATAGCGAAGATGAGCAAAGAACCGCCGAAGAATATAGGGCGGAATACCAAACAAGGTATAAACTCACCAAACGAGATTATGTTTTTGGCGAAATTGATTGGGTAAAAGACCGCTTTAGTGGCTTTGATTATCGCCTAACCGAAGTGGGCGGATATGGGCATAAATTGCTGGATGAGGAAAAATATTGGCTGGAAGCCGAAGCATCCATCGGTATGAGGCAAAGCAAACCAGAAGATAGCAGCAGCGAAAATAGCTTCATTCAAAGATTGGGCGCAGAAGCGGAATGGCAGGTTTTGGAGGATTTATCACTAAATCAAAAGTTTCAAGTTGAGCAAGGCGGAGGGATTTTTATTTCCAACTCTGAAACTTCAGCCAAAACAAAAATTGCAGATAATCTCGCGCTGAAGCTCAGCTTTGAGGCGGAGCATATTTCTGACGTTCCTGAAAACCGGAAAAAGCTGGATACCAGCACCAAGTTTAACATCCTATATGATTTCGGCAAAAACTAATGCACTCTGATAGCGAGATCTTGAAAATGGCTGGGGTACCAGGATTCGAACCTGGGATGCCGATACCAAAAACCGGTGCCTTACCGCTTGGCTATACCCCAACATTTGCAGGACGGTATAAATAATTTATAGTTTTGTCGAAGTCAATGCAAAGCTGACAAATAGACATAGAAATATGCACTATTTGCCACTCCCCCTTTCTGAAGCGCGGATTTTCTCTATCAAATCGGCAGAAAAAGACAGGGTTTTATGGCTATACCTAGCATTCAATAATCAACTTTGACGAAATATAGGCCGTGAGCGGGGGCGGTTTCTCCGGCAGCAGCACGGTCACAGGCTTTTAGAGCATTTTGCAAATCATCCACGCTCCATTTGCCGTTGCCTACCAATCGCAAGCTTCCAACAATATTGCGTACCATATGATGCAAGAATGACAACGCCTCAACCCGAATCTCGATTATTCCATTCACACACTTAACCTCAAGCCTATCCAAGGTCTTTACCGGAGATTTCGCCTGACATTCTGCGGCTCTGAAGCTGGTAAAATCATGATTGCCCAACAAAATTTGCGCCGCTTTATGCATCGCTTCCGGATCCAACTCTTCATGCACGCACCAAGCGCGGGAACGCTCCAACGCCAAATGCGCGCGGCGGTTTATGATGCGATATAGATAATAACGCTTCTTTGCCGAGAATCTTGCATCAAAATCAGCCGCAGCTTTTTTTGCGTCTAATATCGCCACCTGCCCTTCAATCGGTAATTTTCTATCTTTGCGCAAATGATGATTGAGCGCCTCTTGCACACGAAATTCATCCCAATCTTTTTCTAAATCAAAATGCGCGATCTGCCCAAAAGCATGGACTCCGGCGTCAGTTCTGCCTGCGCTTTGCACGCGCTGAGTTTCCTGCGAAAACCCCAGAATTGCGTTTTCAACTGCTTCCTGCACGGAATAGACATCATCTTGGCGCTGCCATCCGGCAAGCCCCGTCCCGTCATATTCTATGGTTATTTTATATCTCGGCATTTTTTATCTAATTATTCCGGCGGAATTTACTGCATATCAAGGAAGCAATCAAGATTAGCATTCCAAAGGCGCTAAGCCATGCGCCCAGCCTTTCATGCCAATAAGGCGGGAGAGATATTTTGAGAATCGAATTTTTATAATCTTTCTCAGTGCTAACTATCATGTTATTGAAATCGTCTTTTTCCAGCAATACCCTTTCCCCGTCAATTTCCGCCTGCCAACCATCTATATAAAAACGCCTGAACCAGATTTTCGCACCCGACTCAGCAGAAATCTCCGCCGTTATTTCACGCGGTTGCCAAGTCAGGTTTTTTATTCCCGCCATTGCACCATCCATGATTTCAACTTTGCGATTTTTCTTCAATTCATCAAGCGGCGTTATGAAAAAATACTTATATAAATCGTCCTTCTTTGGTGTGTAATGCGGGTAATATTCAATGTTATTTGTAAAATAAGCCTTTATCCCGCTTGGTATATGCTGGATTTTGTTGCTGGATATGTACGCCACAAAAATTGCTAATATTATCGCCGGAATGATTATAATTGCCGAAACCTGCATAATGCGTTCTTTCACATCCTGCTCAACATATTTTGCGATTATGGGGACTAGAAAAAGTGGCGTTGCCAGCATAAACCGGAAAGGAAATTGAATAATTTGCAAGATGCTGATTTGCTCCCATAAAAATGAACTCAAAGAGCAGGAAAGAAAAAGGATGGAAATTATTATTACTATAGAAAATATGGACTTTTTCCCTAGCCCAGCTCCAAGTTTTTTTAGTAAAAATAACACCAGCCCCACCGTTAGCACATAAGTCAGCACAATAATCAGGAAATATGGAGCTTTGCTATCAATGAAACTGCTGAAATTTACAAAATGCTCCTGATATTTAAAGCCAATCACCGTATCCCAATGGCTGTGCAAATTCATCAAATCTTTGAGAAAAATCATCGGCAAAATATAGACAGCACAAATGATTAGGCTTAATAGCGATGAAAAAATCAGCTTGGCATAATGCGATTTTTTATTTGCGCAATAAAATCCATAAATCGTTGCTATGGGTAAATATATAATTGTTGCAGGGATATTGGTCAGAATTATCAGAGTTTGGGCGAATGTGTATAATGCGAAACCATATCTCCTATTTTCTATAATTCGCACAATTCCCATCAGCAAAAGCGGTGCAAATGCATATGCCCACACCATCCCCACTCCTGTGGAAATATAGGCGTAAAAAGCGAGAAATGGCGGGAAGAAGATATATAGCGCCACACCGAGCAATCTCACTTTCATTTCATAATTTCGTAGCCAGAAATATGAAGTTGCTATTGCAGTGAGAATTGCCAGAATCATTGAGGTGTTGATAACCGGCATAAAATAATTGCTTTCGCTCCCCAAAAATGAAAATGCAGAATTGATGTATATCGTTAGTGGCGGATAAAAGAAAAAGGCATAGCTTCCATTACCAAGAAAAACTTCAGGGTCAAAGCGCGGATAAATCTCACCTCCCGCCAGCAATGCCGAAAACCTCTTTGCCCATAATGCATGGATGAAAGAATCATGCCCGGCGAATCCGTATATCAAACCGGGAACAGCCGCCAGCATCGCTATTAATGCCAGAAAAATAATTGACTGGTTATTTTTGAAGGCGTTTCTCATAGCAAAATAATAACATCAAAATTAGCAGAGAAATCAGACTAATCCACGCACCAGCCCTTTCATGCCAATATTTTGGCAGATATAGCAGCAAAGTTGCATCTTTGTAATTTTTATCAATCACTATCAGCATGCGCTGCATATAATCCTCCGATAAAAGCTCGACAGGGATTCCATTAATTTCAGCACGCCAACCGGGGATGTAGAATTGTCGGATAATCATCTCATCACCCACCACCGCATTTATTTTGAATTCGAGATGACGGTTTCTGATTTCAATAACTTCAAAATCTGCATTTCTATTTTTGCTTTCGATTATTGGCAATTGCTCAATACCAGCCCTATCTTTGCCATATAGATACTCAACCATACCCTCCGATTTTGGGACATAATGCGGATTGAAGCCGAACAAACCTTTTTGATATAAAGCGCGCGCTTCATTGCTTATTGGCTCGCTTCGTTTTTCAGCAGCAAAAATCGTCAGTATAATTAGCGGGATTACTAATATTGCGGTTAGCATCTTGATACGCTCTGCACTGTTTTTGTCGGCCAAAAATTCAGCAAATAATAAGGTGAGAAGAACAACGCTAATCGCTAGCAGACGATGTGGAAATTGAATATACTTAAGGAATGGGAGATTTTCCCAAAAAATTATACTTATCGGAAACTGCATAAATATCACCGCAGCCATCCCGAAAAGAATAAATTTATGCAGCCGATTAAAATTTATTTTTAATACTAGAAAGGCTGTGACTAATGAATAAAAAAACAACTCAAGCATAATGAGAGCGAAAAAACTCGTTTGCCCGCCACTCAAATTATCCTGAGTGATAAAAAATTTATCATAACTCAATCCCCAATCAAAATGCGCGTCTATATAGACATATTTTTTTAGCAGCAGCATCGGCAACAAATAAAAAGCAGCAAGACATGACGCAAAAATTGCACCGCTTGCCATCTTCAGGAATGCGCGCAAATCTGCTTTTAAGGCTAGCAGGTATATAAACGGTATTCCTGAAAATATTATCGCCATCGGGATGTTTGTCAGGAACAATAAAGCTTGCGCAATTGCATATAAAACAACCCCACGCTTTTTTCCGAAAGCAATTTTTTCGGCTGTCAGCATCAATAGTGGAAATAGCGCAAATGCCCATTGCTGCGACAAAGCAGAGAAGTAATAGCTATTTATAAGCAAATACGGGCTCAGCATATATAAGATTGATGCGAGCAAAGCAATTTGCCGATTATTATACCGCGATGAAAGCCATCTGTAACAAGCAAAAGCTGATAATATCAGTGCGAGATAACCCGAAGCAATAACCAGCGTATAATTCAGCATTTCGTCATTTTGCAAAAAGCCCAGCGCGCTGTTGATATAAAAAATCGCAGGCGGATAAAAAAAGCCAAAATATTCGCCAAGTCCATAATTAAGCTGCGGAAAATGGCGTGGATATAGGGAATCGAAACCAAGCTCGGAGATGAAGTTTTTTGCCCATAAGCCATGGATGCTATAATCAAAACCACCAGCGCCGAATATCAATAACGGCAATGCGAGAATTGTGGCAACGAGCAATATATAAAAATAATCGCGCATTATTCTCCGCTATATAAAACAGGTTTTCGGCGGTATTGCATTCCCACGCAGAAACTCATCTGCCAATATCGGTTTTTTACCGGGTTTTTGCAATTTCAGAATCCTTATTGCCCTCTGCCCGCAAGCAACTGCCAATTCATTATCCAAAACCTCTCCGGCCTTGCCTTGCATATCAATAATTTCTGCGGAGAATATCTTTATCCGCTCATTTTCATATTCAAAATATGGATTTACCGCGCGAATTTGGTTATAAATCTCATGCGCGGCTTTCTGCCAATCAACCCTCATATCATCCTTGCTGATTTTTGCAGCATATGTGACGCCCTCATCTGATTGCGGGACAGGCTTCATATTATCTATATCTGCCAGAACTTCCAGCACCATCTCCGCCCCGCGCTCAGCGCATTTATCATGCAATTCTGATGCGGTAATATTATCATCGAGCAGCAAATCCTCACGCGCGACAATATCACCCGTATCCAGCCCCTCATCCATTTGCATGATGCAAATTGCAGTTTTTTTATCACCTGCCATTATCGTGCGCTGAATCGGAGCCGCGCCGCGCCAACGTGGCAAATCGGATGGGTGGATATTCAGGCAACCATATTTCGGGGTTTGCAGAACATGTTTTGGGAGCAGCAAGCCATAAGCTGCCACAATCGCCATATCACATTCTGGCAATTCCTCCGTTTTAAGCGATTTTGGGGTTTTGATATTCAGATTATTCTCTTCCGCCACAATCTGCACCGGAGATGCGCGCAATTTCTTCCCCCTGCCCGCAGGTTTTGGAGCTGCCGTATAAACCGCAACAATCTCATGTTCCGAACTGATCAGCTTTTGCAAGCATGGCACGGCAAAATCCGGCGTTCCCATAAATATAATCTTCATGGGTTGGTTATATATGTTTTAGATTTCCGAATAAAGAATTATCGCGTACGCGGGACTTCAATCTGCTTCGCCCTATCGAGCAAAACTTCCTCTGCAAGTTCGGCATTCTCAAGCGCCTTTGCCCTTGTCACAGGAATTTGCACTTCTCCCCAACTATCATACCACAAAATTGCAGATGAATCTTCTGGCACACTAGCAGCATCAAGCAACGCCTCTAATCTTGCTGGGTTATTCAATATACTTTGGTCACTTGCAATTGCGTCAAGAAAATGCTTACCCAGCAAACCCGGCGTTCTTTCAGGAGCTTCATCCAGTTCGTTCTGGCGAGGCTTCAAAACTTCAAATGCCAATATTCCAACAACAGCAACTATATGCAACACTACAAGAGAAATAAAAGCTCTCGATAGCTTTATGTTACGAGCATTATAATCTGAACACTCCCACGTCTCACTATCTTGACTTTCTGCAACCATGCAGATTTATTAACGAACAGTAACTGCGATGTCAAAGATTTTGGAGGCCGGTGACGGAATCGAACCGTCGATGAGGGAGTTGCAGTCCCTTGCATTACCACTTTGCTAACCGGCCAAAATGTGGGATGCGCATATATATCAGTTGGCAACGCTCAATTCAACTGGTTTTAAACATTCTGTCGTGGT
>Ga0210019_1002430_pt1 | contig 18115 bp, 21 predicted proteins | sample CryGeyCG2114_020_2_FD_183969 | JGI IMG/M metagenome (GOLD analysis project Ga0210019, IMG submission 183969) | Groundwater microbial communities from aquifer - Crystal Geyser CG11_big_fil_rev_8/21/14_0.20 (SPAdes) (version 2) | ecosystem: Environmental > Aquatic > Deep subsurface > Groundwater ...
GGCATCTGACCTCAGGTCCATCTCCGCCTTGCGTTCACGCATGTCCTGAGTGACAATCAACTCATCGGCTTCGGAATATTCAATGTCCTTGGTTTTAAAAAACTCCGGCAGGACACCGATTACCTTCCCCTTCTCTTCATGCACGCCGCGAGCCACACAACCCATCAGTCCAATCGAAGCCCCGCCATAGACCAGGTCAATCCCCCTTTTCCCCAGTTCCCGACCCAATTCCAAAGCTGTATTTTTGAACAACTCATCCACCGATTGACTGGACGCGCAAAAAACACAGACCGATTGAATATTAATCATAGTGAATTCTACTTACTCAAACTTAATAAAATTACCGGAATGCTTCCGCTTGGTAGTGAATGAGAGTGCTTTCCTGAATCTGTCTGAAATAATCTCTAGCCGCCATGCGTTTTTGCGCCCAACCATAAATAAATTTAATCGCATAAAGGCTGAAAAAATAACAGAGTGACTTTCAATCAGCCCCCATCATCCGCCGAATAAAGGTTTTTGTATTCGTTGATGGCATAGCGGTCTGTCATGCCGGAGACATAGTCACAAATTCGTCGCTCCAGGGAACCCCATTGCGAATTTTTCTGGACGGGTTCAGGGAGAAGCCCCGGCATTTTTGTGTACGCCTTAAAGATCCCCTCCAGGGTCAACTCGGCTTTAAACTCCATACGTAAAACTTTGCGGTGGGAATACATATTTTTATGGAGGAATTGTTTTAACTCCTTATTTTTTTCAGCAACCTCTGCTCCAAACGCCGCAATGCGAATGGGAGCATGACGCACATCATCCACGGTGCCGATCTGGTAATGATCGAGGTTCTTTAATGTCGCCTGGCGAAAATCGCTGATGAGTTCGTTGATGATGCTTCGAACCACCTGGTATTTTTTCAGTTTAAAATCCAGCCCCGTATACTGCTCGTCGAACCTTTTTTCATTCTCTTTCCAAAGAGCCACTTTCCTTAACTGGTCCAGGTCTAGCAGGTTAGAAGTGATCCCGTCATCCAGATCGTGGGCATTGTAGGCAATACCATCGGCAAAATCAGCAACCTGAGCCTCCAGGGAAGGAAAACGAACCCCTTCAGCAGAGGTAACCGGGTTCTCTTCGTCTTGTGAATGTTTGCTGATCCCTTCCATAACCTCCCAGGTCAGGTTGAGTCCATCGAATTCCGGGTAACGTTTTTCGAGCAGTTTTACAATTCGCAAGCTCTGTTTATTATGTTCAAAACCGCCATGGCCTTTCATCAACCGGTTCAAAACATTTTGCCCCGTATGGCCGAAAGGCGGGTGCCCCAAGTCGTGTGACAGGGAAACTGCTTCGGTAAGGTCTTCATTCAACTGCAGGGACTTGCAAATGGAGCGTGCGATTTGCGCAACTTCAAGGGAATGGGTAAGGCGAGTCCGGTAATAGTCGCCCTCGTGATATACAAAAACCTGGGTTTTATATTCAAGTCTTCTGAATGCAGAGGTGTGGATGATGCGATCGCGATCCCTTTGAAATCGGGTCCGGTAGGGGTGTTCCTCTTCCTGGTGCTGGCGTCCTTTGCTTTCCCCGCTTTTCATCGCATAGGAGGCCAGGGAATCGGTTTCAATTTTTTCGAGATCTTGCCGCTTGATCAAAATGCGACCTGAGTTTTAGCGGAACACCGGCGTAATATTAAGCCAGGCCCCGAAGAGGTGTAATTAGAAACGTCTTTATTTCCCCTTGCCTTTGGCGCGGGGCATTTACCTGGGTCCCTTGCAGGCAGGAATCAAGAAGTTAAATCATCAACAAGTTGGTCCCAATCTACTTCTTCAATTTCTTTTTGGGTGATAGGTCCTAAAACCTGAAATCTCTCCATTTCGTCAGGGCTCATGGAAAGATCCCTGAAAGTAATTTCATCCCCTTCCTTAAAACCGGATTCTATCATGGCGGGTCTTTCCTGCGCTTCTGGCCCCATATCGGCGTTCCCCTCTCTGGAGCCGACATCCTGCTGGAGTTGCAAGGCTTCGAAAACCTGGTCAAAGTTTTTGATAATCGTACCCCCTACTCCGCCGAACTCGCTATTGACCGACCTGAAATATTCCCGGTAGAGGTCATAATGGATAAACCGGTACTGGCTGATTTTGTTGGCTTCTAAATAGTCTTCAGAGGCCAGACGATACTGAGCTTCCTTGATATAAATTCTGCCCCGGAAAACCCTGGCAAGGAAATGCCTGGGATTCAAACTCAATACCATATTCAGGTTTAGCAAAGCTATGGCCTGTTTTTTCTCATTCATGCTGGAAAGAGCCTGATTGAAATGTCGACGCACTTCAGGGTTCTTATTTTCAAGAAAGCGGAGAACAGGCTCAAACATCGGAAAGGTAAACTCCCCGAGCTTAAATTGGGCCAGACAAAGTAATTGACTGATTTTTCTAAGCTTCACAAAAACCCCATACGCAGAAAAACCTGCGGGAACGCCAATAGTCCCCTTGTTTTCATTCACCTATCGTCTAATGGATAGACTGATTTTAACTAAAATCCCGGCAAGGGTCAACCACCAAGAAAATTCGCTCAAAGCCAAAAAAATATAACTTAAATAAAAACAAACTATTAACCAAACCCAAAAAATATTCTGGCTCTCGAAAAGTAATTTAAAACTCTAGCCCGCCAGGTAAAATTTCACCTTGCCAGCAGAATTTTTCCATCCTGCGGAATACCTTGGAAAAACGAAAGATACCCGCAACAAAACCCCATAATCTTTTATTTTTCTTGACGTTAGAGGGTTTTTAATATACCTTTTTTGGTATGCAATGTCCTGACTGTGGTTATATTTCATTTAGGCAGGAGAAGGCTTGCGGTAGTTGCGGCTTTAATTTTAAGAAAGTCACTACAGCTTCCCTTTTCCGCAATGATTCTTTTACTATTTTTAGAAAAGAACAGGAATCATCCGACGTATCCCCTCTCCAAGCCGGGGAAGACATTGCCGTCATGGAGCATCCCGAAGAACCCCGGAAAAAACCAGAATCCGGCGAATTCCTTTTAGACTTATCGGATGCTGAACAGGATCACTCAAAAGATAATTTAAAATCAGAGGCCGTGGAGTTTACTCCCATGGAATTTAGTACCGATTCCTATATCAATTTGGAAGAAATGGAGGTGGAAGGGCTGGGGTTAGGACTGGAGCCACTCGAAGATGAAGCATCCACTCCGGAAACCTCCAAAATTGAGATTGAAGATGCTCCATCTGAAATCAGTGAAGAGCCCAATGCCACGGAAGATATAACATTGAAAATCAATGGCTTGGATGGAATTCTCTCAATCGAAGACTCCGGATTGGAAAGTAGCGAGGAGGAACTTGAAATTACCCCTTCATCCGCTCAAAATCTGGAACAGGACACACCTATGGCTCCAATATTGGATCTTGGAAATACTGAACTATCATTGGATCTGGGCGAGGACCTCGAATCAGAAAGTCCCTCCCCACCCACGACCCAACCTGAGCCCCAAATTGATGAGTTAGAAATCAAGCTGGAAATTGACGACTCAGATGGACCACTCGTTACAAGCAGTGATGAAATCCCCGAAATAGAAATCGAAGACCTGGGACTTGAGTTGGAAGACTCTGAAGACTCCCCACCTGACCAGGAAAAACCCTGACCGCCTGGCCCTTTCAGAAAAATTGGATTTTAGGACAAATTTCCTTTATAAAAGAGCGTTCATGGCTAAGCATTAAACCTTAATGGGTAAGACTTTTTTTCTTCTGAGCAAACCTATCAAGCGTTCCTCATAGCCTCCTTTTTTTCCGGACTCTGGATAATCAAGAGAACCAACCACAGCTATGTTGATGGGATTTATTGGATGAAAACAGGCGGCAATTTTTTAGCAACAAACTAACATATCTTGAGCCCAGGAAAAGGCTCCTTTAATCTTTATTTTATAACCCCTATCAGGAAAATTGACAGAATGAAAAAAAAATATTTACTCGCACCCGGTCCCACTCCAGTTCCAGAACATGTCTCCCTGGAGATGGCTCTACCCATGCAACATCATCGGACTCCGCAATTCAGCAAGATATTCGGCGAAGCCGCGGAAGGAGCCCAGTATCTGTTTCAAACCAAGCAGGATGTACTGATTCTCGCCTCTACCGGGACGGGTGCTATGGAAGGTTGCGTGACCAACCTGTTTTCAGCCGGAGATAAAGTACTGGTCATCAACGGAGGAAAGTTTGGCGAACGATGGGGAAAGATTTCCGAAACATATGGTCTCAAGGTTGTCTGGCATAGTGTGGAATGGGGACAAGGCGCCGATGCTAAAGAAATTGAATCTATTCTGGCCCAGGATAAAGAAATCAAAGCGATCATGGTTCAGGCCAGCGAAACCTCAACAACAGCCGCTCACCCCATCGAAGCTTTATCGAAGCTGACTCGGGATCGGGATGATATTTTGTTGATCGTCGATGGAATCACCGGTGTCGGTGTTTTCAACCTGCCCATGGATGAATGGGGAATTGATGCCATGGTGACCGGGTCACAAAAGGCCCTTGAGCTTCCTCCTGGCCTGGCATTGGTAAGCTTGAGCGAAAAGGCCTGGAAGTTTGCCAACCAATCAACCACTCCGCGATTTTATTTCGACTTTAAAAAAGAGCGCAAAAACCTGGCCGACAAAACTTCAGCCTACACCCCTGCCGTTTCACTGGTTGCCGGACTCCGCGTTGTACTGCGGGATCTTCAGGAGGAAGGGCTGGAAAATGTTTTTAAACGCCATAACCGGCTAGCGCGGGCAACCCGTGCCGCAGTGCAGGCCATGGGTTTGACCATGGTCGCTCCAGACAGCCCTGCCGATAGTGCCACCGGAGTATTTGTGCCTGAAGGTGTGGATGGGGGAAAACTGGTGAAAAGCCTGCGTGACGACTTTGGAGTCACCCTGGCGGGTGGACAAGACCAGTGGAAGGGCAAAGTCGTACGCATTGCCCATCTGGGTTATGTCGACACCTTTGACATCATCATAGCCATTTCGGCTCTGGAAATGGCCTTAAAAAAATTCGGTGCCCAAGTCCAGCTTGGCAAAGGTGTGGCCGCCGCTCAGGAAATATTATTAGAAGCTTATTGAGGAGAATCGCCGGTTGTTCCGGCCATTAATATTTGGAGTTCGCAAATGAAAGTTCTTGTTTCTGACAATCTCTCTGCAACGGGAGTTGAAATTCTTAAAAAAGAATCCGGGATCGAAGTGGATGTTAAAACCGGCCTGCCCAAAGAAGAATTGATAAAAATCATTCCCAACTACGACGGTTTAATTGTTCGTAGTGCTACAAAAGTAGTCGCGGAGATTATTGATGCGGCTAGCAATTTGAAGGTCATCGGAAGAGCTGGCATCGGCGTTGATAATATAGACGTGGAAGCCGCCGGGAAAAAAGGCATCATTGTCATGAATGCTCCGGAAGGAAATATTATCACCACCGCAGAGCATACCATGGCCTTGTTGATGTCCCTTTCTCGAAACATCCCGCAGGCCAATGCCGCCCTGAAAAATAAAAAATGGTCTCCCAAGGAATTCATGGGAGTAGAGCTTTTTGAAAAAAACCTGGGTATTATCGGATTGGGACGCATCGGCTCCATAGTCGCCGAACGGGCCCATGCTTTCCATATGAAAATCCTGGTGTACGATCCCTATATTTCCCAGGAAAGAGCCGAAAAGCTGGGAGTTGAACTGGTAGATCTGCCGGATCTACTGGGGCGCTCCGATTTTTTAACCCTGCACACCCCTGGCCTGTCCGGGAAACCGTTACTGGGAAAAGAAGAGTTCGGGCAAATGAAGCCAGGTATTCGTATCGTCAACTGCGCCCGGGGTTCATTGATTGATGACTCCGCCCTGATTGAAGCCGTCCAGTCCAAACAAGTTGCTGGAGCCGCGCTGGATGTTTATCATAAAGAACCCCTGGATCTCGACAGCCCCCTTCTGCAAGTGAACGAAATCATCTGCACCCCTCATCTTGGAGCCTCAACAGAAGAAGCCCAGGAAAAAGTGGCTATCGCGATTTGCGACCAGATCATTGACTATCTCAAATACGGTAATGTGCGCAATGCCGTCAACGTCCCATCCATTGATGCCGAGACACTGGGTATCATCAAGCCCTATCTCGTTTTGGGTGAAGACCTCGGGAATTTCATTTCCCAACTGGTCGATGGCCCCGTTACCCGCATTGATATCCAATATAACGGAGAAGTTTCTACCATGAAGGTAGAACCCATAACCATCGCCATCTTAAAAGGACTCTTCAACCGTTCTATTGAGGGGATAAATATGGTGAACGCTCCCTTTATCGCAAAAGAAAGAGGCATTGAAGTACAGGAATCGAAAAGTAGTGAAGTACACGAATACACCAGTACGATCCAGGTACGCGTCACCAGTGAGAATGGAACCAGAAAGGTGACGGGCAGTATTTTTGGCAAAGGTGATTCCAGAATCGTGCAATTTGACGAATACAATATGGAAGCCGTCCTCTCTAAAAACATGCTCGTGCTCAAAAACATGGATGTCCCCGGCGTGATCGGGAATCTGGGGAATGTTCTCGGGAAAAACAACCTGAATATCGCAGGCTTTCATCTCGGCCGACGGGAAACAGAAGGCAAGGCCATTGCCATCATTAATATTGACTCTCCGCCCACAACGGAAGCTCTGCGGGAATTGCGCAACACATCCCACATTCTCAGCGTTGACAGCGTTACGCTTTGAGTTGAGCACATCGGGTAGGGCTCGATGATCGCCGTTTCGAATGTCGCCGCCCGCAACTTCGGAACCTTCAACTCCACCTCTCCCGCCTTCGTCTGCAGTTTGCGGCCGTAATGCCCGGACGCGTGTCCTTCCGGCCCTCGCTCTGCTCATAACGCCCGGCATTGCAAAGAAGGTCCGCCTGCGCGGGAATGACGAAGGTTGAAAGGTATGGGTGCGCCCTGCCGGGCGCACAAAAAAAAAGCGAGGCTGTCCCGAATGGGAAGCCTCGCTTTACTTTTTTAAAAGCTGAAAATCAATCCTCTTTCTTCTCGCTATCCCCACCCTGCGTGGCCGGAGCTGACTCAACCTTCTGACCAAAAACTCCCGCGATCACATCATTTATAGTATCGGCGCCTAAAATATTGTAAACCGTATTCGCTGACTTAAAGTGTGGGCTGGTAAAGAGACTTAAAACCTTTTTACTGGTGTAACCCAGCATCATAAACTCATGAGCATAATTTTCTGCTACCAGTCTCAGCGTATCCTCATCGGCATCCTCATCACCGGTCGGGGGCCCCGCATCCAGATCAACATCTTCCTGAATTTCGTAAACATAAATCAAGTGCCAACCAAACTCTGTCTTGACCGGGCCGACAACGTCTCCCTCCTGAGCTGTGAATGCCGCGACCTCAAAAGGCCTGACCATGGCTCCTTTCCCAAACCACCCCAGATCTCCACCACGTTTTTTAGACGGGCATTCACTATACTCCTCGGCCAGCTTGGTAAATTCTTCCCCATTGTCAATCTTAACCTTCAGTTCATCAGCAAGTTCTTTAGAGCCTACGAGAATGTGCCGGGCCTGAACTTTTTTTACTTTTCTCTCTTTAGCCATGATTCAATACCATGAAATTATATAGAATGGTTTTCCCGTTTCCGGGAAATCCGTTTCATCAAATGGACTGTTGATCTGTAACGCAGGATCAGTTTAGCATCAACGCGCAACATTTTTTATATTTCTTGCCAGACCCGCATGGGCAAGTATCGTTCGGCTTTATTTTTCCTTCCCGCACCTTCAATCCCGGCGTACTTTGCAACAACTCTTTGCCAATTTTTTTTGCCTCTTTATAGCGTTTCTTCAGCCTCTCATTCAAATCCGGAATCGACTGATTGAGGGCAATCAGCATATCGCTGTTGGAGGATTCCAGTTTGGCATCTTCCTGTTCCCTGAGGCGTTCATCCAGGAAGTAGGTTGCGGAAAAAATAGGCGCCTGATCCGCATTATCCAGTTCCAACTTATAAAACGAAAGTTTTAAACTTCTATTATCATTGCGCGGATCAATATCGTAGGAGTCTTCCGCAAAATATTTATCATTGCTGAAATTAAAATCAAGCATTTCTTTATTTCTAGGAAATAACTCATAAAAATTGTAATAGTTTCCCGGCACAAATTCCAGGTAAGTGGTCGGATTCTTCTCCCCATAGGCTTTTGCCTCGACAACCCTTTGCTTGAACAGGAGCACCAACTCATCCGGAGCATTTTTGGCAAACCCCTTTGCGATTTGGGTTTGCACATCTGTCAGCCGAGGGTGGTCGGGAAGAGGATTGAAAGTTTTATTAAAGTTAAGCTGAAAGGCAAAAGAATTGTCACGATTGTCCTGATCGCGAAAACGCACCACAACATAGTTGTAATCGTAAAAGGGGTGAGTGTGATAGAAGTCTTCAAGGACGTAGGTGTTCTGGTAATTCTCTTCCTCGAACCGGTACGTCATTATCGAGTTTTCACTCTCCTGCCGATTGATTTCCCAATAACCTTCGATGACTATTTCCTTTCAACTAATGATTGCAACTTACCGGGTCCCGACCTGTTCACAAACACATGAAAATAAAAAAACACCTTTTCAACTTTCTCAATCAACGGGGAAGATTAGAATCTGAAAAACCCGGATATTTTTTGAACACTCCACCTGCATCCTCACGTTTTTCAATATCCCGAACCGCCCGCACCGAATCCTTGGTGATATCTTCCTTATGATTGGCATTCGCATGCCCGTAGCGGTAATAATATATAGCGGCAGTAGCATGAGGCAATTCGTTAGAGGTCCAGCTTGTAAACCCCCCTCCAGGCGAAAATGCCGGGCTTATGAAAATATCCATACGGTCCATATCCCGGATGACATGGTCCTCATCATACAGGCTTTCAGCCTCCTCCAGGGTCGGAATTCGCCAATCCTGATGTCCCGCAAACTTTTTATGGGCCAGTTCCTTAATATATTCCAAAGCTCGATACCAGTTCAACCATTTACTGGTATCCTGAAAAGAGTCCGTCTGTTTCCACATCAACCTGGTTTCCAGATCGGTAACTGTTCCGTCCCCATTGTCTACGAATCTTTTATTTAACTCCACTCCTTGCTCTCCAACCCTGGTCTTAATTTTCAATCCAGGTCTTCATGTTTCTCAATATCGCGGACAAGCCTGGAAGCCCCTCTTGATACGCGGTAAATATCATCATACATGATGACCCCTTTGCGGAAACTCAGTCGAACACCTTGTACCTTGTGCCGCACATCACCAGTCCAGCATAGAAAACCACAACCTGGCTGAAACAAGCCGGACAGGTAAACCACCTGCCCCATATGATCGGAATTTTGCTGAGTTTTATCGAAGAGGCTTTGAGCTTCATTTGCCGTAGGAAGCCTCCAATTGGAAAAACCTGCAAACCGCTTGCGGTTCATGGTTTCCGCAAACTCTTTAACCTGCAACTGATTCATCCATTTTCCCGCCAACTGCCAAGTATCCTTTTTCAGCCAAACAAGGCGCTTGGCCGCATCAATAACCGTGTCGCTATCCCCTTCTATAAATCGGCCGTCCGTTTGCCCCTGTTCGCCCATAGCCTTTAGGAGTCACCTTCCAGATCCCGGACCGCACGGACCCCATGGCTACGCAAACCCATCTGGTGCCATTTATAGTCTCCATTGTAATAGTGGAAACGGATGGCTAGTCCTTTATCAGACTTATTCAATGTTTTTGTCCAACAGGTCAAACCGCACCCCGCAGGAAAGCCTTTGGCTAAAAATACCGTATCACCATAATTGTCCGTAACAGGATTGGAAACGTCATAAATCGCCTGAGCTTCCTTTCGGGTTGGCATACGCCAGTTTTGATAGCCACAAAACCTTGTCCGGTTCAACTCCTGCACATAGGTTTTGGCCTCACTCCAACTCACCCACTTGTCCAACTCCATATAAGAGTCCGCCGCTTTCCACATCAAACCTGTCTTGTGGTCGGTAATGGTGCCGTCCCTATGAAGTTCAATGCGGACAAAGTCTGGATCCTCTACTTCAATTATATTGTCCCTTACCAGGCGCACAGCACTGGGGAAACCATCGTTTTCTTTTGCCAGCCAGAATTCGTAGTCGGACCGGAAGTCATAGGCCATGGCCGCTTTGGCGCCGCGGGTTTGGCTGGTCCATGTCGAGAATCCGCACCCGGAAGTGAAAACCGAATCGATATGAATTTCACAACCTTCCACATCCGTATTACTGGCCGATGGGTGAAAAAGGTATTTGGCTTCAGAAGCGGAGGGAATGCGCCAGTTGCCATACCCGGCGAATTTTTCCTCATTCATTTTACGCGCTAACTCCTGGCTCTCATGCCAGTTGATCAAACGCCCAAGGTTAACCCATGTATCTTTTTTCATCCACATGAGGTTGTGCGTCAGGTCCGTAACGGTATCATCTCCGTTATCCAGATACCGCGTTTCCACTTTTGTTTCTGTCATAGACTTATTTTCTGCGTGAAGGGGACTGGTTCTTCATGACCTTATCTTTTCTACAAATGCGAACTGAGCCAAAACTATACTCTTCAACACTGACAACCTTACCTTCGCTGTAGTCAAACCTGGGTCTGCGGGTGGAAGTGTCTCCGGCAAGCCAGGAAGTTTTAAACGCACCTTCTGGAAACACCGGGTCAATATGAAGAGGAACCCCTCCCTTTCCCGGGTTTTCACATGATTCATCAAAAAGCGATTCGCTTTCATCAATAGTAGGCAGTCGCCAGTCTTCAAACCCACCCGTTTTTCTGAGATTTTTTCTATCGGCAAACTCCACCGCTTCATGCCAGTTAAAAAACTTGCCCTTGTCCTGCCAGGAGTCTTTTTTCAACCAGTAAAGGCGGGTTTTGCTATCAAAAATAACATCCCGGCCTTTTTCCACAAACCTTTTGGGTTTGTCGTCCTTCTTGGCAACCTGAGATGGTTCTGCTTTCTGGATCAGTTCTTCTGACATTTTTTCCTGTTTCTTGAGTGGCCGATCACATCGGCAGGTTAAAAACCCTGGGTCAATTTTTATTATATACTTATTTCGCCAGTATAGCCTATTTGCACACTGTCTTCGTCGACATTCACGATAACAGGAACGACATATTTGTCGTCGGAATATTCCAGTAGCTTCTTCAGACCCTGCGGGTCTTTATCCACATTAACAAACGCAAAAGACCGATGCTGTTTTTTAAAATCCGCCACAGCTTTCTGGGTGTGAGGGCAGTCCTCTTTGCCAAAAATCATATAATGTTTCATGATACTCCAATCCGGACATCCCTCAAGGGGAGCGGAAATTAACGTTCGAAAGTCTTGGTGTCTTTGCGCCACTCAGGTTCCCACTCATCCTGGACCACATCTCGTGTCACTCGACAATGAGAATATTCGTTGTCTTTATGCTCCCACATATCATTACCCGTCACATAACTGAATTTTTGCGCATACTGCTGGTAGTCCGGCTTTTCTTCATAGGTCCAGGTGTTGTGTCCGCCACCCGGCTCAAAAAGGTCCGAAATATGGGTTTCGGCCTCGTCCTTGTCATAATTAGACTGGGTAAATGAAAAAAGGCTTTTTGCCTCTTCGCCGCTGGGCAATCTCCAATCATCATAGCCGGCGAACTTTTTTTCATTCAACATTTCGCAATAATCGTGGGCCTCGAACCAAGTGATTCCATAATTGTACTCTTTGTATGAATCCTCCTTTTTCCACATCAACTTGGAATAAGTATCACTGATGGTGCCATCACCATTATCAACAAAATTGGGGAGCTCTTCCTCGACCAGGGCAACATCTTCTTCCTCTTCATCGCCCCATTCATCTTCGCCGACCCACTCGGTCTCTGTCTCATCCTCAAGAAGCTCCGGATTTACAGCCTCATCAAATTCGCCCGGGTTATCATTTTCAGACATTTCAAACCTCAACTTTTCAAACAGAAATTTATCAATCCATATCCCGAACCATGCGCACCGAAGTTCCAGTAGTAGACACAGATTGGTCCACACAAACCTCTTTCATATTTGGGAAATAGCTTTTCCACGCATAAGAATCATACCGGGTCTCAGAAGTCCACACACAGGTTTCCCCACCGGCCTGATAATTGGAAACCCGCCGCGCGGGTTTTTTAGGTAAATTCAGGAAGATTTCCTGGTATTCATTCTGGTTGCGGAATAAAGAACGCACTTCACTTTTCGTTGGGAGCCGCCAATCGTTATAACCCAAATAATTTTGTTCATTGCAGGCCTTCACATAAGCAATGCCTTCATCCCAGTTCAGCCATTTTCCCAATTCCTGCCGGGAATCTTTCAGCGCCCACATCAAATCATTATCCGGGTCTTCAACCGTACCGTTATCATTCTTGATCCAGCCACATTTTGATTCTGTCACCCCAAAGCCTCGAACCTGTCAGCAAAACAAAAAACACCCTGAATTTCCCGCCCACTTACTTTATCCGGTTTGAATATTTTCCCATCCTGCCAACAAAAAAAGAAGGGCAAATATTGACCTATGCAGATGGGGCGAGGAGAAGAGTGTTCCTCTCTTTACTTATATGAATAAACCAAAATTTTTCTTTTCTTTTAAAGTACCACCCGAGCACCGGGTTTTCAAGCCAAATTCAAAATGCTTCCTGGCCCAAAAACCCAATGTATCCAAAGGATAAAACCCACCTCTTCAAATACTCTTAAGCATACAGGAAAACTATCGCCAACCACCACCTCGAGTGACCACATCTCTCACTTCAGGCACATGGGCAATTTTAGTTTTTGAGTTATCAAATTCCCCGCGCACAAGGCGGACACTGGTATTGAGAATATCATCAACTTCCTTATGCCCGCCAGCGCCACTATTGAAAGAATAAACATAGGCCGTTATCTTCCCCCTGGTATTGCTCGTCCAGGTATCGTGACCGCAACCTTCGGTAAACACCGAGTCCATGTGCACGAACATGTCATACTTGTCTTTCAGGTTTTTTTCTTTTTCAAAAAGCGAATGGGCCTCTTTTTTGTCTGGAAACCGCCAGTCCTGATAACCGGCAAAAGACTCCTCATTTTGCTTTTTTAAATATTTTAAAGCCGCGGTATAACTGACAAATCTCAAGAGATCCAGATAGGAGTCATTCTTCTTCCACATCAACTGGGTCAGGGTGTCCGTCACCGTACCGTCCCCATTATCCACATACCTGTTTTCGCCCATAATTGTCCTATTGCAAATTCAAGGAATAATTCCATTTTATTATTCCTGCCAGATAAAATCCAAAAAAAAAAGCCGGGGGGCCAAGCCCCCCGGCATAAAAACCAAATCAAGGTCTAGCGGTTTGCTTCTCCAACTGTACCACCAGCGGCATTACCGGTCTGACTGAAAAGTCCGCGCTCGGTACCCAAAGGCTGACCCAAACCTGGCTCAATGTACGTTCCAGGCCGGACATGGTCCAAATGGTAGTTGGTCTGATAGGTCTTGGAAGAACCAGCATCCTTTTTCCAGTCAACACGGCTAGCACTTTCAACGCGGTGAGCTTGACAGTTCAAACTAATGTCGCCCGGTCCGTTGTTAGTGAAAACAGTTTTGAGTTCCAGAGAGTTGGCCAGGAATCCACCGGGTTCAAGATCTCTGTCAAAATTCATGTCCCAACCATAAGCATGCTTTCCAAGGTGAACATTCACTTTGGTTTCATCCGTCTCGCTCAAATTCTCAATAACCCAGCTAGCATTGAGACAAGTGGCTTTGCTTCCAGCTTTTACAGTTGATACGTTCGCGCTGGCAACAGACACGGAAAATACAAAAAACACTGCCAGTAATGCAACAACGGTCTTTCTCATGTGCTCCCCCTTTCGAAGCTTAATTAAAAGATAAAACTTTAAACAACCTGAGAACTCTATTTAATTTCATCAACCTCTTCGGCGATTCGTGCTCAATTCCTTAAGCCCCGGCATTTCAAACTGCCTTTAAAACGGCGGACTTCCCCCCGCAAAACCTTCTGGTCTAGCTAGGGTGGCCTGAAAGTATCAAAAGCCTCACAGGAAGTCAAGACTTTAATATCAAACCCGTGACAGAGCAGATAACTCTCTAAATATCAATATACTACGGGACAGGAAATACTGAACTTCCAGCCTGGCCAAGGCCCCGCCCCTGCCAATATTATACTTTTTATGACCGCTAAACCCTGAACTTCAATGATGTGAGCTTTACCAAATCCGTAGAGTTTCTGAGGATCTTTTCACCATCCTCGGAAATATCGTTCACCACCAACTGCAAACTGCGAAGGCTGGTCAAATTTTTAGAGGTCGCGAGATATTCGGCCCCCACGTCACTGATACTGTTTGAAGCCAGGTTGAGAGTTCTTAAATTGGCAAACATGGTTGATTCGGCAAGGGCCTTGACCCCTTCATCGCCAATGCTGTTCTGCGAAAGATCCAAAGCCCGGACACCCTTCATGGTTTCATTCCGGGCCAACTCTTTCGCGCCCACCTCTCTCAAGAATTGAGCCTTTAAGCTCAACACCTGCCCGTCCTTACTCAATCGGTCCCGGATCAAATCATCTAAATTTGACATCATATACTCCCAACAAAAATTTACCCGGCCCCCGGGATTTCCTTAGCCACAAACCCGTACTCATCATAGATGCTGTAGCCTTCCTGAATCATTTTTTTTCCATATTTGATCATCAGGTTGGCCTGGGTGTGATTAGGATCGATATCAACGGTTTTTTTCAGGTGCCTCAGCCCCTGCTTGATATCTTTGACTTCATCGCCATAGTTCTCAATCTGCCGGGCTTTGTCAAACAAGTCTGAAGCCCACTTGTAATAAACCGTAGCAATTTGTTGAGGAGCGTTTTTGCTGATATAGTCGACAATTTCCTCATCCGCCTTCAACTTCGGGATATCCTTGACAGCCGCCTCAAACTCGCGCAGAGGGACAGCATAATCGTCTTCATTTACCGAAGAAATCGTATTCATCTTCTTGTGGGCAGAATGCAGGCCGACAGAACTTTTTACCACTGTGGATTGAACCCCTGACATCAACTGGTGGTAATAAAGGTTGCCGATACCAAAATGAATAATGGCGCTGAATTCCTGATTGCCATCCAACAACAAGGCCTGCTCAAAAGATTCCCGGGCTTCATCCATCTGGCCTAACTCAGAGAGGGCTTCGCCCAAGTTATAATAATGAACACAGTTATCCGGGTCTTCCTCAATCTGGTGCCTGAATGTTTCGACCTGGGCTTCAAGGTCAAACTCGACCTCTTCTTCCTCCTCCTCGTCAAACTCCGAATCTTCAGAGTCTTCAGGCTCAAGCAAGTCTTCGTCATTCTCCAGTAATTCCCCGGATTTTTCGGGTTCCAGTTCTTTTTGGTCTTCACTCATAATCAAACACGGTCAAGGGTTCCAGTCTGTTAAAGGGTGGCAATATAATGTTACACCATGGGAAGGAAAAAGTTAACATCCCGCGTTTTCATCTCGCCCCGCAGAATTATGCTATTTGGTCACACCTGCCAAATCTGTATCCATAATAGCCCGGACTGGCCTGATGGTAGACAAGGAAAGGCCAGGCCCTCCTTTCATACTGGGGTATGTTTTGCCCCGGATATAGTTAAATCCCCATGCATACTTTTCCTTATAAACCTCGCTGGACCAGAAGCAACAACTGGAATAACCAAAGATGGGGTCAATATGAATCACATTTTCAGTCCAATAATATTTCCATGGGACGTTTTTATCCTCTTCATAGAGAGATTCCAGTTCTTCGCGAGTCGGCAGTCGCCAGTCTGAATAACCGGCAAAGGCTTCCTTATTAAATTTCCCCAGGTAGGTTTGCGACTCATCCCAGTTGATCCAAATTTTTTTTTCTTGATAGATATCAATTTTCTTCCACATCAACTTTTTTTTCAAGTCGGTGACCGTGCCATCTTTATTATCCAGGAACCTGGGATCATTAGAAGGCGCCAGTGCCGGTTTTTCTTCCGTGAGTGAAAGAATCTGGCCGCCAAAAATCTCATCACCGCCATTACCAGAATCGGCTTGCGCCAAACTTGCCACACACACTGCCAACATCAGCAAAGCAAGCCGCAGGGGTTGGATCAACAAGCGAAAAAAACGAATCATGTTCTCTGGAATCATCAGGGGGTTTCCTAAAAATCAAGGGTGCTAAAAATTTCTACTCTTCCTGTGGCGCCCAGTCTGGCTCCCAGGACAGGCAAATACCGGATGGATTATAAAACTGCCCGGGATCCCTGCCAACAATGCCCCACTTGGAGACAAAGTTCAGGTCCGGGTCAAACTTCTGGATTCTCTGGTTCAAAGTATCGACGACAAACACATATCCATAAGGGTCTTCCACCAGCGAAACCGGACAGTTGAACTGACCGTCGCGTTTGCCCGCTTCCCCTATAACGTCCAAGGAGTGTCCCTCCCGGTCAAAAAGCTGTATTCGGTTCTGGCTTTTTTCGGATACCATGATGGTGCCATCCCTACGCACAGCAACGCCGGTGGGGAAATTCAATCTACCCGGCTCGAATCCATACTCACCGAACTTGGACAGAAATTGCCCATCCTCGTTGAAAATCTGAATACGCTGGTTGTCGCGATCGGCCACATAAATATTACCTTCCCGGTCCAATGCCAGACCAACGGGGAATTTCATGAATCCATCAAAATTTCCGGCGAATCCAAAGCTAAGGATAAATTCGCCATCGCTGTCGTACCTCTTGACGCAATGGTTGGAGGTATCTGCCACAAGGATGGTTCCCGTAGGCTCCGCGACAATTTGCTCCGGCATGTAAAATTTTTCCTGCCCCCAGCCTTCTTTGCCAAACTCAAGAAAAAAATCTCCGTCAGAATCAAACTTTTGCAATCGGTGACAACCCGTATCGACAACCCAAATATAACCCTCCTTATCCACAGCCACTCCACTTGGAGTCTTAAATTCACCGGGAATATAGGGAGGCCGGGTGCCGCCGGATTTCCCAAAACACATCAGAAATTTTCCATTGCCGTCGAATTTCTGGATTCGATCATTGCCGGAATCAGCCACCCAGACATAAAGCTGGCTATGATCAATCTTTGGCCTCGCTTCAGGAAGAGCCTCTTCAACACCAACAACTTCCAGTGCCTGAGCGCCCTCGCTGTTTTCAGTATTATGTTCCACCAAAACAAACCTCTCTTCCCCAAAACCAGGAAAAATTTAAACTCCAAATAGGAAAGAGCCCCGAAAGGGGCTCTTCCGCACTACGCCATAAAACTTATCGTGCCAGAAATACAAGGCACCCAAATAAACCGGAGGTTATTTTATCAGGAACCCCTTCACATCCAGAATCTGATACTCAAAATCACAGGTTTTTTGAAGTTCGTCGAGCCTCTCATTCCAATTCTGTTTGAAATTATCCAAACTTTCAGATTTAGGTTTCTTTTTCATCAGGCCCACTTCTCTATATAACGGCTTCACCATATTTTTGAAAACCAGTTGGATGATGTTCCGCAGGTTCAAAATACATTGTTTGGTTACCTCTTCCCGGGTCACACCATCAACTTTATCGAGAAGGCGCAGGAACGACTGGATGGTTGTGAGCTGAACGGTATAGCTTTCAGCCAACCTGTGGTCGTATTTCAGGCCGCAGTCAATGTAAGCAGGCATGAGGTACATTCCAATATGGTGATCAAATTTGACGGCAAGAGTGACTAACTTCTGTAAATAATCTACTTCACGTAAATCCTCTTCCTCTTCCTCGCCTTCAGCCAACTCCTTGGTGGCTTTTTCTTTTTCCTTCTGAAGTTCGATTTTGATCTTCTCCAACTCGCTTAAGTCTGAAAGATGATCAACCTCTTTTTCTTCGACCGCACCTTCGCCTTCTGGCCCGGGGTTTCGCTTAGTTTCCGTATCCTGTTCGCTCAACGCAAGTCTCCTTCATGACAAGGGTAAAACAATAAACCAATACTTTTAAAAGAGTTCTGGGAATCGAACGTAAGTATAATCCTTTTTCCGCAAAAGTGTCAACCACTAGGCGAGGAGCACTAGGCGAGGAGCCACTTGGCAATAACATTTTAAGCCTGGACAACTCTTTTCTCTCGGGATAGAGCTATTGCAATTGGCCCCTCGCCTGGCGGGTGGTATACTCTTTAA
>Ga0210019_1002432_pt1 | contig 18099 bp, 21 predicted proteins | sample CryGeyCG2114_020_2_FD_183969 | JGI IMG/M metagenome (GOLD analysis project Ga0210019, IMG submission 183969) | Groundwater microbial communities from aquifer - Crystal Geyser CG11_big_fil_rev_8/21/14_0.20 (SPAdes) (version 2) | ecosystem: Environmental > Aquatic > Deep subsurface > Groundwater ...
TCTTCTTTTTTGTTAAGGGTTTTAATATTATAACCTTCGATATCTCGAGCCTGATAAGCTGAAAGCAAATCATACCGTCTATTCATTTCATTAATAATCCAACGTAAAACCGGTAAAACTTTTTTGTTATCAGTAATCACTGGGGTCAAAAGATGAGGAATGCCATTATAGCGAGCCAGTTCTACTCTCTTGGGATCAATTAAAACTAACTTTAAGCTAGCGGGAGAGTTTTTTAAAAGAAAAGAACTGATAATTGAATGAATGCAGACGCTTTTGCCTGAGCCAGTCGCTCCGGCAATTAGTAAATGAGGCATCCTGCTTAAATCAGCTAACGTAATTTTCCCCTCTACATTTCTGCCTAAGGCAAAAGCTAAAGCCGGCGTTTCTTTTTGAAAATTTATTTCTTTTAAAATATTGCCCAATCTTACCAAAGCCACTGCTTTATTAGGCACCTCTATACCGACTAAAGATTTTCCGGGAATAGGAGCTTCAATTCTTAAAGGATGAGCAGCCAAGGCTAAGGCTAAATCATTTTGTAAAGAAGTAATACCCGCGAGTTTTACTCCTTCGGTTGGTTTTAAAGTATATTGAGTCACAGTTGGTCCGACATTCACTTCACCCATTTCCACAATAATGCCAAAACTTTCTAATGTCCTTTTTATAATATTAGCATTGGCTCTAATATCACCAACAGTTGGTTTGGCACTTCCACTTTCTAATAAATCTAGAGAAGGAACGACATAATTGCCTTTCACTTTAGCAGGGAAATGATTTTTTCTCTTTTCTTCCTCTTTAGCTGCTTCCATTTCTTCTTTTGCTTTTCTTTCTTCTTTTTCTGCTTTTTCCTCAATTACTAATGGTGCTTCAGGAGGATTAATGATTAATCCCTCTTTTCGTTTGAACAAAAATTGAGGAATTTTTAAGGGAGTATTAAAAGTCAAAAGCAAACCAGAAATTAAAATAGCTATATAAATAATTAAGGAAGCCCAGAGACCTAAAAAGTTTTTCAAAAAGGCTCCTGTTTCCCCAATCAAACCTCCAGTAGCTGGAGAAAAAAGTTCTAAGATAGAAAGGCTAGAAAATAAAACCAAAAAAGCGCCGCTAAAAGTGGTTTTATTAAAATTAATTCTTTCTGTCCACGAACGGAAAAAATTAAAAGAAATAGTTAAAAGAAGCACGGGTAAAAGAAAATAACCCCATCCTAGAAGATAATCAAACATTTTAAAGATAAACCTTCCTAAAGAACCAGCTAAATTAAAAAAACTTAAAATTAAAATTAGGGCTAAAGCCGAAAACAAAACAGCCAAAATACTGTTCTTGATTTCTGGTTCTAATTGTAATTTTTCCTCTTGTTCTTCCTCAAGAATCTCTTCTTCTGGTTTGTTCCTTTTTTCTTTTGTTCTTTTTGTCATTAAATTCATCTTATCATAAAAAAAGGCTCTTTTCCATCTTCAAGAGCCCTCTGTTTAATTTTGACCCTTCGACTTCGCTCAGGGCAAGTTTTTGAATTTATTATTACGTGTACCTATCTGCAACTTTTGAAGCGCCATATGATTCTGGCTTAGTTTTTACTTCAAAGCCAGACCCTCTCACCATGCCAATTATCTCTTGAAGCATTGTTCTCGTTTCACCTTGGGAACCAATATCAACATGCACTTCAAAATCAAATTTTAAATTTTTATTTTGCGACAAATTGAATAAAACTTCGCTGGCTAATTTTAAAGACATCATTACCTCTTTATAAATTCTATTTCTTAAATTAACTATTTTATTCTTACTGGTTATTCGGCGCCAAAAAAATCTTCCGCCATGGCCAACTCGATAAACAACAATGGCGCTAACAAAATCAGTTGTCCCATGGTTAGCAGAATCAGTACCAATAATTATTTTATAGTGCTTTTCTGGATCTTTTCTAATAAATAAAATAACTTCTTTGAGAAGCTGCTCATAATTAAACGATTTTCCATGAGGAGAATAGAATTTATCCATGTGATTAAGAAGCAATGAAAGGCAAAAGACCGGCAATTCTTGCTCGTTTGATGGCTTTCTTTAATTGTCTCTGATGTTTAGCGCAAAGACCGGTTTTTCTGCGAGGATAAATTTTCATCTGTCCAGAAATAAAGCGTTTTAAAGCATCCGTGTCTTTATAATCTATTTTGTCTATATTTTGCGAACAAAAATAACATTGAACCATAATAATAAATTAAAAATTAAAAATTATTTCGAGCGAAGCCACGTTTAGCGGGGCAAAGCGAGAAAAAAGGTAATCCTTATTTTAGAGCTACTTGTTTTAAAGTAGCGATATCTTGTTCATATCTATCAGCAATCGCCATGACATTATCTCCATAGAAACGATAGCGAGTATTAGTAGAGCCAGAAAAATAAATCATTGCTGCTCGCCACTCTGCATCTCTAGTCTGTTTTGTTGCTCCCCAATTCGCTAAATATAAAGCAGCAGCAGTAAATGAATCTCTCACATCCCAAGGATTAGGAGGATTGTGACCAGTGATTTGAGCTACTTTATCTTTATAAGCCAACCAAGTCCTGGGCATAAATTGCGCCGGCCCCATAGCTCCTCCCCAACTATTTTTACCGGCAATTAATCCCCGAGAGGGAGAATTTATTGGACAAGAAATAGGAGTAGTATTAGGCTCTAAACCTAATTCTTTGGTAATTTGTAAAAAGGCGTCTCGGCTATCAGGCTTCATCACTACTTGCCAAGTTTTTTCATAAGGATCGCCAGGCCGATTGCAGGTACCTACATTTTTCCCTAAATTAGATTCCTGAGTTAAAATCGCTAAAAGAAAAGCTGGACGAATATTTAAACGTGAACTAACCCAATTAGCAATATCCAGGGCTTCCCCAAAAGTTACCTGGGTTTTAACACCAAGTAAATCATAGATTCTGCTGCGAATTTCATTGGCTTTTTGTCTTGAAGTTTGAAGTATTTGTTGATATTTAGCTTCATTACCTTTAGTAATATCCAGTAAATTTACTTTTTCTTTTTGGGTTTTTTCTAAATCGTCTTTCTGCAGAAGCTGCATGGCCAAAAGTGTTTGGGTCTCTTCTCTATCAGCACCTAATTTCTGATTTTGGTTATCTAAGGTAATTCCTAAATCCTTTAATTCATTGATATTCTCTTGAATTCTTCCCTGGATACTATTTAAAGCATTAGCATAATCAAAAAACTCGCTCAATGCATCAGTTCCTAAAAGAATTTCTACAAAAGAAGTCTGCTTTAACTGGTAGAGAGTTTGAAGCAAATTAGCTAAATTTTCTTTCGTCTGACTAATTTTATCGGTTGTTTTAGCAATAGAAACAGTGGTTTCATCTATCTGAACATTTAAGTAATTTAAATTAACATTAGTAGATTTAATCTGCAAATTTATTTTGGCTGCTTTTTGTTTTAATTCATTGATTTTATTCTGTAAGGTCTGTTTCTCTTGCTGGGTAGTAGCTAATACTTTTTCATACTGAGCAATCTCTTTCTCTATTTCTTCTAATTCTTTTTCTAACTTAGCTCTTTCTTCATCGTATAAAGCTTCTACTTCGTGAGGATAAAAGAAAATAGGCGCTGAAACATTCATCCAGCCTAGACTAAAAAAAGAAAAAATCAAAATTAGAGATAAAAGAGAAATACGAGAAAAACTCTTGTTCTTTCTAGATGTAACTTTAAAAGAATCTATCTTTTTAGGTAAATCTGAAGAGTAGATATCAATAACTTTTTTTCGGAAAAAAGATTTTATTTGCATATTACTTGTTAACCTTTTTTTCTTCAGTTTTTTCTTCTGGTCTTACCTCGGCCGGTACTTTCTTAGTTTCTTCTTCCACTTTTTCTTCCTTCTTTTCTCCTTCTACAACAACTTCTTCAACTGTCTTTGCTTTTCCTAACTCAACCTCTAATTCCTCTTCTGTAATAGGAGCGCTAACAGTGATAACTGGCGTATTTTCCTTCACTAAAAATTTTACTCCTTCTGGCGGTTCAATATCGCGGATATAAAGAGTCTTATCAAATTCATCCAAAGAAGAAATATCCACTTCAATAGAGTGAGGTAAATCTTTAGGCAAAGCCTCGATTTCTATTTCATCCATTGATTTAATTAAAATTCCTCCCATTTTTGTGGCTGGAGCTTCATTAACAAAGATTAAAGGAATATGAGTAGTCACTGGCTTATCCATTTCTACTTCATAAAAATCAACGTGCAAGGGTTGGCTAGAAACATAATCTTTGGCTACAGCTTGAACCAATACATTCTTTGTTTGCTCTTTGTCACCTTCTTCAATAATTAAATCAATTAAATCAGTCTCTCCGGCTTGTTGGTAAATATCAAGAAATTTTTTAAAATCAATCTTCAAAGCCAAGGGTTTAGTCTTCCTGCCATAAACTATACCAGGAATCAGTCCTTGCTTTCTTAAAGCTTGATTCTTTTTGCCAAAAATATCTCTGATTTGTGTTTTGAGAATGAATTTTCCCATGGTATTTTATACTAACGAAAATTTGCTAAAAAAGCAACTCTCGATAATCGATAGAATACTTACAACATCAGACGTCAATATATTATAACTATTGAAAAATAATTTGTCTTATTTTCTTAGTAATAGCTAAGGCTTCGTCTCTTTGCCACACATTTCTACCAACTGCTACCCCAATAGCTCCGACATTCATGACTCTTTGTATTTCATCTAAAAACGCTTCTTCTTCTATCTTTAGTCCACCTGATAAAACTACTTTTGTTTCTCCAGCTGATTGTACTGCTTTTCTAAATGTTTCTTCAGAACCAGAATATTTTATCTTTATCATATCAGCTCCTAATTCTAATCCAACTCTGGCAGCATAAGCTGTCATTTCTGAAGAAGTTTCATCTTCTACTGCCGAACCTCTCGGATATATCCAGGCAATTGCCGCCATCTTTAATTGATGAGCTTGTTCTTGAATTTTCCCAAAATCCGCTAACATTTTCCTTTCATATTTACTCCCCAAATAAATAGTATAGCCCACAGCTTTAGCTCCTAATTTCTTGGCATAATCTACAGAACAATTAATTGAAGAATAAGGATCAGTGGTTTGTGAAATATTTGTCTTACCGTTAATTTTCAAAATCAACGGAACTGCTTTCTGGTATTTAGTATCTGTATAATATTTCTCGGCGATTCCTTTTTGTAAAATGATACCTGTATATCCACCTTTTATTGCTAAATCTAAAATATATTCTGGGTCTATGCTTTTACCTATTAAATCTTTTGGGCCGTGTTCAAATCCATGGTCATAAGCTAAGAACAAGGCTTTGCCTTTGTATAAAAATGGTTCAAGGAAATTGTTGTTCATATTTTTAAATTTTTACCCTGTTAAATAAGATTTGAGCCTCCTTTTAATAAACATCTTACCATAATATGTCTTTAAATATTTCTCACGATGAGTGGCATCTTGTTGATTTAGGCAAGCTTCATAATATATTAACTTTAATGGTTCTCTATTTTTTGTTGATTCAACTAAACCTTTTTTATGCTGCTCAAATCTTAATTTTAAATTTTCTGTATATCCTGTATAGAATTTTTTATCTTTCATTGATTGTAGAACATAAACAAAGAAAAACATACTCAAAAATTTAAAATTATTTAACAGGGTGAATTTTAAGATGTTGAAAGCGGGACTTTTTAAAATCTTTTTTATAAAGAATGCCGGGCTTGGTGCCAATATGTTCAACTACAGAACAAGCATTAGCGTTTCCAATACGAATCGCCTCTTTGATTATCTCTTCATTTATCTTTTCCTGCCTGATAAACGTTGATATAAAACCAGATGCAAAAGCATCCCCTGCTCCTGTAGCATCAATTATTTTCTTTTTAAAAACTCCAGCTTTCCATAAGGTTTTTCCATTAGAAACACTAACACCATCTTTCCCTTTTGTCATTACAACAATCCCATTTACTAAATCGTCTAATTTCTTAAAAATTTTCTTTTCTTTATTATATGGGATATCTGTAAAATAAGCCGCTTCTTCCTGATTACAAATAAATATTTCAAATTTTTCTAACCATTTGGGATGTTTCTTTAACCAATTCAATTCCTGCCATCCAGGATTAATAGCTAATTTGATATTTTTAGAAACAGCAAACTTAATTATCTCTTTTAAAATATTCTTTTCTTTTCCCAAAGACCCGATACATAACCAACGAGTTTTTATCTTCTTCCATGGAATTTCCCAAACAGTTAATTTTTCAGCGCAACCCTTATAAGAAAGAATGGTTCTTTCTCCAGAAGAAGTTAAAAAGATAACTGAATAAGCAGTAGGCATAAGATAATCTTTCTGAATAAATTGAATATCTATATTTTCTTTTTTTTGCTCTTCAATAATTGTTTTTCCTGAGATGTCATCACCAACTCGACAAATAATTGCAGTCTTCAATCCTTGCCTGGCAAAAGTAACGGCAGTATTATTGGCGCTTCCCCCTGTAAGAAAATGAACCTTTGGAACTTTAATTTTGGTTCCTAAAGGAAGACAAATGCCTTTATTGGCTATGAAACACTTTCCTTCAACAGATAAAAAATCAACTCCCTCAAAAAATCCATCACGAGTAGCAGAACCAATTGTAATTACATCAAACATAATAAAAATTCAAAAATCAAAAGTCAAAATTAAAATTTTATCTGATGATAAATAAGCCAAAATCCAAAAGTGACACGTCATGTCATCCTGAGGAGCGAAGCGACGAAGGATCTCTTAACTTGTTTAAGATACTTTTAACCAAGAAATCTGGGATAAACCCAGAGATCCTTCTCCGCCAGCTGGCGGATCAGGATGACAACTACACTGTCACTTAATTATATCAAATTTATCCAGTGAAACAAATGACAAAAAAAACAGCTGGAGTATTTGCTTTATGGCTACTAACACCAGCCATTTGTTTTTATTTTGATCCTGATATATTTTGAGGCCGACTCCCAAAACGTCAGGACAGGAATTAAGAGCGGTAGTCTTTTGCGGCGCAGTTTTTAAGTTCATAAACTTAGAAAATCGGGCCGCTTTTAAAAAATACAAACGAGAGGTCATTCTGAAGCCATCAGGCTGAAGAATCTCGCCAGAAAAGCTACCGAAGAGCGCAACGAAACCCAATGTTGTTATTCGTGTTGCTTGGGGCATTGTTCAAATTCAGAGCAAAACGCCCGGCATTCGCACCATTGTTCCAGTTTCCAGAACGGAGGCCCGCTTTTGTCTCTTATCCCTAAGGTTTATTCTCTTCATATTTTAACCAACCACCTAACATTTTGGAAATCTCATTGATTTGAGAAGCTGTAAATTCATATTGTCTTTTAGATAAAAAGTGTAAATCTTTAGAAAAACGAATTAAAATTAAAAAGAGATTTATTTCAATACTTGCCTCTGAAAGAAGCGAAGCTTTTTCTCTTGAATAATTTGCTTTTATAATAAGTTTTAGAAATTTTATAGCGGTCTTTTCAATCTCCTGGCCTAAGACAAATCTTTGCTTTTTGGGAAATTTATTGACTACAGTGTAAACCCAAAGCATCAACTCGTAAGTTTTATGAAAAATTGGTATATCTTTCAGCATAAATTCTGTTAACTTTTTTCATTAAACCAAAACTATCAGCAAACTTAAAATGACCTAAGTAAGAATAAATTGATTGGAAAGGCATTTGACAACTTTTCAAACGACAGAAAAAACGCCGAACTGTTGATTGACGAACTAAAATATGATGAGTAAAAATATGATAACCCAAAAAATCAATGCCAATCTTCGCTGGAAAAATCTCTTGTTTTTGAGGATGTATTTCAAGCTGAAGTTTATTTTCCAAAAATTCTTTAATTTCTGCCCGCCATTTTTTTAATTGGCTGCGTCCTTGATGTAATAAAACAAAATCATCAACATAACGGCAATAATATTTAACTTTTAAATGGTGTTTTACAAATTGGTCAAGTTCATTTAAATAAATATTGGCAAATAATTGACTGGTTAAATTGCCAATAGGAATACCTTTTTTACCATCTAATGAATCTATAACCGCTCTAATCAACCACAATGTATCCTGGTCAGAAATTTTTTTCTTGATTAACTGAAATAATATATCCCTATCAATGTTTAGAAAATATTTTTTAATATCCGCTTTCAGAAGATAGAATTTGTTATCGCCAAAACTACGCATAAACTTTTTCAATCTAAAAACAGCTTTATGGGTTCCTTTATTTCTCCGACAAGCATAAGAATCAAAAATAAATCCCCTGTCAAAAATTGGCTCAATAACATTACAAATGGCGTGATGAACTATACGGTCTTGAAAAGGAGCGGCAAAAATTAAACGTTTTTTAGGGTCAGAAACATAAAAACTTTGATACTGTCCAAATTGATAATTATGGTCTTTTAATTTCTTTTGAATGTCAAAAAGATTTTTTTCTAAATTCCATTCAAAATCAATAATATAACCTTTTTTAGATTTGCATCTTCTTGCCTGATAATAACTCTTCAATAAATTTTGAAAATCGCAAACTTGGGAATAGAGGTTTTTATATGTTTTCATCTGAGAAATATCTTTTCTGTTGTCATTGCGAGGAGTATATTTCTTCTTCGTCATTCCCATGAAAATGGGAATTTAGGGGATTCCCGCTTGCGCGGGAATGACAGAGACAAGAGACATAAGGATGACAGAAGAAAGAAAAAGTTAAAGAATCAAGGGTTAAAGGTTAAAGTAAAATTAGACTACCGAAGAGCGCAACGAAACCCAAAGCTGTAAGCCGTGCTGCCTGGGGCATCGGCCAAATACAGAGCAAAACGCCCGGCAATCGCACCAAAGTACCAGAAGCCAGAACGGAGGCCCGCCGTTAAGGTGCCAGAAGCTACCCAGTAATAATCATTATTGCATTTTCCTCCTGAACAGGAAGAACCTCCTGAAGTTACAGGAACACCGTAATTATTAATCTGGGCAATGGTTTGACCAGCAGTGGGGACGGCGGTATTGCCACTTGAATAAACATCAGAGGTGTTTTTCGTATCATTTACCCATTCCCAGATATTGCCAATCATATCATAAGCGCCAATAGTTGAGATACATTTAGATGCGGTACCGGTTTTAATATTAGGATTAGTATCAGAACCCCAGACATAACCATCACTGCATTGAGTAGAACCTTGGGGTCTTTCTACTATGCCATCGGTAGAACTATTATTCCAAATCATACAAGGTTCTGGCCCTTCTGCTCCAGAGATTCTTGAGGGTTTGGAAGTATATGGGTCTGGAGTGCCTGCAGCGGCAATAAACCATTCAAGGTCAGTGGGCAGAACCTTACCCATATTCTCACAATATGTAATGGCAAGAGTTTGGGAAACAGAAGGCCAGCCAGAACGAGTTGTCCAAGGATTGGCGCTTGCCACTGATACAGGGCAATTAGAAGAACAAGAGGTTCCATTGGGCTTGGTTCCTGAGGCAGAATATGATACTTCGTACTTATCAATACAGATTCTTGCAGGAGCAGGAACATATACCATTCCACTTGGGCAAAGGCCTCCAGAATCAGGAATAATTGTTAAATTAGAACCAATTTCATATAAGCCATTGTCTCCGCCGTCATTAATAGGAATAGTGGCGGCATTAACAATTGGAAAACCATCTCTGTCAACAAAACCGAATTTAGCTGATTCTGTTTTAGTATTTAATTCCCATTGTTTAGAAGAATTAACAGCATAAGTAAGGAAAAAATCATTTGATTGGGATAAATCCTGGGTATAAGTATTTTTAGGGTCAACAGGTAAATGGGAAATGGGAGAACCAATATTCATCTGAGTAAAATCAATGGGAATCCAGCCATTGCCATCAACTTTTCTCAGATTAGCTTGAGTTACACAATGATATGACCAGCCACTAGGTAAAGCAGGAAGATTTAAATCAGAACAATTTGATTGGTCAGAAGGCAAAGAAACATATACCGTATTAACGCTTCCTAAAGAAGCGCTATCATAAAAAACAACAAAAGCATTAATTGCGCTATTAACAGTCGATAGGTCAGAAATCCTGTTACTATCTCTAGCCCTGGCTAATAAATCAGCTGGGTTAATAACAATCATTACAGTGGTGGATAATATTGCTAAGATACCTATGACAATTAATAACTCTAAGAGGGTAAAGGCTTTTCTCTTATAATTTTTAATTTTATAATTTTTAATTTTTAAATAAATGGACATAATTTTTAATTTTTAAACAATTAATTTAATTGTATCAAATACTGTTTGTTTTATTGCTTCCTTTCCAAGTCCGTATTTTTCTATCAGTTCTTCTGTCTGGCCACTTTGTCCAAACTCATCTTTTATTCCCATAAATTTAATGGGTAAAGGATAATTCTCACTTAAAAATTCTGCTATGGCTGAACCCATACCACCAGCTACTTGATGTTCTTCTAAGGTAATAATTGCCTTGGATTTTTTAGCCCATTCTAAAACAGTTTTTTTATCTAATGGTTTAATAGCAGAATTATTTATAACTGTTATTGATATTCCTTCTTGTTCTAACTCCTTGGCTGCTTCCAAAGCTTTATAAACCAAATACCCGCAAGCAAAAATGGTAATGCCGGAAAATTGTTCGTTTTCAGATTTAGGAATCCAAAGAGCTTGAGATTTTCCAATTTCCCAAGATGTTTCTTCTGTTGTAAAAACAGGTGATTTTTCTCGAGTCAAGCGAATATATACGGAATTTGGATATTCAACAGCTGAAAGAATGGCTTTACGAGCTTCTAAAGCATCTGCAGGGCATATAACTGTCATATTAGGTAAAACTCTCATCAAAGCAATATCTTCCAAAGCCTGATGGCTAGCGCCATCAGGCCCTACATTTAATCCAGTATGCGAACCGACAATAATAACTTTTTGCTGATTGTAGCAAATCGTGGTTCTAATCTGTTCCCAATTTCTGCCTGGAGAAAAAACCGCATAAGTACCCATCACCGGAATTTTTCCAGTAGCTGCCAAACCCGAAGCCACCCCAGCCATATTCTGCTCTGCTATTCCCATTTCAATAAATCGTTCGGGAAATCTATCTTTAAATAAATCCATTCTGATTGATTCAGTCACATCAGCGCATAAAGCAACTACGTTTTTATTTAATTCTCCAGCCAAAACTAAACCCTCGCCAAAGCCATCACGAATTGACTTCATTTTTCTTTTCTCGAAATCAGAATTAAGTTTTAAGAGAGGACTAAGCATAATAATAATTAAAAATTATAAGAATTAAAAGCTTTATTCTATCTCTATTTTACCCTTCATTGTTCTTAATTGTTTTAAGGCCTCTTCTGCTTCTTTAGAACCCGGGACTTTACCATGCCACAAATATTCCCATTCCATAAAATCAACTCCTTTACCGGGTATAGTATTAGCAATGATAACTACTGGTTTCACAAAAATAGATTTTGTTTTATCTAAAGCTCTGATTAATTCTTCAGTATTATGTCCGTCCACTTCTAAAACTTTCCAATTAAAAGCTTCGTATTTTTCTTTCAGAGGTTCAAGAGGCATAACCTTTTCTGTAAAACCATCGATTTGAATGTTATTTCTATCAATAATGACGGTCAGGTTATCTAATTGAAGTTTACCAGCTAACATTGCTGCCTCCCAAGTATTACCGCAATCATGTTCACCATCACCCATTAAACAATAAATCTGGGACTTTATGCCATCCATTTTTAAGCCAATTGCCATACCAACAGCCTGAGATAAACCCTCGCCTACTGGTCCGGAGGAAGTTTCAATACCGGGCAAAGATAAGCGGTGAGGATGCCCCTGTAAACGAGAGCCTAATTTTCTTAAAGTTTTTAATTCCTCCAAAGGGAAATAGGGATTACCTTTTTTCTCGCTTTGCTCGAAATAGCCGGCATGAGCTAAAACTGCGTATAATAAAGGTGCATAATGGCCATTAGAAACAATTACCCTATCTCTGTCCAGCCAATCAGGGTTTTGAGAATCATATTTTAAAATTCCGCCAAAATATAAAGCAATATACTCTTCCACTGCTCCTAAGGGCCCAGCGCAATGACCGGATTTTGCCTGAAGAAGCATCTCAATGATTTCTTGGCGAAGAGTATTAGCTAATTTTTCTAATTCTTTTAAATTTATTTTCATACTGAAAGTAATTTACGAAAGGCTATTATTTTTTCTCTAGGATTTTCGCTCTCAAAAATAGCTGAGCCAATAGCCAAATAATTGACCCCTGCTTTTAAAACCTCTGAAAAGGTTTCTTCATTAATACCGCCATCGACTTCAATGTTTAATTGCGGATATTTTTTCCTTAAATCTTTGACTTTATCTAAGACATACCATTCAAATTTTTGGCCAGAAGGCCCAGGGGCAACACTTAAAAAAACAACAAAATTAATTTTCTTAAGGTAGCCTTTGATGGAATCAATAGGAGTACTAGGATTTAAAGCTAAAGCCAATTCCACTCTGGCTATTTGGCACATTTTATAAACAGTATCAAAATTTCTTAAAGCTTCCTGATGGATAATTATTCTTTTTGGTCTCGTTTCCAGCCAAAGAGGTACAACTATTTCAGGACTTTTGACCATTAAATGCAATTCAAATTTATCGCGAATACCTTTGATAGTTTTTAATTCCTGGGGTTCGTTCCAGTTTTTCCAAGAAGTAAAATTACCGTCAGCGACATCAATTTGAAAGATGCCAGAAAATTTAGAAAGCTGATGAAGTTTTTCTTCGAACTTTTGTTTAGTTTTAACATTAATAACTGGAATAATCTCCCTCTTTAAAGACTTAGAAAAAAAAGGTAAGAACATTAATTTTTTAATTTTTAATTTATTTCCCTTGAAAAAAAAGACTGAAAGGATTACTTTTTGAGTTGCTTTTCTATTTGAATTATTTTCTTTAACCTTCTTTGATAATGTTCATCTTGAGAAGCATCAGTTTTTAAAAATGCTTTAATAATCCTAAAAGAAGTCTGAGAATCTGTTAAATCAGCTGCTAAACATAAAATATTAATGGCATCATCCTGGCGAGCTTTTTGAGCCATCCAAGCAGATAAACACAGTGCTGCTCTCACTTGCGAATATTTATTGGCTACTATGCAAACTCCCTGGCCAGAACCGCAAATTAAAATCCCGAAATTATCTTTTGGTTTTTGAGAAACTTTTTTAGCAACCGACTCCGCAAAATCAGGATAATCATCATTCTTATCGTAAACAGAATTACCCAAATCCTTAAATTCGATTTTTCGAGATTTTAAAAACTCTTTTATTCCCTCTTTCAAATAATAACCTCGATGATCAGCGCCAAGATATAACATAAACAATGAATTTTTAATTAAAGTATCTCAAATAAATTAAGAGATCCTTCGCTAACGCTCAGGATGACAACTTTGTTGTCATTTTAATCTTTTTAATTGTTCCACCAAAGTCCAGGAATAACCCCATTCATTATCATACCAAACCAAGACTTTGACCAAATCTTTATCCACTACTTTGGTAAAGGTTAAATCTACTACTGCCGGTCGAAAATCTTTAATAATATCAGAAGAAACTAATGGCTCTTCACTAACGCTTAAAATATTTTCCCATTTGTCTTCTTGGCTGGCTTTTCTAAGAATCTCATTGATTTCTCCTGGAGTTGTTTCTCTTTGAGAAACAAAAGTAATATCAGCAATTGAACCACAAACTACTGGCACCCGAATGGCTAAACCATCAAACTTATTTTCTAAATCTTTAATGGCTTTAGTGACAGCAATCGCCGCCCCAGTAGTTGAAGGCACAATATTTTGACCTGCTGATCTGCCCCGAAGATAATCTTTTCCTTTAGTTGGACCATCAACTAAATTCTGGGTAGCTGTATAGGCATGAACAGTATTTAAAATAGCTTTTTTAATTCCTAATCTTTCGTTTAAAAGATAAATTACCGGACTGACGGCATTAGTGGTGCAAGATCCATTAGAGATAACCTCAAATTTTTTAAAATCATCTTCATTAATACCTAATAAAACAGTCTTTCCTTCTTTGCCTTCTTCACTTTTTGCCGGTGCAGTAATAATTACTTTTTTCGCTCCGGCTAAAATATGGGCTTTGGCTTTATTATAATCTTCAAAGACTCCTGTGGCTTCTATAACTACATCAATTTTTAAATCTTTCCAGGGTAATTTAGCTGGGTCTTTTCCCTGAAGAAAAATAATTTCTTTTTTATCAACAATTAATTTATAAGAACCTGCCTCCCTTCGGTCGGCAGAACCTTTTTTCTCACTTCGCTCGAAATTGGGCAACAGGGTTTGAATATCTTTTTGATAAGTACCATAAACTGTATCGTGTTTTAAAAGATAGGCGAGATTTTCCAAATCGCCTAAATCATTGATGGCCACGATTTCTAAATCCTTTTCTTCAAAGGCAATTTTAAAAAATGCCCGACCTATTCTTCCAAAACCATTAATCGCAATGCGCATACATTTAAAAATTAAAATTTAAAAATCAAAAATCAAAATTACAATTCAAAATTCAAAATTTTTAAAGGCTAAGCTGATTCACAATTGTTTCTCCAAATTGCGAAGCGGCGTCGGGACCATTAGCAGTTATAATTTTACCGTCTTGTACTACTGGCTTATCAGTATAAATAGCGCCATTAGCTTTTAAAATTTGAATAAAACTTTTATCCAAAGCTGAAGACCAAACTGTTGCTTTAACACCTTTAAGAATTTGTGATTTGGCTAACAGCGCCGGTGCAACACAAATAGCTGCCACGATTTTATCATTTTTGATAAACTCCTGAGCTAATTTTTGAAATTCTTGGTTATCTAATTCTTTTCCCATGCCTGAACCGCCAATAAAAACTATCGCTTCATAATTTTGAGGATTCACTTCACTGGGTAAAAGAGTAATAATAGCTTCACCGCCCTCAGTTCCTAAAGCTATTCCTTTCTGGTTACTAGTAGTTTCAATTAAAAAATTAGCTTTTTCTAAAACTTCTTTAGTGACAAAATATTCTTCATCTTTAAAATCCTTAAAAGCCACTACCATTAAAATTTTTTTCTCCATAGTTTTATAAGAATTATCTTTTTCCTCACTTCGTTCGGAATAAAGAAGGGTTACAGTAGAGGAAGGAGAAGGAGCAATTGATTGCTTAGGCGAAAAAATGCCCAAAGGAAGCCCCCGTAACATCATTCCTAATAAGGCTAAAACAAGAATGATAGTATACAAAACATTTTTCTTCTTCATTCCTCTAATTATACAATATATTTCTAATTTGATAAACAGCTATCCCAAAGGCCACTGCCACATTTAAAGATTCTTTCTGGCCATACATAGGAATTTCAAGCTGAAGTTCAGTTCTTTTCAAGATTTTAGTTGATAAACCTTCAACTTCTGGCCCTAAAATTAAAGCAATTCTTTTGGTTTTTATTTGTTTTATCTGAAAAATATTTTTTGCTTTTTTATCTTTTTTACCTTGTTCTAAGCTAATTAAAAAATATCCTTTATCTTTAAGCTGTTCTAACAGACGCCAGGTATTTTTTATTTTCTCAAAAGGAATAAATTTTTCCGCGCCTAAAGCAACTTTACTAATTTTAGGATTGGGTGGCGATGGGGTAATACCACAAAGATAAATTTTTGAAACTCCGGCCGCATCAGCGGTTCTAAAAATAGCACCTACATTGTAGGTGCTGCGAATATTATCAAGAACAACAACTAATTCAGGGTTATCTTTATTCTTTCTCATTTTTATTTAATCCCAAAAATTCTTCTAATAATGGTTTATTAAAACCAATGACAATTTTGCCGTCTATTTCAATAACTGGCACTCCCATTTGACCAGATTTTAAAATCATTTCCTGAGCTAACTTTTCATTTTGAGAAACGTCAATCTCTTCAAAAGGAATATTATTAACTTTTAAAAAATCTTTTGCTGACTGGCACCAAGGACACATTGGGGTAGAATAAACTTTCACTTGCATAATAATTTTTTTATTCTTTTAATAATTCATCAATTGTGCTTTTGAGCATTTCATAAGACATTGCTCCCAAGTTCTCTCCTTTATCATTAGCTACCATTTTACTATTAAGAAAGCTTGTTGGCGTACCATTAATCTTGCTCCAGGCTCCTTGGGTATCATTTTTTACTAATTTTGTGTATTTGCCAGATTCTAAACACAAAGTAAATTCGCATTCATCTAAACCTAATTCCTGGGCCGCTTTTATTAAATTAGTTTTATCATAAATTTGATTGTTATTAGCCTGATATCTTGTGGTTGTAATCTTATCATGATATTCCCAAAATTTACCTTGATCATTAGCGCAGTGAACTGCTTCTGCTGCCCTTTGGGATCCCTCACCTTCAAAAGCTATATCTTTATAAAGCAATTTTACTTTACCAGCATCAACATAATCTTTAATCATTGGCTTAATGGCTTCAACATAATAACGACCACAAAAAGGACATTGATAATCAGAGTAAACTTCCAATAAAACCGGAGCTTGATCCTCGCCTAAAGATAGAATTTCTGTAATTTCTTGATTTTGAAGAGTTTTGCCTTCACAAATTGAGTTTTGATCTATTTTATTAAGAGAAATCAGATTTTTCCCATAGCCAATCAAAAAAGCAGCAATAATTAGGGTGATGATAATAAAGGTCCAATTGATTTTTTTCATAATAATTTCATAATAAATTATTTATTCTCTTTTAAATTTGAGATATTCCATTCTATACGCTAAAGAAAATTCTTGCAAATTTTAATTTAACCAGGAAACTAAATAATAGTTTTTCTTCCCTCTTTTTACCACTAAGTATTTGTTAAAAAGACAAATTGAACGGGAAATAATCTGATCAATTTTATTAAAAATCTGGCCATTGATATTAATAATTTTATTCTGGATATCCTCTCTGGCCTGTCTTTTGGAGGAAGAAACACTGGCTTTAACTAACAAATCCACTAAAGGAATTTTAGTAATATTTTTTAAGGTGAAGGAAGGCACATCTTGAAAAGCTGTTTCTAATTCTTTTAAAGTTAAACTTTGAATTTTACCATAAAATAAGGCTTGGGAAATTTTTTCTGCTTGCTCAGCCGCTTTTCCACCATGAACTAATTTAGTTACTTCCAGAGCTAAAGTTTTTTGAGCTAATTTTTTCTCGGGGTCTTGTTTAACTTTAGTTGCTAATTTTTCTATCTGATCTTTAGATAAAAAGGTAAAATACTTTAGAAAAGTGATAACATCTATATCATCAGTATTTATCCAAAATTGATAAAACTGATAGGGAGTAGTTAATTGAGGGTTTAACCAAATCGTCTCTGCCTCTGTTTTGCCAAATTTGGTGCCATCGGACTTGGTAACTAAAGGCGTAGATAAACCAAAGACTTCTTTATTTAATTTTCGTTTTACCAGTTCCACTCCAGCCGTAATATTTCCCCATTGATCGCTGCCACCAATTTGTAATTCACAATTATATTTTTCTGCTAAATGATAAAAATCAAAAGCCTGAAGAATCATATAGCTGAACTCAGTAAAAGAAATTCCGCTTTCCAATCTTGTTTTAATAGATTCTTTAGCCAGCATATAAGAAACAGTAAAATATTTACCAATATCTCTCAAAAAATCAATGGTTTTTACTTTCCCTAACCATTCATAATTATCAGTAAAAATCACAGAATTTTTGGAAGTACTAAAAATATTTTTCACTTGTTCAGCGATTTCTTTTTTCCATTGTTTCACTGTGGCCAAAGAATTAAGAGGTCTTTCTGTTTTTTTACCGCTGGGATCGCCAATTAATCCAGTCCCCCCACCAATCAAAACGATTGGCTGATGATGAGCCATTTGAAATCTTTTAAGAGTGATGAGATGTAAGAGGTTACCGATCTGTAAACTACTAGCTGTGGGATCAAAGCCGCAATATAAAACTATCTTGCCTTTTTTCAGTCTTTTCTTTAAACCTTCTAAATTGGTTGCTTGATTAATCAAGCCTCGGTATTTTAAATCTTCTAAAATATCCATATTTTTCTCAATCTTACCACATCTTGACTCTAAATTCAAAAAGGAGAATAATATAAGAGGTCGAATGAATTAAAATAGAAAATGTAAAATATGAAAAAATATCTAATTTTGGGGATAGCCCTTGGAATAATTC
>Ga0210019_1002437_pt1 | contig 18086 bp, 20 predicted proteins | sample CryGeyCG2114_020_2_FD_183969 | JGI IMG/M metagenome (GOLD analysis project Ga0210019, IMG submission 183969) | Groundwater microbial communities from aquifer - Crystal Geyser CG11_big_fil_rev_8/21/14_0.20 (SPAdes) (version 2) | ecosystem: Environmental > Aquatic > Deep subsurface > Groundwater ...
GAGGCGATTAAAACCATGCCGGTTATTATGCTTACTAATTTAGGACAGGAAGAAGATGTTAAGAAAGCTTTAGAGCTGGGGGCGAGCGATTATTTAGTTAAAGCGCATTTTACAACCGAAGAGATTGTTAAGAAGATTAAAAATAAATTAAATTTATAGTGAGCTTGTCTATCGCTTTAAGATTTTTTAAATTTATTTTCCTTTAACTCTCTTGTCTATTCAATATTATTGTGCTATGATGTGAAATATGGAAAAAGAAACATCAAAAAATGAAATTTTAGAAGCAATTAATGAATTTTCAAACAGGGTTGACGATAAGTTTGATAAAGTTGACGAAAGATTTGATAAATTAGAAGGAAGAGTTGGCAAAATTGAAGCTACTATGGTGACTAAAGACTATTTAGATGATAAGCTGGCTGATTTGCGCGGCGATTTGGTGGTATTAATGCGCAAAGAAGATACCAAGATGATTAAATTAGTAGAAATTTTGAAAAGGCGCGCCGTTATTACCGAGGCTGAAGAAAAAGAAATATTATCAATGGAACCGTTCGCTAAGCTTTACGCCTAAGGGTTAAGTTGATTAAAATTATGACCCGGCTTGTAAAAGCGGGGTTTTTTGTTTTACACTTTTTTGTCATGCCGGCCTATGAGCCGGCATCCAGAATTTTTTGTCATTCCTGACGCTTCGCCGGACTTACTTTTTATAACTAAAAAGTAAGCAAAAAGTTTTGGGGTGCCTCAATGCGCTATCACGTTGATTGTTCTTCTTGCTGTAAGCAGTAGCGCCAACTCAAACCCCCAACCCCCTTCATTTTTTCCCGTTTGTCTTGGCCCAATCGCGCGCTTACGCGGCGGGGAAATTATTGCTGTCTAGTAGCATCTTGTGAACTGGCGGCACCACCGCTAACATCTTCAGGATAAAAATTACCTTTTTGCAAGAGACGAAATTGTTCACATTTCTTTTCTATCTTTTCAATCTCCTCACGCGATAATTCGGCATATTGTCTGGTATCAGAAAAAGATGAAATTTGTGTTGGTCCACCGACACGATTATCTTGTGAACTTGTTTCTTTTATACAAAAAGCAGCAAGTTCCGCAGCGTGTTGTGTTGTGATCTCTGGTTCATACAAACGATTAAGTAGATAGTTGGCTATAATCGGTATTCCTATACATTCAAAACCGGTTGGGCTCTTTCTTGGAACGAAATTATCATTGCTATTCAAGGTATAAATTTCCGGTTTTCCATTCAACATATAACCAGCCAAAGTAATGTTCAATGACGGGCGATCTTTCGGCGTTTGGTGGGAGAAAAATTCATCAAATCGAGCTTTGCCCAACGAACGCATTTGTTCAGCTAATGCAGATACGCTGTTGCGGAAGATCAACTCACTGGAAATTGTATCAAAAAAGTGCATGGCTAGTGGACCATCTCCAGCAATACCTACTGCATTGTGGTTATCTAATTTAAAAATCTTTTTTACGGTATCATTGCTCGTTAAAAAAGAACTTGCGCGACTATCAGAAGCGAGAATAATTCCATTTTTGGCTATTATATAAATGGTAAGTGTCATATTAGGTCAAATTTACCTTAACGTCGTCTCGACCATCTGGCTCTTTGTCATTGCAGGTTGGTTCATGTTGTTTATACATTTGTTTTTCTGCGGCATCTCGAATATATGACTCTGTAATCTTTGCGTATCTAAAAAAGCAACTCTTCGTGCTTATGTAATTCTTAATACATACATTATCTTCGTTGGGAGACAAATGTTGTGAAAGTCTGACATTTATATCTTCTGCTTTACCAACATAAAAAACATAATAATTGCCGTCCTCCGCTTTATAGGATAAGCGATATACGCCTGGCAAATCATTTGGCAGAGCCTCCACCGATTTTTTTTCCAGCGGAGTTAGTTTTGTCCAAGTTAATGTCCAATTTTCCATAAATTTATTTTGTTATTATTAAGACTTTAGATATTGTAGTATACGTCTTTTTCTTGAAAGTGAAAACTATTTCGTCTTTTGCCGAAACTGTCGCCTCATTGAAAAATTGGTCAATTTTTCCAAAGACAAAATCGAAATCTCTTTTAAGTTTCCAGCTTTGGTCCAAATTATTTTTATCCGCAAGGATTACAAATAGCCGGTTGTCTGCGCCGAAGCGTTGCGCTCCTTGATTTTCATACATCCAAATCGCCAGTTGGCGAGGGTTTTTAATTGCTTTATTAATTGAATAACCGCGTGGTAGATAAGTTGTTTTCAAGTCAAATGGTTGTCCATCAAAGAAAATATCAACACCGAAATTATTTTTAAGCGTAGGTACTATTTTGGGGTGTAGGCCAATATGGTCTTCAATTAATACAGTAGTCCAGTGATTATACCAAGTCGCTATAACATAAGAAGTTACATCGTCGTGGAGCTTACTTCTAACGCCATTTATTAAATCTTGATAACGAAAAAATTTCCTGACATATTCCGCCTGAATTTTTTGGTCTAATTGTCCCTGCACTACGCCCCAGTTAAAATTCGTTACCTTTTGAACCTCTTTGATAAGCTCACTATCAGAAATCAGCCTTTGCCGCTCTTTAACTTGCGACTGATATTTTGTCTTAATAAAAGAATTAATTTTATTCTGGGGGAGGTCTATGAGCTTTTTAATAAGGTCGCCCACACTACCCTTCGGTTCAACGCTAACACTCGCCGCAAGTTCTTTTAAGTCATCAGCTTTTATCGCTTTCAATTTTAAGTTTGTTAATTCTTTTTCACTAACCAACATAGTTATTTTTTGAAAACTAAAATATATTCGTGTTTGAAGATATAAAAGCCGCCAACAAGGGCACGATAACGCCACAGATGTTCTTGATTCAATTTCGAGCGATTATTAACCATATTTTTTACGAGTATACTTTTTAGTTTCAAGCCCTGCCCACGCTTTAATGTTTCTTGCATGAGATAAAAACCGAGCGGCACCCATTCGCTGTTTGTGTATTTGTCGCCAATGACAATAGCCAAGTATCTATTTCGATCTAGTAAATCGGAAAAGTTTTCTATCACATCACCAAATTTTGAAGTAAATTCTTCAACTGTTGCGGCATTGCATAAATCTTCTTTCTTGTTGCTGAATTTTATTATGTCGTGATATGGGGGATGTAAAATAATCAATTGGACGCTTTTTTGACCAATCTTTTTAAGAGAGTCCAAAACTTTTTCGTGTGCTTCTTTTTTTGTACTATCGGCGACAATAACTTCTGTAAAAATTTTCCCGTCCTGTGGAAGTTCGCGATTTATATTTTGTATTGCTGAACGCGCGACTTCCGGTACGAGTTCTACTCCTATGCCGTGCCGCCCCAATCTTTTTGATTCAATGAGAGTTGTGCCATGGCCCAAAAAAGCGTCCAGCACAACATCGCCCTTTTTAGTAAACCTCCGCATCATTTGATTCGGGATTTGTGGGATAAAATTGCCGTGATAAACATTATTGTGGGCACCGGACTTGTCGCGCTCGCCAATCAACCACAAACTATCGGTCAGAATATCTTGATATTCCTTCCAATCTTTCAGGTTTAAGTCGTTAATTTTTGATTTAGAGTAGCCGTTCATACGCTTCAATGTAATTGTACAGGATTTTTCAAATTATATCAATTTCTTCCGCCGCGCGCCAGCGTACGATTTTGTCAAGGCGAGCGGGCAAAAATGGAGCGGATATTGACATAGAATATCCCCTTTGTTAAAGGGGGCAATTATGATATAATTATTTTAGTTTATAATTAATTTATAAGTATATGATCAATCTAGCTATCAATGGCTTTGGCCGCATTGGCCGGCCGACTTTAAGGAGAATATTAGATAAGCATCCTAAAATTAAAGTTGTGGCTATTAATGATTTAACTGATGCCGCAACACTGGCCCATCTTTTTAAACATGATTCTTTGTACGGCCAATTTAATGGAGAAGTTAAAGCAGGCGCAGGCAAGTTGATTGTTAAGGGCAAAGAAATTAAAATTTTAGCCGAAAAGGAGCCGTCTAATTTGTCCTGGCAAGATTTAAAAGTTGAGGTAGTTTTGGAATGCAGCGGGGCTTTTACCAAAATTGACGGCGCGCAAAAGCATCTTGCGGCTGGCGCTAAAAAAGTAATTATTTCCGCGCCCTCTGACAGTCTAGAAATACCAACTTATCTTTTGGGCGTTAACGCGGATAAATACCAAGGCGAAGCTATAATTTCCATGGGTTCTTGCACCACCAACTGTCTGGCGCCGGTTGCTAAAGTTTTAAATGATGAATTAGGAATAGAGAGCGGTTTTATGACCACTATTCATTCCTATACTAATGACCAGCGGATTTTAGATTTGCCGCACCAAGATTTGCGTCGCGCCCGCGCTGCTGGCCAAAATATAATTCCAACTACCACTGGCGCGGCCAAAACCGTGGCTAAGTGCATTCCTGAATTAGACGGCAAATTGGACGGTTTAGCCATGCGCGTGCCAACCGCGATAGTTTCTTTGGCTGATTTTATTTGTTTTGTTAACAAAAAGACAAGCGTTGCAGAAATAAATAATTTGTTTGTTAAAAAAGCCAAAGAGGAGTTAAAAGGAATTTTAGATGTTTCCACTGAACCATTGGTTTCCTCGGACTTTAAGGGCAATAATAATTCCAGTATAGTTGACTTGCCTCTCACTATGGTTAAAGATAATTTAGTTAAAGTTATTGCCTGGTATGACAATGAATGGGGTTATGCCTGCCGATTGGCGGAGATGGCGGAGTATATTGGGGGAAAGTAGATTATTATAGGTTTTGAAATTAATTTGAATAATTTTTAAATTTTTAATTTTGTAATTTTATAAATAAATCTCAATTTTTAATGTTTAAAAATTGAGATTTAAAAATTATTTAAAAATTAAAAATTATAAAATTTAAAATTACACCGTGGACATAATTGCTAAAATAAAAAAAGCGAATTTAGTTGGCCGCGGCGGCGCTTGTTTTCCTGTGGCCGCTAAATGGCTAGCGGTTAAGAAAGCTGCTGGCAATAAAAAATATGTTATTTGCAATGCTGCTGAAGGCGAGCCAGGCGTGGCTAAGGATAGTTATATTATTGAAAGGCATATTAACAGGGTGATTGACGGCATGAGGGTGGCTTGGGAATATTTATCTGCCGGCAAGGTTAAAAATGAAATCGCAGTTGAGGGTTATTTTTATATTAATAACAAGTATTACAAAAGATACGGCAAGAAGTTAATTAAAGCAATCGGTAATTTGCCGATTAAGATATTTATTAAGCCCTATGATGCCGGTTATATCGGCGGCGAGGAAAGCGCGATTTTAAACGCGATTGAAGGCCGCCGGGTAGAGCCACGTCTTAAGCCGCCTTATCCAACAGAGCGCGGCTTATGGAATTGCCCGACTTTAATTAATAACGTGGAAACATTTTATGAGGTGAGTCAAGTGGCTTCAGGCGATTATAAAAATTACAGATTTTATACGGTTAGCGGCGATTGTTTAAATAGCGGAGTTTATGACTTACCAAATAATTTTACTATAGGAAGAGTATTAAAAGAAACAGAGAATTTGCCTGATTTTCCTTTTTTTGTCCAGGTTGGCGGCAATGCGGCTGGCGAAGTTTTAAATAATCAGCAACTCAAACAGCCAGTTAGCGGTGGCGGCTCCATCGCTGTTTTTAGTTTGACTAAATATCAGGCCAAGGCGCTCTTAGAAAAATGGCTGGAATTTTTTACTGATGAATCGTGCGGCCAATGCACCCCTTGCCGCGAGGGCCTGCTGCGTTTGCATGAATTAATCAGAAAAGAAAAAATAGATTGGTTGCTTTTTAACGAGCTGATAGATAATTTAAAAGAAGCGGCTTTTTGCGGTCTTGGTTCATCTGCAGCTATTCCTCTATCCAGTTTTATGAAAAATGTTTTACCGCTCATGGCTGAAAAAAAATTAGACTTGCCGCGCAGCTGCAGGGAGGAGATTTATAAATATTTCAAATAAATTATTTTTTTTAAAAGAAGCCAAAAATAAAATCCCCGCAAAAGCAAAAAAGTCCTCCTTATCAAGGGGGATAAAGGGGGTTTAAGGATTAAATTAAATGGGCATAGCACATCAAAGCTTAAATCCCCCTCACCCCCTTTGTCCCCGCAGTAGACGGGGCAAGTAAAGGGGGCAAATATATAAAGGGGGCAAAAGCAAAAATTCTCCAAATAGACTGTCTAAAAACTAATAAACAATTACCTTTTGTCATTTCGACCCCGATCCGCCACGGTGGTAGAGACGCCCCGCATTTGCGGGGCGTCTCTACGAATGCGGATATTTTAACAAATTATTTCAAAACACCAAACATTTTTTGTTGCGCCACGGTAGAGACACACAATTGCGTGTCTCTACATTGTGGGCAGTATTTAATGTTTTGTTATAGCGCAAAATATTAAAGATCTCTCCTCCCCCTCCGCCCCGCAAATGCGGGGCGGAGTGCTCGTCGAGATGACAAAACAGAATTTTCGGACAGTCTCGCAAAAAAATAATATGAGAAAGATTCAAATAAAAATTAATAATAAAAAAATAATTTGTTCGCCAGAGCAAACAATAATGGAAGCAGCGCGGCTTAACGGCATTGAGATACCGGGACTATGCAGCCATCCTGATTTTCCGGCTAAGGCAAATTGCCGGGTTTGTTTAGTGGAGATTAAGGGTTGGGCAAAATTAGCGACTTCATGCTCTACTAAAGTGGAGGACGGCATGGAAATCAGGACTGACAGCGAACGCGTTAAAAAATTGCGTAATTTGAATATTGAATTGCTCTTTGCCGAACACATAGAAAAATGTCCGACTTGCATCTGGCGCTTTAACTGTCAACTTCTCAAGTTAGCTGAAAAATATAAAATAGAAATAACTCGTTTTGCTGACAGAAAAAAGCGGAGAAAAATATATAAATTCGCCAATGCTGTGGAAATTGACGGCAGCCAATGCATTGATTGCCGCAATTGCCTTGACGCCTGTTCAGTCTTACAAAATATTAATTATCTTAAATTAAAAGGCAAAGGCACAGAACAAGAAATAGTGCCAGTTGACGCTGACAAGCCACTATTTAGGCGAGGCGCAACTAAAAAAATTGACTGCATCTACTGCGGCCAATGTACGGTCCATTGTCCGGTAGGCGCGGCGCAGGAGCAGACTCATTGGGAAATGGTGGAAAAGGCGCTTAAAGATAAAAGCAAAACAATAGTAGCGCAGTTTGCTCCGTCAATCCGCGTTAGTATTGGCGAAGAGTTTGGTTTGCCTTATGGCAAAGCAGTAACCGGCCAAGTGGTGGCCGGCCTGCGCCGCTTGGGATTTAATTATGTATTTGATGTTAATTTCTCGGCTGATATAACGACCATTGTTGAAGCCGAAGAGTTGGCGGAGAGAATTAAAAATACACCTCAGAGAAAAACTAGCCTGCCGATGTTTACTTCCTGCTGTCCGGCTTGGATAAAGTATCTGGAATTTTATCATCCAGAGTTAATTCCCAATATAACCACTTCGCGCAGCCCGCAAATGCATGGCGCCGGCATTATTAAAACTTATTGGGCCGAGCAGCTGAAGATTAACCCTAAAAATATAGTTGTAGTTTCAGTTATGCCTTGCACGGCCAAAAAGTTTGAAGCCTCCCGGCCGGAGTTAAAAATTACCGGCAATTGGCCGATTGATTATGTTATTACCACTCGGGAGTTTGCCTGGCTGCTTAAGAAAAATAATATTGATTTTCCCAAATTAAAGCCGTCACTGGCCGATAATCCCTTGGGAAGTTGCAGCGGCGCGGCGGCTATTTATGGAGTAAGCGGCGGGGTGATAGAATCTGTTTTGCGCACCGTCCAATATTTAATCCAAGAAGCGCAAGTCTTTGCCTGCGCCAAGAAATTAGACAAGAAAAAATTAGGCAAATTTAAATTGGAATTTAATGATTTCCGCGGTTTGGCCGGCATAAAAGAGGCGACGGTTGATTTGGCTGGTGTCAAAGTAAGGGTGGCGGTAGTCAATGGCATTGGCCAGATTGAGCAAATTTTGGAAAAATTAAAAGAATATGATTATATTGAAGTAATGGCTTGTCCGGGCGGCTGTATCGGCGGCGGCGGCCAGCCAATTCCCACTACTCCAGGGATTAGGCAAAAAAGATTAGAGGCCTTGTATAAAATTGATAAAAAAAGCAGGATTAGAAAGGCGCATGAAAATAAGGCGGCGGTGGAGGTGTTGAATTGGCTAAGAAAACAGGACAAGCTAGAGCGGGAAGTTTTATATACTAAGTATAAGAGAAGAAGCTAGTCAGTTAATCGGTTGATTGGTTAATCGGTTAAGCGTTAGCCTATTAACTGTTTAACTGATTAACCGATTAACTAATTAACCAAACAATATGCCAAACATCATTAAAGAACAAATTTTGGAAAAAATTAATGTTCAAGTTTTAACGCAATTTATTGGTTTGGCTGGTTTAGCGATTGGTTTGCCTTTTTTTATTCATCTGCAATGGTTAACCGGGCCGATAGTAAATGCGCTGCTAATTTTAATTTTGTTTTTAGTCGGTATTCGCAGCGCCTTGGTGATTTGCCTTGTTCCCAGCTTAATGGCTTTGGCCGGCGGACTGTTGCCTGCGGTATTAGCTCCGGCAGTGCCTTTTATTATGATTGGCAATGTAATTTTTGTTTTGTTAATTGATTGGATTTATAATAGAAATAAAAATGTTAATCAAAGCTATTGGTTGGGCGTGGTTGTCGGCGCAACTGCTAAATTTATTTTTTTATTTTTGAGCGTTAGTTTAATTAGTAAATTATTAATTAAACAAGAGCTGGCCGTAAAAGTTGCTCAAATGATGTCTTGGCCGCAGCTGGCTACGGCGATTTGCGGCGGTTTAATCGCTTGGGTAATATTAAAATGGGTAAAGAGAATATAAAGATTAGGATGTTTAGGACTATTATGATAAATAAGATAGAAATAGACGCATTACACAATGCGTCTTTGTTTTGACTAAAGCTAACTTTTATTGTATATTTTAAGCATAATTTATAAAAATTATTTAGCGCTAACTTTAGTTGCTTTATTTTGTTATGTTATTAATTCCCGAATATATAAGAAATATTATTCATAATTTAGAAAACGCCGGTCTTGAGGCCTATATTGTCGGCGGTTGCGTGCGTGATTTATTAATGGCCGAGGAACCTAAGGATTGGGATATTACAACCAATGCCCGACCAGAAGAAATTATTAAGGTTTTCCTGGATGGCAAATACGAAAATACTTTTGGCACGGTTTTACTGCCGATTAAAAATAAAGCGGGTAAAACTGAAGAAGCAGTTGAAATAACAACTTATCGCAGTGAGCAAGGCTACTCTGACCGGCGCCATCCAGATAAGGTTAGATTTGAAAATAAACTGGAAAAAGATTTAGAGAGGCGGGATTTTACGATTAACGCAATGGCGTTAAGACAATTACGAATTACGAATTACGAATTACGAATTAACGAAAAAAAAATTATTATTGATGGTGAAAAATATGGGTTAGTAGACCTATTCGGGGGCGAGAAAGATATAAAAAAGAAAATTGTCCGGGCAGTGGGCGAGCCAGTTGATCGGTTTAAGGAAGACGGCTTAAGGATGATGCGCGCTGTTCGTTTGGCTTGCCAACTGAATTTTATCATTGAACCAAAAACCGAGCGGGCAATTGCTAAACTGGCCGGCAGCATTAAATATATTTCTTGCGAGAGAATCCGCGACGAATTAATTAAAATTTTAGAGTCTTGTCGAGCTTATGATGGCATAATTATGCTTCACGAGTTAAAGTTGCTGCAATATATTTTGCCGGAATTAGAGCGAGGCGTGGGCGTTGATCAAAATCGCCATCATGTTTATACTGTTTTTAAACATTCAGTTTTATCATTAAAATACACGCCAAGCCAAGATTGGCGGGTAAAATTCGCCTCACTTTTACATGATATTGCTAAGCCGCAGACCAAAAGAATGATTGGTGGCGCTCCTGCAACAGGCGCGGGGCAAATCGCGACTTTTTATAACCATGATATTGTCGGCGCTAAAGTGGCGAAAAAAATAATGCAAAGATTAAAATTTGCTAATGCCGACATAGCCAAAGTTATTACTTTAATTAAAAATCATATGTTTTACTATAATGTTGGCGAAGTAACAGCAAGTTCGGTGCGGCGTTTAATCCGTAAAGTTGGCGAGGAAAATTTAGCTGATTTGATTGATTTGCGCATCGCTGATCGGCTGGGTTCGGGCGTACCCAAAGCCAAACCTTATAAACTGCGCCATTTGGAATATATGATGAAAAAAGTGCGCCATGACCCAATCTCTGTTAAGATGCTAAAAATTAATGGCGACGAGCTGATGAGCTTGTTAAAAATTGAGCCAAGTCCTAAGATTGGCGCTATTTTAGATGTTTTGCTATCTGAAGTAATTGAAGACCCAAGTTTAAACATTAGAGAATATTTAGCCAAGCGCAGTTTACAATTAAATCAGCTTGAGTTAAGCCAGTTGCGCCAGCAGGCCAAAGAAAAAATAGCAGAAAAAAAGATGGAAGACGATCAGGAGATTAAGCAGGAGTTTTATGTTTAATAAACCGAATGTTATATATTTTTGGGCTCGTGGTTAAGTGGTAAAACGCCGCATTCGCATTGCGGAGGTGCGAGTTCGATTCTCGCCGAGTCCACTAGAAATATCTGACGGGGCAAGTTGCGGAGGTCCGGGTTCAATTCCCGGTGAGTCCACAATGCCTGCCGAATTTTGACATTTTATTGTTTGATTATTTTAATTGCCTTGCCATTTATTAAGGCGTCAGCGATTTTTTTATACGCTGAATATAATATTCGCTGATAAGTGCTTTGGGAGGTGCGCATTTTTTCTGCTGCTTCTTTTTGTTCTAAATCATTAATATGGCGTAAGCGAAAAGCTTCCATTTCCTCGGTTGTCAATTCCACAATCTCAAGAAATCTCATGGGCACGCCTTGAGGTTTAAAATAAGTTATATTCGGATTAAATTCTATTTTTCTATAAAGTCTTGGTCTTGGCATATTAATTTAAGATTATATATTTATACTTTAGTGAACCAAGGTTCTAGCGGAGCGTTAGCGAGGCAGGTTCTTATTTTCTCTCTAAATTAATTTTACCCTGTTAAATACCCTATTAAATAGTGCCGAAGGCAATTTAATAGGGTAATTTGTAAAGCAAATTATTTAACAGGGTGAACCCCATTAGAAATCTTGCCTTTTTAACGGGGCTTCGCAATTTGGACATTGAAGCGGGTCTCATCCTAATCATTAATTTAACAAAATCCTTTCTATAAGGAATTCTGCCAAGGATTGGGATTTTATTCATTTTGGCGAACCTTTCTATTTCTGAACAAAAGCTTTTCTCAAGGTCAAATTTATTAATAACACCACCGCGTTTTATTCCAAAATGCTCGGCAAGATATAAAACTCGTTTTAGATCAAACAAAGCAGATGGTGTGGGTTCCGTCACTCCAATAATATAATCTGTGCCAACCAATGAAGCAATAACGGGACAGCCAATTCCGGGCGAAGAATCTATAACCATTATGTCGGCTTTTATATTCTTATTAATCTTATCAGAATATTTCCTTACTTCGGCGACAACTTCGCCGGAAGCAAGTTCTCCTAATTTAAGTTCGCTGGAAACTAAATTGACCCCATAATTCTTTCCAGTATAAATTGTACCAATCTCTTTTTTTATTTCTGTTATAGCGCCATAAGGGCAGGCAGAAAGACAAGCCATACAGCCAATACAAGCATCTTTAACAAAAGCAGGATATTTTCCTTTAACCCAAACAATAGCGTCTCTCTTACAAGCTAAAGCGCATTTCCCACACTTTGTGCATTTACTATAGTCAAATTTTGGTATGGACTGATAAACAGTAGTATATTTTTTTCTTTTTATAGAGAGCAAAAGGTGGTCATTTGGGCATTCAGCGTCCGCGTCCACGAGTATAGTTTTGGTTTTTTTAGCAAATTCTACCGCCAGCGAAGTCGCTACCATTGATTTACCGACTCCGCCCTTGCCTCCAGTAATTGCGATTTTCATACTTTTTTAAAAATTAAAGAAATTAAAAAGAAAGAAGTTGAAATAAGAATAATCAAAGGTCCAGCTGGGAATTCAGTTATTTTAAAAAGAAAAACTCCCAAAAGAGAACTTATGGCTCCAAATAATAATCCAAAAAGAGAAAATTGGAATAAATTTTTACTTAAATTTCTACTGGTGGCGGCAGGGATTGCTACCAAAGCGGCAGTTAAAAGCCCGCCCACCACTTTTACTCCCAAAGCAACAATTATAGCAATAGAGAACAAATACAAAAGATTATATTTTTTAACCTCAACTCCTTCGGATTTGGCCAAATCTTCAGAAACATTAATCAGGGTTATTTTCAAATAAATTTTCTTGATTACTACAAAGAGAAAAAGACACAAAAAACTCACTATTACTGTATCCCAAAAACCAACCTTGGAAATATCGCCAATTAAAGCAGTTTCCGCCTGCTCAATTGGTAAAAACAAAAAAGCAATAGCAACGCCCGAAGCAAAAACAACGGCAGTTAAAGCTTCCATCGGTAGTTTGGTTCTCATTTCGAAAATCCAAATCAAAACTATTCCTAAAATAACAAAAGGAAAGGCACCTAAAGAAATATCAAAACCATAAATTAAAGCCAAAGCAATTCCTGGCAAAGTTAAATGTCCCAAGGGACCGGCAACCAAGGCCATCTTTTTTGATAACATTAAAGTCCCTAAATACCCCGCCACTCCTCCAATAAAAATTCCGCAGATTAAACTAAGAAAAAATTGAAAATCCATAATATTTGAAAATTGAAAATTTTTTAGTGCCTATGGTGCTCGTAGAATTTTACTTCTTCACCATAGAGTTTGTATAAAATTTCTGGCGTTAAAACTTCTTTGGGAACGCCCTGACAAATTGGACATTTATTTAAACAAATCACGAAATCGGAAAGTTTAAAAACAACGCTTAAATCGTGAGTAACTAGTAAAATTGTTAGATTTCTTTTTTCTTTCAGTTTAACCAATAAAGTGTAAATAGTTTCTTCGCCGCCAATATCAATCCCGGTAGTTGGTTCGTCAAAAAGTAAAACATCGGGATTTCCAACTAAAGCCCAGGCAACTAATATTCTCTGAAATTGACCAGAAGATAGTTCTCCGATTTTTTTATTTAAAGCACTTCCAAATCCTACAGAATTTAAAATTTCCCTTATCTCTTTTCTTGAAGCTCTTTTCAGCTCAAAAAATTCTTCAACGCTCATCGGAGTCTCTTTTATAAACGGCAATCTTTGGGGAACATAACCAATTTTAACTTCTTTTTCCCACTTAATTTCTCCTTTATATGGCAAAATTCCTAAGAGCGTTCTCAGCAAAACTGTTTTTCCTGCCCCATTCGGACCCAAAACCGTTAAAACATCACCTTGTTTTATTTCAAAAGAAAGGTCTTTGATGATTTCTTCTTTTTCCAACCTCACATTCAAATTTTTAACTTTTAAAATTATATTTTCTTGCATAATTTAATTTTTTTAGAATTTTAGAATTTGGAAATCTTTTTCATTCTTTTAACAAATTTTCCAAATCAATCCTATACATTTTACAGACCTGGCAAAGGGTTAAGTTTTCTATTTCAAATTTTGCCATCGGACAACCCAAACAAGGCAAATTGTATTTTGCCAGAATTTTTTCGGCCTGAGGATATTTTAAAACCTCAGCCAAAGTTGTGTCTTTGGTAATTTTTAGCATGGGTTAGCCAGCCAGCCAACCGCCATCTATTACTACAGTGGAGCCAGTGATATAAGATGAGGCATCTGAAGCCAAGAATAAAACCAGATTGGAAACCTCTTCTGGTTTTCCAACTCGGTGCATTGGAACTCTGGCTAACATTGCTTCCATTGTTCCAGGGTCTTTTTTTACCGGGTCAATCATCGGAGTGTCAATCATTCCAGGAGCAATAGCATTAACCCTAATTCCAAAAGGAGCTAATTCCACAGCCAGGGCTTCGGTCATTCCAACAATTCCTCCTTTGGAAGCGCAATAATGAACAAGGGTGGGAAAACCAATTCCCTGCTGTCCCATAGCTACTGAAGCGATATTAACTATCACTCCGGCTTTTTGCTTTGCCATTTCTTCAGCAGTAGCCTGGGCACAAAGAAAGTATCCTTTAAGGTTAATGTCAATGGTTCTATCCCATTCCTCTTCAGTTAACTCTAGAAATGGTTTGAACTGGGTAATTCCGGCATTGTTAACCAAAATATCAACCTTGCCAAATTTCTCAACCGTTTCTTTGACCATTTCCTTAACCTCTTCTTTTTTTGATACATCGCACTTTACCGCTATTGCCTCTCCCCCATTTTTTTCAATCTCCTCAACTACCTTTTGACAATCCTCTAAAGAAATATCAGCTACCACTACTTTTACTCCATCTTTAGCTAAAACTAAAGCATGGGTTATCCCCATCCCTCTTCTGGCGCCAGTAACAATGGCTACTTTATCTTTTAAGTCCATAAAATAATTAATGATTAATAATTAATAAAATCGACCTTTAGATTTAACTTATTTAGAGTTTCTCTATTTTTTATTTAAAGTAAGCCGCAGAAAATACTTATTTTTGAAGCGAGGACTGTTTGACCCCGCATTTAATGCGGGGGAGTTCCGCAGCGAGAAAATAAGTGTTTTCTGCGGCTTACGGAATAAAACCCTAAATGAGTTCATTCTTTTTTATTATACTTCATTTAGCCGAACATTAAAAGTTCGGGTTTGAAGATTAGTAAAATTCCCAAAACAAATATTAGCAATCCTCCAATTAAAGTGGCCCAGTAATTGTATTTATCAGTAAAGCCAATTCTACTCAAGGTGATGACAGCTAAAGAAAAAATAATTAAATTATCAAGCATAAAAATAAAAGTATAAAGTAAAAGATAAAAATAGTAACTTAAAGTGCTAATCGGATTAAGAGCTAAAATTCGAGTATAGATAGCTGGCAAGCCGGCTGAGCAAAAAAATTCAACTAAATTGACCCCGAGAGCCAAAATAATTAAACCGCCAATCATGGCTAAGGTAATTGGAGAAGCGGCTATTTTTTCTGCCCTTTCTTTCAATTTCAATTTTTCTTCAATCCGCGAACTTATCCCTAAAACTTTACATACCCCAGGATGATAAGTAATAAAATTTTTAATCTGCCAAATTCCTAAAATTCTTTTAGAATCTCAGGTCTATGAGCCATTACCTTAACCCATTCCGGAGTTTTACCGGTTTCTTTTTCAAATTTTTCATAAACCGCTTTGATAATTTCTTCAATTTGATTTTTTTCTAACGAAGGAATTAAAGCCATAAATTTAGAGGATTGAATTAAGTTTATCTATTATAACTTGTTTGGGCCTTAATCCAACTGCTCTCTCTTTTATTTCCCCTTCCTTAAAAATGATAATGGTTGGAATGCTAAAAATTTCATATTTTTCAGCAGTTTCTTGATTTTCCATCACATTTAATTTCCCAACTTTTATCCTGCCCTCAAATTCTTTGGCGATTTCTTCAATAATTGGTCCCAACATTACACAAGGAGGACAAGTTGGACTCCAAAAATCAACTAAAATTGGTTTTTCGTTTTTTATAACCTCCTTTTCAAAATTTTCGTCAGTTAAAGTAATCATATTTATTTTAATTTTTAATACCCCAGCCCCTTGGGGTGGGGTTTCCTTGAAAGGGAAAGGTGTCGGAAAACCGATTAGGTTTTCTGACTTAATAAAATAGCGGATACCCCGTCCGCTTGCGGCGGGGTAATTCATTTTATGGACGCAAATAAACAGCCGATTAGTATTAGTATTACTATCGGCACAATCATTAAAGCTATTTTAATCTTTTTGGTGCTGTATTTTTTATTTTTAATTCAAGAGGTCTTGGCTATTTTGTTTGTTGCTATAATACTTTCTAGCGCAGTTGACCCTTGGGTGGACTGGATGCATAAATTTAAGATTCCCCGCAGTGTCGGGATTTTGTTCATTTATTTAGTGATGTTTTCCGTTATCGCCTTGGCTATTTATCTTATTATTCCGCCGATTGCCACAGAAATCAGCGAGCTGGCCAACAATTTCCCCAGATATGCGGAAAAAATTATTTCTACTTTTTCTACCTTAAAAAATTATTCCATTGAACATGGCATCCTAGACCAAGTAAAAAATAGTTTAGGTACAGTTAGCGCCAATTTACAAGCTGCCGCTGGCGGCATTTTTACTACGGTAACGGGAATTTTTGGCGGTATTTTTTCCTTTTTCTTAATTTTAATGCTGACTTTCTACATGGTAGTTGAGGAAAACGCCATTAAAAAATTAGTCTGGTCAATCGCGCCGGAAAAACACCAAGTTTATGTGATGCAATTAATCAACCGCATTCAGAAAAAAATAGGTCTCTGGTTAAGGGGGCAGTTGATTTTGTGTCTAGTCATTTTTGTTTTAAGTTATATCGGTTTGCTTATTTTGGGCGTTAAATATGCCTTAATGTTGGCTTTGATTGCTAGTATTACCGAATTGGTGCCTTATATCGGGCCGATTATTGGCGCTATTCCAGCAGTCGTTTTGGCTTTTGCCCAGTCGCCAATGCTGGCTGTTTTTGTCGTTGCTCTGTATTACGGCATCCAATTAGTAGAAAGTAATATCTTGACTCCCAAGATTATGGAGAAAGCAGTGGGTATTAATCCTATTATTAGCATTGTTGCCTTGCTGGTTGGGTTTAAAGTAGCTGGCGTTGTCGGAGCGATTTTGTCTATCCCGGTGGCGACTGCAGTAAGCGTTTTTGTCAAAGACGTTTTTGACAGTAAAGGAGAAAAGAAGGATATGTAAAAATTACAAATTTCCAATATCTGTTTTTTGTCATCAGACTGTCCGAAAAGTACCGTCATTCCCGCGTAGGCGGGAATCCAGAAAAAATATTTGGCTAAAATTAAATTATTTCTGGATCCCCGTTTTCACGGGGATGACGAATTTTCGAGTTTTTGGACAGTCTGATCCAGAAATAAATATAAAAAAAAGGCATCGCGTTGACAAAGCGATGCCTTACTATGCCTTTTTCCTCCTCCTCTCCTTATAGTATTCAATAGTAGTATTTAATGTCCCTGAGGTTGTACCAGACACGATGCCCAATTTTCATATAAGGAACACCTTTATTTTGACTGTTTCGACGTCTTTGGTTCCGCAAAGTTACGGGTTTTAGCCCTAACATTGCTGCTGCTTCATTCTCGGTGAGATATTTAGAAGTTTCTACTTTCGCTTTTTTTTCTTCTTCTTCTTTTTCTTCTTCTATGACAAAGTCTTGCAGTCTCTGTCGTCTACCACGTTTTTCTAGTTTTTTCAAGGCCTTTGCTTCTATTTGCCTGACTCGTTCGCGGGTTATCCCCATCATTTCACCGACTTGCTCAAGGGTAAAAGGCCCAAAATTGCATGCCACCCAGGTGCAGTTGTAATGTTTTTCATTCTTTATATACCAATCACATTTATTGTCAGAGCAGACTTCTTTAATGGGACACCTTGTTTTTTTGCACTTAGCTTCAATATCAACTAAACTTTCCAGCCCTTGACTGGGAAGCGGTTTCATATTTTCCATGTTTTCCTCCTTATATTTTTTCTGGATTCCTTCCCCGCATTTTGCGGGGGAGAAATGACAAAACAGAGTTTTTGGACGGTCTGTCGCCGCGATCTTTAACAACTTGCCCCGTAGTGAAGCGAAGCTTCTATTATTGGGGTTTCAAGTTTTTCTTTGACGGCAAAAAATTTTGGAAATAGAAAATCTACCAAGAACTACAAGCAGGTTCCCCGCTGCACACCATCCAGGCCCAAGTAGGACGTACAGGGTCGTAAAATGGCTTGCCGGCACTTGGGAAACTCTCAGGACCTATTGAATTAGAAAGTAATTTGTAGTTTGTGCTATCTGAAAGGAGGTGAGTTCTATGGAAAAGAACACAAAAAAACTTGATCTAGAATTATACAGAGGCACGCATGAGTATTATGCAAAATATCGACCCGGCATCCCAGAAGAAGTGATTAATGTAATTGTTGAA
>Ga0210019_1002440_pt1 | contig 18076 bp, 19 predicted proteins | sample CryGeyCG2114_020_2_FD_183969 | JGI IMG/M metagenome (GOLD analysis project Ga0210019, IMG submission 183969) | Groundwater microbial communities from aquifer - Crystal Geyser CG11_big_fil_rev_8/21/14_0.20 (SPAdes) (version 2) | ecosystem: Environmental > Aquatic > Deep subsurface > Groundwater ...
ATCTATTCAAGGTAAGCCAAGTATATTAGGAAACTACCTAATTCTAACACTTGAATCTCATTAGTTAACTCAAAATGATTTCTCAATACCTCAAATCATGTCTTGGTATCTTTGCCATATCTCCATTTTAAGCCAGCAGCCATTACACACAGTTGGCATGTCTTTTTCAGAGTATGAATAACTCTGCTGACAAATCTTACAGGTAAAATACTCTGTAATTAACTCTGACATGAGTGATTTTTGAAATTATAACCTAAAAGCATCACTATTGATTTACTAGAATCATGACCATTTGTCTAGTCCCATGCTTTCTTTTTTTGTTTTCCATCTGTGATCAATTTCTAGATGTACTTCCAGTTTTCTTGGCGTATCTAGTTTGACATTACATATAAGACATCGATAGCTCATGGAATCCAAACTAGTACAATCAGAGTTTAAAGATGTAGGTTATTGTAAAAATCTATTTTGAATTATCAAAATTTTCTAGTTTAAAATAGTTTTTCTGACCATCTAGACAACTCTGTCTTACAAGACCACATTAGTAAAATAATTTTCTAGTCACACTATTGAATGCAGATCAAGTGTTACATACTCTAGAAAATGAGAATGTGTCGTTCATAGATTTTTGGTTTGTGGATATTTTCGGCGAACTTCATAGTGTTGGGATGCCAAGATACGCAATTGACAAAAATAGTTTTGTAAATGGTCTTGAAAAACTAGATGCAAGCTCCATTGTGGGATTCAAGTCAGTAAACCATTCTGACATGATCTTGTTGCCAGATCCAACATCGTTTAAAATTCTTCCAGGCGATTATGACCCTGGCAATAGAAAAAATGCAAGAATATTCTGTGATCTATATGATGGCAACACAAACAAAGAATCAAGGTATAATCGAGACTCTAGAGGAATAGCACGTAAAGCATCAGAGAAACTCCAAGAATTTGGATTAACCCACACTTACTGGGGACCTGAGATTGAATTTTTCGTGTTTGATACAATCAATGTGTATCCATCACCATATGCTGCGACACATTCAGGAGGAGGTTCAGGATATTCCATAGAGTCAAAAGAATCTCCATGGGCAAAAGGCAACGTAAGCACTGCAATTGACTTTAAGGAGGGATATTATCCATCCCAGCCAAAAGATACGCTCAACGGTTTTCGAAAAGACATCTGTGATGACTTGTATAATTATTTTGGAATAAAAATCGAAGCAGAACATCACGAGGTGGCAACTTCTGGACAGTGTGAAATCAATCTGGTATATGATGAAATGATTTCTATGGCAGATCATGTGATTGCAGTTAAAAATTTGATAAAGGTCAAAGCCAAAAGGAAAAACAAAGTGGCAACTTTCATGCCAAAACCAATTTTTGGTGACAATGCATCTGCAATGCATACACATCAGAGTTTGTGGAAAGAAAACTCCAATGCGATGTATGATAAAGACGATGATGTGGCACAGTTAAGTCAAACTGGAAGATACTATGTTGGTGGAATTCTAAGCCATGCATCTGCATTATGTGCAATCTCTAACCCTACGACAAACTCTTACAAACGCCTTGTTCCAGGATTTGAAGCGCCTGTTAACGTTTGTTGGGGATTGGGAAACAGATCTGCTGCAATTAGAGTTCCAATGTATAACAGAAACCAAGAAAAAAGCAAGAGAATTGAGTATCGTGTACCTGATCCTACTGCAAACATCTATCTTTTAGAGGCTGCATTACTATTAGCTGGATTGGATGGAATAAAAAATAAAATTGATCCTGGCGATCCCGTTGAAGAAAATGTATACAAGCTGTCTGCAGAAAAGAAACGAGAGTACAGAATTGGTTCTCTTCCAGTATCGCTAAAAGGTGCGCTTGATTCTTTTTCCAGTGATTTAAAATTCTTAGAAGATGTTTTCTCAAAAGATTTTCTTGATACGTATTTGGAATTAAAATACAAAGAATACACTTCATTTGCACAGACCCCTACTGCTTGGGAAGTCTCAATGTATGCTGATGCCTAGTAAATTATGATAATTTTATACTGTCAAGATGTACTGGTTTGCCAAATTTTTCTTGATGTCCTCAATGTATTGTCTTTTGGTAGTCTGAACAAACCTCCATCGCAACTCCATCTCGTCTTCTAGAATTTCATACACCAAATCAATGTCTTTACCCGAATCAATCTCTTTTTTTGCTATGACGAGCAGTTCTTGCAATCGCAGCTTTTTTCTCCAAGTGTGGGCACAGTCTGTCATTTGATTTTTTATTGATTAATGATCTAAAAGCATCACTATTGATTCAGACTATCTGTACTCATCACCACAATCACCAATGACATCAAAGAGATCATTTGATTTTGTAGTAACAGAATTAATCGATGAGATATCTTTCTCATCTAGTTTTACACCAAACACTCTGGCATTGTCCTCTCTGTGTTCTGCAATGCCCAGTCTTGCACCAATTATTACTCCTGCAACCTGTGGTTTGTCTAAAACAAAACGTGTTGCAACATTTGCAATGCTGCACTGATGTTTTTTTGCTATTGCATTTAACGTTGATAGTAACTCTTGGAATAATTGCCATCCTCCCCATGCATCGATCATGTTTTTGTATTTTTGCAGACTGGATGTAGTTAGGTTTCCTCTGTGCGGTTCATCTGCACCAAGATATTTCTCAGAGAAGAACCCACCAAGCAAAGTACCATATGAGAGAATCTTGATTCCATGTTTTGCAAAAAATGGAGCCATCAATCTGTCTGGCCTTTGATCTAAAATGGAATACTGGACCTGGTTTGATACAATGTCGTGTCCGTACTCTTTAATGATTCTTACGTGTTCTGTATCAAAGTTTGTCAGTCCAATGTGCTTGATTTTGCCTTCATTTTGCAATTTTGACAAATTGTTCATTGCATCAAGATAGCTCTGATTGTCATAATCCCACCAGTGAAACTGAATCAGATCAATACAGTCTGTTTTCATTTTTTGCAGTGACTGCTCGATATAGTAAGTGACTATACTGCTACTCATTGGACCTGGATTTGGCACAAACTTTGTCAATGCTTGAAAATTGTTTCCGATTTTTTCTCTGAATTTTCCAATTAGTAATTCTGCAGAACCGTAAATGTCTGCCAAATCCCATGTAGTAAATCCCGACTCTTGGTACTTTGTCATATCAAGCACTGCAGATTCTGAATCAATCTGCCCATGACCTCCTGCAACTTGCCACATTCCATTTAGAATTCTGCAAATCTCAAAGTCTTTACCAAGTATCGTTTTCTCTATTGGCATGATTTAGTGAGATTTCTTTGAAATAATAGTTTACTTGGATAATATACAAGACACCACCATCTGACGTTGTCTTGGATCTGGTAAAAAGTGCAGAACTGTTTGCAAAAACAGACACGCAGGACAGTTCAGAGCAGATGGTATCACTCCTTACTCAAAACATCTAGAAGACGTGGTGAACAGACTAAAAAGCTTGGGTGTAATTGATGAAGAAATTCTCTGTGCAGGATGGCTCCATGATATCATGGATAACACAGAAACCAGTTTTGATGACTTGCACGCACAGTTTGAAAGTGAGATTGCAGTGCTTGTATCATCAATTTCAAAAGACAAGTCATTGCCTAGAAAAAAAAGAGAGCAAGCATATGTGATTCAACTCAAAGAATCATCATTTAATGCAAAACTAATCAAGCTCTGTGATATATCTGCAAGCTTGAGTGACTTGAAAAACTATGAAGCATCAAAATCAAAGAAACTCAGAGAGGTAAAACAAGCAAGGTATTACATCAATATCATCAAAAATGATCTTCTGTCTAACCATAACTATCCTAAAATTCAGGCTCTGCTTGAGAGTGCAAATTTGATCTTCATACGATACGGCCAGAGATGCATTTCACTTAGATAAATCTTAAATTCATGAATATTTTAGAAAATTTATGAGTGAAAACCAGGAAACCAAAGACAGTTTTGAGATAGTAGAGCAAATCACAAAAAAATATTTCTCAGAAATAGAACACTCAGTACCACACATTCAGCAAACGCTATTTGATTTGCAAAACGAGTCCTACAAGACATGGAAAAACGCAATAGATGCAAACGTTTCTCTGCAAAAAGAGTTTCTTGCAAAAACTGGATTTAATTATGTGATTCCTGATTCAGCAAAATCAATCATTGAGAATACGCTAAGAGAGGCAGTAAAATATCGAGAACTAGCTAACAAAATCACCATTAGCAACATTGAATCCACAAAGAACAATTTCAAATCGTGGAACGATAATGCAGAAACATTTGTAGATCTGAATAGAAAAATAATGAGTTATTGTGCATCTGCTTTATTGCCAAAAACAAACCAGTCCTAGTATACATTACCTCGTATTTTGGTAACCATTCTACCAGCCATTACAGAAATATCTAAATCACAATCATTTGAGAACTAATTATCTTGGAACTGCCACGTGGGATGAAAGACTTTGAAGGTGCAGAAAACGCAAGCATTGAACATGTAAGATATCATTTCAAACAATTATCAAATTTGTACGGGTTTTCGTTTATGGATCCATCTCCAATCGAACTCTTATCAACACTTGAGACAAAGTCTGGTCCTGGAATTAGAGACGAGATTTACTATTTCAAGGACAAAGGAGACAGAGAAGTGGCACTGCGATTTGATTTTACAATGGGACTGACAAGATATGCAGCGTCCCAAAAATCAATAAAGCTTCCAGCAAAAATCTCTGCGTTTGGAGGCGTGTTCCGATATGACGAGCCGCAAAAGGGAAGATACCGATACTTTCACCAGTGGGATGTGGAAATTTATGGTAAAGCCAGCCTCGAATCAGAAGCAGAAATCATAGAGATCACATCTCGATTATTTGATTCACTGCTTCTCAAAGACATTGTAATTGATATCAATCACAGAAATTTAGTAGAGTCTTACATCAACAAAATATTCTCATCAAAAGATCCAGAACTTGTTGCAGACATTCTCAGAGCGGTAGACAAAATTGCCAAAAAATCAAAACAAGACATTCTAAAGGAATTCCAAGAAAAAGGATACGAAACTGAAAAGATAGAAAAGATTCTAGAGTTCTCACAAATAAAGGGAACAATACAACAAGTAGAGCAAGCATTTGATGTGTCTCAGCTAGAGTCTTGGGATGATCTAAAGCAATTATTTGATTCACTAGAGAACAGAGGAGTATCAAATGTAAGAATTAACTTTGGCATAGTTAGAGGACTGGATTATTACTCTGGCATTGTCTTTGAAGTCTTTGACAAAAATTCCACTCTGGGTGCACTAGCTGGAGGAGGAAGATATGATACACTAACTAAAGCATTCAACAGAGAAGACATTGGTGCAACAGGAGTTGCAGGTGGTGTGGAGAGAATAATTCTAACAATGCAGGAGCAAAAAATAATTTCAGATGTTTTACAAAACAGAGTTGCAGTGTTATACATTAACAATGAGATGCAAAATGTTGCACACTCTATTGCATCTCTATTAAGATTAAACAATATTCCGACTGACATTGATTTAGCAGGACGTAACATGAAAAAACAGATGGAGATTGCATGCAATGCAAAATTTGCAATAATTGTCGGACCTCAAGAGATAGAGCAAGGAAATGTAGTTCTCAAAGATATGGTAAATGGAACTGAAGGAACAATATCACTTGAGAAACTCACTGAAGACCCCAAGTCTATTCTTAATTTAGAAAAGCTCTAGTTAACATCATTATTTCAGGACCTGTCGTTAATGATCCTACCACAATACAATGATTGTTGGCCAAAACCCCTGATGATACATATGGAATGCCGTTGTTAATTGAGCACTGCTCAATTTTTACGCCTAGAACATTGGCTATGACCTTCATGTCTTCCTCGTCTGCCTCTGGATGGATTACAGCCCCAGTTGCATTTGCAACTAGTACTACACCTGTCTGATTGAATCCTGCAATTCTTTTTTGAATCACCTCTACTCCCAAAACGTCTGAAATTGTTTGACAGTCTTGTTTTGATAACCACGGTGACACTACTGCCCCCTTATCATTTGCACAAATCACATTTCCAAGTGCATTAAATTTGGTATCTAAAACACCAACTTGCAAATCTGTCTCTTTTTTCAAATAGTCGTATTCATTTTGATAAGCAGTAGTTGGTAACAAAATTCCTTTGTTGTTCATAACTGACAATGCACCAATCAATCTGGTGTTGGCAACTGCAGTATTGTGAATTTCCACCTTCAAATATTCTGCAAGCTTGTCTGATTTTGTTTTAGCAAAACCCATTGGAACTAGACCGATGCTATCATTTACAGTAATGTATACTCCAAGATTTGGTCCCCTGTACACATCATATTTGATAATATCCATATCCACAGAATTGATCGTTCAGCGTTATGAACGTAAGGAAAATTTTCACTCCTGTACCGTCTATAGTTTGCTTGTGTGTTCGTAATTCAGCTATCTAGCTTTAAATAAGAATCCCAAGAAAATTATACTATGCCAATAGCAGAAAATTTCCCTGAAGGTCTAAAGCCACTTGGAAAAATTAGTCTCGATGATGGACACTTTCACATCATGTGGGGTCCAGGCAAAACAACAAACGTTGATGGCTCTAAAGCCGAAATGTTAGCAGATTCAGAAGTTGTTGCAGCATATGCAGCAAGAGGAGAAGAACAAGTTCCTCTTGGTGTAAGTGGTACAATGGTAGCAGTAGACTGGGATTCTTGTGTTGCTGATGGTGCATGCATTGAAGCTTGTCCTGTACAAGTTTTTCAATGGTACAGAACTGAAAAAGACATTCCAGCAAAAGATGTTGTTGGTCAGACTTTCAAAGGAACTGGTAGCGACGTAAAAGACGAACGTAAAGATCTAACAGATAAAGCAGATCCAATCCGAGAACATGATTGCATTTGGTGTATGGCATGTGTTTCAGTATGTCCACCTGCAGCTATCAAAGTTGATCAGTCAAATGTGGAAAAACATGAAAGCGCAGCAAAAACTTTGTAATTGTTATAACCTCACCTAAAAATTTTTGATTTTTATATTATTTTTTGAATTTAGTCCCAACTAATTTTGTCTAGATTTAAATAATATTCTAAAGTAATCATTTTATGGCAGAATTACAAATACCAGAAGACTTTTGTCACAATGATGTAAAACCAGTAGGAAAAACAAGCCATGCAGATGGTGAGAATTTTCATTGGATTTGGGGCAAAGGAAGAACTGATGGTGCAGCATTCTCAAACGAAGATGTAAAAGCAGCCTATGAAGCAAGAGGAGAAAAACAAGTTCCTCTCGGAATTCATGGTACTACTGTTGCAGTCGATTGGGATTCCTGTGTTGCAGCTGGTTCATGCATGAGTGTATGTCCAGTTCAAACATTCGAATGGTTCAGAACCGAAAAAGACATTCCCGCAGCAGATTGCTTGGGTGCAACTTTTGACGGTACTGGCAAAACAGAACAAGATGAAAGATTAGACTATACTGACAAATCAATGCCAATCAGAGAACACGATTGCACTGTTTGTATGGCTTGTCAAGAAATTTGTCCTGAAGGAGCAATTCGTATCGAATCTTCTAACCAAGAATGGCACGAGAAAGCAGCCGGAACATATGTACTAATGAAATCCGGATCTGAAAATCCACACGCACACGATTAAAGATTTTTTTCTTTTTTCTTATTTTTCTATTTTACATCAACAGATTTTAATCGCTATTTTCTTAGATTTTTTGCAGAGGTCGCCTAGCTCGGTAGGGCGCGGGCCTTGAGAGCCTGTGTGCGCAAGCATACGGGGGTTCAAATCCCTCTCTCTGCGCTTTACTTTTCTATTTTTGCAAGTTCTGCAAGCATTGCAGCTAGTTGGATTTCAGAATTTGCACCAACTAAAACTCTGTAATCGTATTTTGCAATTACTTCTAGGATGTCAGCTAGCTTGTCATGTTTTGTTTTGAACACTGCTGAATTGATGTATTTTAGAAAATCAGATTCTGACATTCCATAAACTTTGATTAGCTCAATCATTTTTTCTCTTGCATCTAGAACTTTTCCAGCTAGAGCCATCTTTAGAACTTCATCAACATCGCTAGTCTTTGTTAGTCCTGCAGAAGCTTTTACATTTTCTTCAGTTATTGCACCAATACTTGCAGTTGCTTGTAACAGATTAATTGCGTGTCTCAAATCTCCTTCTGAGTAATCATAAATTGCCTTGAGGCCTTTTTTGTCTGTCTTCACTTTCTCTTTTTTTGCAATTTCTTCTAGTCTGCTAATAACGTCCTCCTCAGGAATTGATGTAAACTTGAATGTAGCACATCTGCTTTGAATCGGATCAATGATTTTTGAGATGTTGTTAGCTATGAAAATAAATCTGCAAATCTTTGCAGTGTCCTCTATAATTCGTCTTAGGGCAGTTTGTGCATCAGATGTCATCTCATCTGCCTCATCTAAAATAATAATTTTGAAAGGAACTTGGTCCATTCCAGCAAATCTTGAGAATTTCTTTACTTTCTCTCTTACCATTCCAATCCCTCTCTCATCTGATGCGTTTAGCTCAAGCGTATAGTCTTTGGCATAATCTCCTAAAATTTGTCTTGAAATACATAATGCTGCAGTTGTCTTTCCAACACCGGCAGATCCTGAAAACATCAAGTGTGGCATATCTGTCGGATCTTTGATTAATGCCTCAAGACTGCCAATTATCTCAGTCTGGTTTACAATTTCAGAAAGTTTTGTCGGACGATATTTTTCTACCCACATACCAGTTGCAGACATATGAGTATCAAGTGCTAAATCCCATTAATAAATCCGAATTGGTTATAGTGTTATACCATATCTTAAAATCAAAATTTAGTATATTTTGTACTGCGATCAGCCTGAAATTAATTAGGATCAATTGATCTCACTAAATTGTTAACAGAATTGATCGATCCGATACTTGTGGATCTAAAGGAGGATAAGTGATCTCAAATGGAAATAGACAAAGTAGAAAAAGTACATTCTCTAGGATACCGTCTAAAGGATGCCAAATTTACCGTTAATCATGATTTCAAGTATAATGTGGCTGGCATGAAGATTGAAGGAACTCAGGGAGATACAAACAACATGCCACAGTGGGTTGGAAAGATTCTGTCTGATAATAAAATAGGAACTTTGGATACGCCTGATATGATAACTGAGCTAAAACAAGCACTATCAAAAGAAAAGATGGTTGGTGAATACCAAATATCAACACTTGATCCTCATTTTTACATCAAACTAAAAGAATCAATGAAAGTACTAAACCGCGATGATTTTGACAGAGTTGAAAGTATGATGTTAGAATTATTCAGAATGAGAAGAGGCAAACTAGTAAAACTTGCAGATTCTATCAAACTCAATTCTGAATTATACAACAAACTAACTGTTGAGGAGACTATTTTTTACAAAACAATTCATGATAATAGCGTAGAATTTGAAAAACAAATAACAGGAGATCTAAATGAGCAGCGCTCAAACTAGTACATTTACTGACTCTGCACTGTCAGACAAAGTAAAAGAATTTCTTACTAGATTCAAGGATCGAAATGGCAATTACAAGTATGTCGATGCAATCGACGAGATGATGCCAAAAAATTCAAAATATATTATTGTTGATTACAATGATCTAGTTGTAGAGCCACAAATTGAGATTATATTTTCTCAAAACCCTGATAGAATATTTGATGCATTCTCTAGAGCAATCAAAGAAGCACTACAAACAAGATTTAGTGATTATGCTGAAAAGATCAAAGACGAAGTTCGTGTAAGGCTAATTAATTTTCCACTAGAGCGTAGTCTAAGACAAATCAACGCTGAAACCATTGGACACATCACAAGTGTTTCAGGTATGGTAGTTAGAGCATCAGAGGTAAAGCCACTTGCAAAAGAGCTAGTCTTTGTTTGTCCTGATGAGCATACGACCAAAGTAATTCAGCTCAAAGGAATGGATGTAAAGATTCCCATAGTCTGTGATAACCCAACTTGTAAACACCGAGATTTTGAATTAAAGCCAGAAGCAAGCAAGTTTATTGATTTTCAGATTCTCAGATTACAGGAACTTCCTGAGGACTTGCCTCCAGGACAACTACCTCACTATATCGATGTCACAATTAGGCAGGATTTAGTAGATAATGCACGGCCTGGTGATAGAATTATCCTTACAGGTGTAGTGAGAGTCGAACAAGAATCAGTGGCAGGAATTCAGAGAGGTCACAGCGGACTGTATAGATTAAGAATTGAAGGAAATAACATTGAATTTTTGAGTGGACGTGGTTCCAAAACTGATAGAAAAATAGGAAGAGAAGAAATCTCACCTGAAGAAGAAAAACTCATCAAGGCTCTAAGTCAAAGTTCTGATGTATATCAAAGATTAATTGATTCGTTTGCTCCACACATTCAAGGTCAAGCATTAATCAAAGAAGCTATTCTCTTACTAATTGTAGGTTCCAATCAGAGATTACTAGGTGATGGAAGCAAGATTAGAGGTGACATCAACGTATTTCTTGTAGGAGATCCTGGTACTGCAAAATCTGAGATGCTAAAGTTTTGTGCAAGAATTGCACCAAGGGGTTTGTACACTTCTGGTAGAGGTTCAACAGCTGCAGGACTTACAGCTGCCGTAGTTCGAGACAAAACAGGAATTATGATGCTAGAAGCTGGTGCAGTTGTACTAGGTGATCAAGGTCTTGTAAGTATAGACGAATTTGACAAGATGAAGCCTGAAGACAGAAGTGCTTTGCACGAAGTCATGGAACAGCAATCAGCAAGCATTGCAAAAGGTGGTATTGTAGCTACACTAAATGCAAGGACCTCGATTTTGGCTGCAGCAAACCCAATGTATGGAAAATATGATCCATTCAAAAACATTACAGAAAATGTCAACTTGCCAATACCATTGCTTACAAGATTTGATCTGATCTTTGTTGTAAGGGATATTCCTACAAAAGAAAGAGATGAAAAGATTGCAAGACACATAATTCAAAGAAACACAACAAAAGGAACTGACAAAAAATCTGTAATTGAAGTTGACTTGCTAACAAAATATCTCTCATATGCAAAACGTGGAGTTCCTGATTTGACAAAAGAAGCTGAAGAGAAAATTCTGGCATACTATCTGCAAATGAGAAATGTAGAATCCGAAGAGATGATTACAGTTACCCCAAGACAGTTGGAGGGAATTATCAGGCTTTCAACTGCCAGAGCCAGGCTCCTAATGAAGGATAAAGTAGATGAAGAAGACGCTGACCGTGCAATATTTCTGATTCAGAGCATGCTTCAGGATGCAGGAGTTGATGTCAATACCGGTAAAGTTGATCTTGGAGTATTGCAAGGAAAACCAAGAAGTGAGGTCTCAAAGATGCAGTTGTTCATGGATGTACTAAAAAGTCTAGAAGGCGACAACAAGGTTCCAGTTGATGAGAGAACATTTGTCAAAGAACTAGAAAAGAGTGAAAAATTCTCTGAAGAAGAGGCAAGAAACTATATCAGAAGAATGCTCAGGGAAGCATCTATTTATGAATCAAAACCCGGTCACTATAACCGAGTATGAACATAGAGAAACTAGAACTTTCTGATCCTGCAATTGAATTTTTAAAATCACAAGGTTTTACAAAATTATATCCACCACAAGCAGACAGCGTAAAGTCTGGATTGCTAGATGGCAAAAGTATTCTAGTATCAGCTCCTACTGCAAGTGGCAAGACTCTGATTGCAATGCTTGCAATGCTTGGCTATCTCTCAAAGAACAAGGGCAAGGTAATCTATCTTAGTCCTTTGCGTGCACTAGCTGCTGAAAAGTTCACAGAATTTAAAAAATTAGAAAAAGTCTCACTAGGAAATAAAGTTAAAGTCGCAATATCTACAGGCGATTTTGAAACAATTGAAAAGAATTTAGAAAATAGCAATGTGTTGATTCTAACCAATGAAAAAATGGATTCCATCATTAGACATGGAACAGAATGGGTTGAAGAAATTGGTCTAGTTATTTCCGACGAAGTGCATTTGATTGGAGATGAAAGCAGAGGTCCAACACTTGAGATGATTCTGACGCAACTAAAACTATTAGATGCAAAGCCCCAGATTGTGGGTCTTAGTGCGACAATTACCAATTCTGACGAGATTGCAGACTGGCTTGGTTGCACACTAGTAAAAAATGATTGGCGACCGGTTCCCCTAACTGAGGGGGTATGTGATGGAGATCAAATAACAATGAATGATGGCAAAACCTTTGAGATTGAACGTAGCTTGAGGGGAACTTCAATTGATTTAGGCATACAATCAGTGCAACAAGGAGGTCAATCTCTAGTGTTTGCAGAGACTAGAGTTCGCTCAAAAGCACTTGCAACAAAAGCAGCTGATGCCATCTCTCAGATACTAGAAAAAAAAGAAATTACAGAACTTGCAAAAACATCAAAAAAAATTCTATCTGAAAACGAACATACCGAACTAGTAAAGACACTTGCATTGCTTGTAAAAAAAGGGGTTGCGTTTCATCATGCAGGATTGAACCAAAAATGTCGAGAAACAATAGAGGCAGAATTCCGCAAAGGCACAATCAAACTATTGTCCTCCACCCCAACATTAGCTGCAGGTGTCAACCTTCCTGCAAGACGAGTTGTAATATCAAATGTGAATAGATACAATGCAAAAGTTGGAGCAAACAGACCAATTAGCATTTTAGAGTATAAACAGTTGTGTGGACGGGCTGGAAGACCACAGTATGACGATTACGGTGAATCAATAATTGTAGGAAACGGAAACACAGAAGATCTAATGGAGTATTACATTAACGGCGAACCAGAACCAATTATATCAAAAATTACTGATGATAAATCTCTGCGAACTCACATACTTAGTGTTATAGTTACACATCCAGGAATAAAAAAAGAAGAAATTCTAGAGTTTTTTTTACAGACCTTGGGTGGATTACAATCAAGAAAACCAACTATCAAATTTGCAATTGATATTTCCCTGCGTTTTCTTTCAAGCAAATTCCTGATAATTAAAAAAGGTGAAAGATATGCAGCTACTGAATTTGGAAAAAAAACATCAATGCTGTACATTGATCCATTAACTGCAACATACTTTAGAGATTCAATAGAGAATGTATCTCAAGAAAGAAAGCACACGTTTGGATTTTTACATCTCATTACAAACTGTGAAGAATTTTTTCCAAAATTCTCACTGCGACAAAAAGACTACGAGTCAGCAAGTTTGATGATCGAGAATAATTCCTCTCAGCTATTAGAGCCCATCTCAGAATATGATTGCTCAAGGAGTCTGTTGGCATTGCAGTCTTGGATTACTGAATCTACAGAGTTATCGCTCTCAGATAATCTCGGGATAGAATCTGGAGATATGCATAGGATGACTGAGAGTGCCAATTGGCTTGCATACTGCCTAAGGGAAATATCAAAGCATGTTGAGCGGGCAGATTTACTAGAAGAACTAGGCAATTTGAGAAAAAGAATCGTCTATGGAATTCGGGACGAACTACTTGATCTAGTTCGAGTTAAAGGAATAGGCAGGATTAGAGCTAGGGTTCTTTACAAGCACGGCATCAAAAATCTAGATGATTTGAGGAAGATCCCTGTGAATAAATTAGCAGAGATTGATAAAATTGGTTCAACCATTGCAGATAAGATAAAAGACGAGTTACGAAGGGTTAGATAATTGACAGAGTTGCTCATTCCTGCTATAGTTTCATGTGTTGTTGCGTTTTTTGTTGTATATTTTATGACCCCTCCGCTCATCAAAGTTCTAACACAAAGAAATTTTGCAGTAAAAGACATGAACAAAATAGAAGATGTGATGGTAGTAAGGCCTGGTGGACCATCAATTATAGCAGGAATCATTGCATCTGAAATTATTCTTTATGCATTTTTGCAACTCAATGAAATTCTTGCAATCATTATCACAACATCTGCAGCATTTGTAATTGGATATGTCGATGATAGAAAAGTAATGAAAGGATGGTTCAAACCTGCAGCACTAGCTGTTGCTGCAATTCCAATTATTGTTTTTGGTGCATATGATTCAGATCTTGCCTTTCCGTTGTTTGGGGTAGTGCAAATCCCTGCACTGTACCTTGCACTTGTACTATTTATGATTCCAATTACGGGAAACACGATTAATTCAATTGATGTGTTAAACGGTGTTGCAAGCGGCTTTATGGTGATTGCAAGTTTTACTTTGTCAATCTGCTTGTTTATTGTACAAAATTATGAAATTGCAATAGTTAGCTTGCCGCTTGGATTTGTCTCATTGGCATTTTACAAATATCATAAAATCCCAAGCAAAATTTTTCCAGGAGATTCTGGTGCGCTAACACTAGGTGCAATGTATGGTGCAATTGCAATTGTAGGTGGAGTGGAAATCATTGCAGCAGTAGCACTATTGCCTGCAGTGATAAATTCATTTTTGTTTTTATCAAGTGTAAAACGCATAGTAGAGCACAGAGAGATCAAGGGAAAACCGGTGATCTTCACTGATGATAATAAACTAGAGGCAACAAATGACAAATCCGCACCTGTAACTTTGGTGAGACTGATTCTTGCAGGTGGCCCGTTATCTGAAAAGCAAGTTGCATTTGCAATTTTCAAACTAGGAATATTCTCAGGAATATTGGCAATAATTACAGCGTTTATGATGGATGTGTCTCTTTGAAGTCCGCACTGTTTGGATTTTTGTTTGGAATGTGGGTTCTGATAATTATTGGTGGCGGCATTCTAGTTACAATTCTAGGACCAATCACTGTTACAGGATTTGGTGACCTTGACTGGTTTATTGCATCTGTGATTAAAGGAGTAATTGCAATTATTCTAGTTGTAGTTTGGATTTTGATTCTATCAAAACTAAAAAACTTTATTTTCAAAAAAGAAATAAATTCTTAACTTTCCTTCCACTGTCTTTGTTTCTTGTCATACTCTGCTCTAGTATATCTGATAGTAGCTGGTGAACCAATAACAACAGAGTCTTCAGGTACATCTCTTGTTACAACAGCGCCCATTGCAACAACACTGTTCTTTTTTACAGTGACTCCTGCCTTGATTACTGCACGTGCACCGATTATCACGTTATCCTCAATTGTAACTCCTATCATTTTGTCACACATTGGATATGGATCATTTGTTAGAACTGCTGCTGGACCAATGAAGACATTTTTTCCAATTCTTGAAAGTGGAGGAATGTACACTTGACCTTCAATCTTTGTGTTCTCGCCAATTTTTACATCATAATCAACATGTGCAAGAGATCCTATTTTCACATTATCTCCAATCACTGTATTGTCACCAACATATGAAAAATGCCAAATACTTACATTCTTGCCGATTTTTGCTTTTTCTGAAATAAAATTAGTAATCATTATTTCACAAATGCCATGGGTTTGCCTTTGTAATAATTTTTTCAGGCAATTTGTCTTTGTTGTTTTTTAGAAACTCCATTTCCTGTTTTTTGTCTCGCAGTTCGTCAGGAAGCATAATAGGAATTTCCTCAATAATTGGATAAAATCTAGAGCATTTTGGGCAAAACAGGGCCCCTTCTGATACCACGTTATCTTTTTCTTTAATTTCAAATAATTCTAAGGGATGATTCTTGTCAATTGGGCATGCCAAAATATCCATCATTGTTTTGTTCATTTTAAATCCAGATAGATGGGAATTCCTTTTTGACTAGATAAAAGTGCAGCTTCGGCAATTTTAGTAACGTTGACTGCTTGTTGTGCTGTTACCACTTGATTGTTTTTGCCTTCAATTGCTCCAAGAAAGCTCTTAATTTCTAACAGTAACGGTTCTTGTTTTTCATTTTGAATCATTTGAGTCTCTTCGTCTTTTTCTACAATTATCTCTTGACTGATAAAGTCTGATGAAATTATTGCATCTGAACACACTGCACTGAACTTTCTGACTTTTTTTGGAGTGATCCAGTTTGATGAAATGATTGCCACTTTATCATTTTTGTATCCTAGCATAATGCTTGCAAAATCTTCATGTTCATGTCTTATTTTTCCTGCTCTGGCAAATATTACCTGAGGCATGTCATCAAACAACCAGTTTGCAGTATCGATATCGTGTACTGAAGTATCATAAATAATTCCCACATCTTTGATGTGAAGCGGCATTCTGTTCTCTCTATGAAATTCAAGCATAACTAATTCACCAAATTTTTTCTCCTTGACCATTTTTTTTACTACGTCTACTGCTGGATTGAATCTCTCAATGTATCCACAAGTCAAAATGACTTTGTTTTTTTCTGCAAGTCTTGCGAGGTTTTCACCGTCTTCTGATTTGTATGTCATTGGCTTTTCTACAAATACATGTTTTTTTGCCTCTAGCAATTTTTTTGTAATTGCTGTGTGAGTAGATGTCGGTGTTACAACAAATGCACCATCAAATTCTTCAGAGTGTAACAAATCATCTAGTGATTCATAGTGATTGACTGAATATTTTTCTCCATATTCTTTGCTTTTCTGAGAATCAGCGTCACATACTGCTACAAGTACACCTAATTGTGATAAAATACGTGTGTGATTCTTTCCCCATCCACCAGTTCCAATCTGAACAATTTTCATCTAATACACCTCAGTTAACCAATGAGTGTAATCATCGTTTTTGCTCATTACTATATTGTGGTATTCTTGCATCATCTTTTGTGTGATGTCTCCTGGTTTACCATTTCCTATCTGCTGTGAATCCATTAACACAATTGGTGTTATCTCTGCTGCAGTACCTGTCAGAAAGATCTCATCTGATATGGTTAACTCACTTCTTGTAATGTCTCTTTCAACAACATCGATATCCAAATCCTTTGCAATTTTTATAACTGCATCACGAGTAATTCCCTCAAGTGCAGATGATGCAAGTGATGGTGTTACCAATTGTGCATTTCTTACGATGAAGATGTTCTCTCCTGGTGCTTCACTGACATTTCCGTTATGATCAAGCAATATTGCTTCATCAAACCCATTTCTTTTTGCCTCTTGTGTTGCAATGATTGAATTAAGATAGTTTCCTCCCATTTTTGCTTGTGGAGGAGTAGACATGTCTGAGAATTTCCTCCACGATACAACTCCTGCAGTAATCCCATTTTTATTAAATAAATCCCCAAATGGAAACGTAAAGATAGCAACGTTTGTTGGTGCCTTTTCTGTTACATGCAGATTAATTCCATAATCGCCTATAAAATAAAATGGCCTGATGTAGCATGATTTTGTTATCTTGTTTTTCTTACAAATTCCAATTACTGCATCTGTAATTTCTTGATCTGAGAAATGAAGTGTAATGTTGTAAAACTGTCCTGACTTTCTAAATCGTTTTACATGTTCATCTAATCTAAACACGTTGAGATTTTTTCCATTCCAATATGCCCTTATCCCCTCAAATATCGATGTTCCATAGTGAAGTGCATGTGTTGTGATTGGAACTTGAGCTTTCTCTGTAAGTACGTACTTTCCATCAAACCAAACATATTTTGAAAGCGGAAGTTTCATAGGAGCAATTTATGGTATGTGTATTAATCTATTTTCAATCTTTAAAATTTTGTACAGCATTTTTAGCCACAACATACATGACAAATGACTATGAACTAGTCTTTTGGTCAAATCCTTCTTTAGGAAATTTCATTCCTATAACTCGTGTAGTCATGTCTTCACTTTTTGCAAACTTTTCTACCGTGTCCCAATCGTCTTCAATTATTTTTACTATTTTTTCAGGAACATCTTCTTTCCAAGAAGACTCTTCTTTTAGTACTGCATCATAGAGTTTTTCTTTAACTGATGATGCAGAAAGAGATTTTCTCTCGCCAATTTTTGGCTTTAATCCGTAACACTTTAGCATGTATCCTTCCACTTTGTCTCCTGTATATGAAAAAAATTTCCCTTCAACTCCTCTAAGAATTTGTTTTCTTAATTTCCATGATCTTGGGGCTAGTAATGGAGGCAAGTATTTCTTAAATGGAGCAAAAAATGCATAGTCATCTGTGATTTGAATGGAATCTCCAAATACTGAGACTAGCATCTTCTTTCTGGTCTCAAAATTAAATGGAAAACTTTTACTGTTAACCTC
>Ga0210019_1002441_pt1 | contig 18062 bp, 6 predicted proteins | sample CryGeyCG2114_020_2_FD_183969 | JGI IMG/M metagenome (GOLD analysis project Ga0210019, IMG submission 183969) | Groundwater microbial communities from aquifer - Crystal Geyser CG11_big_fil_rev_8/21/14_0.20 (SPAdes) (version 2) | ecosystem: Environmental > Aquatic > Deep subsurface > Groundwater ...
AGATGCGCAGCATGATGGACCAAATGAACCAACAGATTCGCGATATTGAAAAACGCGAACCGCAGGTCATTGTGTCCAAAAGCGGCGCCGCGGTTCAACCCATGACTCAGAAAGATTTTGATAAGCAGCTTGAAGCATCTATCGGACCGGCATCCCAGTGGCTCAAAGACTTAAAGTTCGGCGGAGACATGCGTTTGCGTTATGAAGGCTCACATTTTAATAGTGGTAATCCATCTGAAACCGATGATTACAACCGGTTTCGTATTCGATTGCGTTATGGATTTGAGAAAACATTTAATCCTGACATGAAAGTTGGTTTTTACATGGCTTCAGGTGGTACAACAGATCCAACCTCGACCAACACATCCTTTGATGGTAACTTTGTGAATAAATCACTTCAGTGGGATCGTGCTTATGCGACCTACACGCCGTCATGGGCTAAGGAGATAGGACCTATTAAGAAATTAGAGATCACAGGCGGTAAATTCAAAAATCCTTTTGAAAAAGGATCTTCCAAGATCATTTGGGATACCGATGTCAGACCAGAAGGTGTGTATGAAAAGGTTGACCTTGATCTTATTAAAACTGATGGTCTTGAAGTAGGTGGTTATTTAACCTATGGTCAGTTTGTATTAGATGAAGCTTCTGGTTCGTCAAAACAAGATGCCGAATTGTTTGCCTTGCAGTTTGGATTAAATCCAAAGTTCGACATCGGGTTAGAACGTCCAGTTGAATGGTTGTCTGCTTTTTCTTGGTATAACTTCAATGGTTATGCAGACAATAGCGACTTTGGCTCATTTGCGCGCGGTAACTTCAATAGAGATGGCGACTCAACGACACTTGATGCGGGTGATTTCAATATTATTGAAATCTATAATGAGTTGCTCATTAATCCTTACGCGCCTCGTTTAATGCCCAATCTTCCCGTTAAGGTTTACTACGATGTCGCAACCAACACAGCTACCGACCTTTATGATCTTGCATGGGCGCTTGGTATGAAACTGGGCAGTGCAAAGAAAAAAGGTCAATGGCAATTGGGTTATGAATATCGTTATATCGAACCTAATGCTGTTGTCGGTGCTTTCGCAGATAGTGATTTTGGATTGACCGGTCATACCGATGCGCGTGGAAGCGTGATTTCAGGAGCTTATAAACTGACGGACGATCTTTCGTTAGAGTCAACGCTCTTCCTAACAGGACACCTTTCTTCCGATGCGATCACAAGAGACGAAGAAAAGAGAATGCTGCAAGTGGACATGGTTTGGAAATTCTAACAGGAAGATTGTCATGATGATGCCAGCTCGCAACCCAGTTACAAACACCTTTAAGAGATTTGCCCTCCCTTGGCTCCTAAAGGTTTCCCGCGGGTTCGCGGGCTGGCGCGGTTTTGAACGAAAGATTTGGAATTATCAGCCAAATCTAATGAGAAAGAAAAAAGGAGAATACGAAATGAGAAAAAATAATCTCAATATGAAGCAAGCAGCGCTCACAGGTCTATTAGTTGCTGCTTTAACATGGACATTGACTAGTGCGCAAGCAGTCGATGTAGACTCTTCCCTTCAAAGCTATGCGCCGGTCAGCGGTATTTCCGGTAACTTAAATAGCATTGGCTCTGATACATTGAATAACCTCATGACTTTTTGGGCAGAGGCTTTTCAAGGCGTTTACCCAAACGTGAATATTCAAATCGAAGGCAAAGGCTCATCCACAGCACCCCCGGCCTTGATTGAAGGAACTTCCCAGCTGGGCCCAATGAGCCGCGCCATGAAGTCATCCGAGATTGACAAATTTGAAACCAAATACGGCTATAAACCAACCCCCATTCGGGTAGCCATCGATGCGTTGGCGGTTTTTACGCATAAAGATAACCCCATTCAAAATCTATCACTCGAACAAATCGATGGTATTTTCTCAAACACATTTAAACGCGGGGGCGAACCCATTGATACATGGGGCGCTGCGGGTTTAACGGGTGATTGGAAAAATAAACCCATTTCACTTTATGGCCGTAACAGCGCTTCAGGTACCTATGGTTTCTTTAAAGAGCATGCCCTCAAAAAGGGTGATTACAAAAAAAGCGTTAAAGAACAACCTGGTTCCTCAGCAGTTGTGCAGGGCGTTGCTAGTGATTTAGGCGGTATTGGTTATTCAGGTATTGGTTATGTCACTTCAGGTGTGAAAGCTCTTTCAATTGATGGGGTAGCGCCTACTTATGAAAACTGCTTAAGTGGTGAATTTCCTCTGGCACGTTTTCTATATGTCTACGTGAACAAAAAACCTAATGAACCTGTTGATAAACTGACTCTTGAGTTCTTAAAATCAGTTTTATCGAAAAAGGGACAGGAAATTGTTGTGAAAGATGGCTATTTCCCGCTCCCAGCAAGTGTGATAGAAGAAGAACTTGCAAAATTAGGCGCCTAAATCCATTATTTCTGAGATGGCAAACGGGGCAAGTGAGTCTTAGTGGGTTAAGAAGAGTCACTTGCCTCGTCTTTTATAAGGCAAAAGATGGCAAGTTTCTTAGTTGAAAATTTTTAGATCATCGGAGAAACTACCTAACATATTATGGCAATAACCACATCGTCCCAAGCGCCTATCGGTCATTTTAAGGGAAATATTCCCGCACGATTTAAAACGGCACAATCAACCTTGCTGGTTGACCAATTCATGACGCATTTCATTAAAGCCGGCGGGATTGGCATTATGATTGCTGTCTTTGGGATCTTTCTTTTCCTAGTCTTGCAAACCATCCCTCTTTTCTCACCAGCTCAAGTGACTGTACAAAAAACAATTTCTATTCCGCCTGACCGTTATATCGCCTTAGCGTCTGATGAATGGGGTGAAAAACCATTTGTGGTCAATCAACACGGAACGATTTCTTTTGTAGACCTGCAGGGTGGCGGCTTAATAGATTCAATAGACGTGGCTTCGCGAACAGACAAAACCATTCAAACAATACATTATAACAAAGAAAAACAAACACTTGTTTTTGGAACAACCGATGGTTATGCCGTCATAGCACCCGTTAGTTTTAAGCCTGTTTTTCAAGGCAGCCAAAGAAAAATTGTTAGCATGGTTGACGTGAATGATCCAATGACCATTGGTGCTGCAGGTTATCCCATTATTGATATTGCTTATGCTGATTCTGAAGACCACAAACTAATGGTTGCTATTCAAGAGGTAGAAGGCAAGCGGCAAGTGCACGCCATCCGCCTGGTTCAAGCACAAACGCTTTTAGGCAAAGGCGAAATTACCATGGATGGCGCTTTTGATGTTACGCCCCAAATAAGGGGAGAGCCCCTTCAGGTTCTCATCAACTCGCATGCAGATGCATTTGTCGTTTCAACTAAGGAAGGAATGATTTACCACTTTCTTTTGAGAGATGAACTAGAACTTGAACAGATCTTTAAACCATTTGAAGGTACTTCCTCACCGCAAATTGCTTCTATGAATTTTATATATGGCAGCGTCTCACTTTCATTGACTAATTCAAAAGGTATTAATCGCATTTACAGCCTTTATATTCCCGAGGGAAGCAACAAGCGGCAGTTTGGTTTAACAAAGGAGTTTAAGCCGCTGCCTTCCGGCGCCACATACTTTGATAAAAGCTTAAGGAATAAAGTATTTTTAATTGGCACTGATCAAATGGCATCGCTTCGTTATTCAACAACCGAAACCATTCGATGGGAGAAAAAATTACCTTTTCATACGAAGTTAGCTCATTTGGGCCGCAAGTACGACCAAATGATTTTTTTGGATGATGAAAATCAACTTCATTTCTTTAAACTTGATGACCCGCATCCTGAAGCGGGAATTAAAGCCTTCTTTGGGAAAATTTGGTATGAAGGCTATCCGGAGCCCGGTTATGAATGGCAATCCACCGGTGCATCGGATGATTTTGAACCCAAACTATCACTCGTCCCATTAATCATTGGCACCTTGAAAGGCACGCTTTATGCTATGATTTTTGCGCTCCCCATTGCTATTTTGGCGGCAATTTACACCGCTCAATTTGCCAGACCTGAATTTCGAGGTATTGTTAAGCCCATTATGGAAATTATGGCGTCACTTCCTTCAGTCGTATTAGGATTTCTGGCAGCTTTATGGTTGGCACCATTGATTGAAGACAAAGTACCATCGTTGATACTTATTCTCATTTTAGTCCCCGGGGTTTCTTTATTAGCCGGTTGGGTTTGGAACCGTTTGCCGATTAAATACAGACGATGGATTAAACCTGGGAATGAATGGATTGGATTGTTACCTGTTATTACTCTTGCGACTTTCTTGGGTTGGACTTGTGGACCGGCGATTGAGAAATGGCTTTTTGTTGTTACTGATCCCAACACCGGGATGCAAATTGCGGATTTTAGATTGTGGTGGCCTCAAATCACAGGAACTGCTTTTGAACAACGCAATTCATTAGTAGTTGGTTTTATGATGGGCTTTGCGGTGATCCCGATTATTTTTACGATTACCGAAGATGCTTTGTCGAATGTTCCCAAAACGCTGGTTTCTGGTTCGTTGGCTCTGGGCGCCAGTCGTTGGCAAACAGCACTGCACGTAGTATTGCCCACGGCTTTCCCGGGCATTTTTTCAGCAGTCATGGTCGGTTTGGGCCGCGCCGTCGGTGAAACCATGATTGTGGTCATGGCGACTGGTAATACACCTATTATGGATTTTAATATTTTTTCTGGGATGCGTACGCTTTCAGCTAACATTGCAGTGGAATTGCCTGAGGCGCCTTACCTAAGTACTTTGTACCGCGCACTTTTTTTAGGCGCTTTGGTCTTATTTGTTATGACCTTTATTGTCAATACCATTGCCGAAATTATTCGACAACGCTTAAGAGAAAAATATAGAACGGTTTAACATGGCGAATCAAATTAAATCCTCAATTTCATTTAATAAAAATGCCAGGGCAGTCGGAGAACCTTTTGTTTGGTTTAGCGGGATGGGGCTTGCTTTAGGTGTTGGCATGATCTTGTTTCTGCTAGGATTAATTTTTATCAAAGGTACCGATGTTTTCTGGCCGAAATCAGTAGCGTTAATTGAATTTAAAGATACCGCTGCTTCTTATGGCGGTAAGAAAATTGCGGGCATTATTACAAAAACGCAACAGAAAATCGGAAGGGTTATTTTAGAAACACAAGCTAGTCAAGATTCAACGGACCACATGGAATGGCAGCTTTTTATCGGCAATAAAGATGTGTATGGATACAATTTCAAATTTTTTGATGTGGATGATATGGCAAAGGTCACTTATCCAAAAGACATTGTCAACATTGAACGCTTGGAATATGGCAATGCGATTGCTTTTCCCGTGATGCTCAAATTTGATAACGGGGAAACCATCACCAGCGATCAGTCTTTTTTTCGAAAGCGTTTAAATGAAACCGTGCGAACGGTAGAGCAAAGATGGAAAGAAATTAAGGTCATCGAAAAGAAACAAATTGGCGCCATCAACCTAAAATTGAGTCATCTTAGCCTTAAGGCGAAAGCGCTTGCTAATCAATCTGGCGTCAATGAAAAAGCGCTTAGCGTCATACAAGATCAGAAGCGAGTATTGGAAGAGCAATATCAAACATTGGCAGCCAACGCTCGAGCGCTCCGAGAATTACAAAAGAAAGGTCATTTTATTTACAAATTAGCATCGGGCGAGACACATGAAATTGTTATTGGAAATTTAATAGGGTTTCATTATCCCAATCAGATGAGTTGGTTTCAAAAATTTGGTTTATTCTGTCAGCATATTTGGGAATTTCTCTCACAAGATCCCAGGGAAGCCAATACAGAAGGGGGCGTATTTCCCGCTATCTTTGGCACGTTTGTCATGACGGTTTTAATGAGTTTGGCGGTAACCCCTTTTGGTGTCTTAGCGGCTATTTACCTACGCGAATATGCCAAACAAGGTTTATTGGTCCGTTCCGTTCGAATCGCAGTCAATAATTTGGCTGGCGTTCCGTCTATTGTTTTTGGTGTTTTTGGATTGGGATTCTTTGTTTATTTTGTAGGCGGAACGATCGATCGGCTTTTCTTTAAAGAAGCGTTGCCGACACCTACTTTTGGAACAGGCGGTATTTTATGGGCAGCTTTAACCTTAGCATTGCTAACGGTTCCTGTTGTGATTGTTGCGACCGAAGAAGCCATTGCATCAGTGCCGCGCGGTATGCGCGAGGGTTCTTTTGCTTGCGGTGCCTCTAAATGGCAAACCATCCAACACATTGTATTACCGGCAGCAGCGCCCGGTATCTTAACAGGTTTAATTTTAGCCATGGCGCGCGGTGCCAGTGAAGTGGCGCCTCTGATGCTGGTGGGAGTTGTCAAGTTAGCTCCTAATTTGCCGTTGGATGGTATATTTCCGTTCTTTCATTTAGAACGTAAATTCATGCATCTCGGATTCCATATTTACGATTTGGGATTCCAATCACCCGATTCAGAAGCAGCCAAACCCATGGTATTTGCCACCACGCTTTTATTGATTGCATTGGTTGTCTTGCTTAACTTGGGGGCCATTTTTATCAGAGAAAGAATCCGTAAGAAATATGCCACGGGAGCCTTTTAACACTGAGAATTTTGAAGGACAAGAAATGAATGATACGATAGAATTAAACATTGAAGAAAAGGAACATGTGATGATCGATAAAACGCCGTCCGTCAAAACCCATCAACCAGACAGAGCGCAACCTTCCGAAGAAACATTCAGTGCTTGCATACAGGTGAAAGACTATCATTTTTATTACGGTGATAATCGAGTGCTCTTTGATGTCAATTTTGAAATGCCGGAGCGACAGGTCACAGCTATTATTGGACCATCTGGATGCGGTAAATCTACTTTGCTGCGTAATATTAACCGGATGAATGAACTCATAGACGGCGTTCATCATCAGGGTGATATCCTGATTAAAGGCCAGAGTGTTTACGATCCAACGTTGGAGGTGACGGAAATTCGTAAGCGGATCGGAATGGTTTTTCAGAAATCCAATCCATTCCCAAAGAGTATTTATGAAAACATCATTTACAGTCTTCGAATGGCAGGAGAGAAGAGAAAGAGTGTATTGGATGAAGCAGTTGAAACTAGTTTAAAAGCAGCCGCGCTATGGGAAGAAGTGAAGGATCGTTTAGAAGAAAGTGCACTTAGTTTATCAGGCGGTCAAATGCAGCGGCTTTGTATTGCACGTGCGATTGCCAATCAGCCAGAAATTTTATTGATGGACGAGCCATGTTCAGCGTTAGACCCTATTGCAACCGCCAAAATTGAAGAATTAATTTATGAACTCAAAAAAGATTTTACCATTGTTATTGTCACGCATAACATGCAGCAAGCAGCCCGTATTAGCGATTGGACGGCTTTCTTTTATTTGGGTAAACTCATTGAGTTTAACAACACCAAGAAAATTTTTGTAAACCCTGATCAAAAACAAACAGAAGATTATGTAACCGGCCGGTTCGGTTGAGGAGTTATCAAATGCAGCGCCATTTCCACGAAGAATTGAAAGAATTAAGACAGCAAGTCCTCAAAATGGGATTCTTGGTAGAAGAAGCCATCGGGAAAGCAATTGATGCTTTGCTCAATCGAGATTCCCGCTTGCCAAACGAAATCTTTGACAGTGAGAAAACCATTAATCGCTTAGAGATTGAAATTGATGACAAAGGTCATAGTTTGTTTGCGTTATCGCAGCCGATGGCAGTTGATCTGAGGCATATCACGGCTATCTTAAAAATAAATACCGATTTAGAGCGCATGGGTGATCATGCTGTGAACATTGCGCAGCGTGCCATTTATTTAATGAAGGAACCGCCGTTGACGCAGCATGTCCAGTTGCCGGAAATGGCTAAAGCAACTCAAAAAATGCTGCGTGACACGCTGGATGCTTTTATCGGAGAAGACATTGCTTTGGCGACCTCTGTTTTACAGACAGACGATGTTGTAGATACTTATAACGTTGATCTTTATTCCCGCGTTTGTCAATTAATGGAAAAAGATCCGCACTTGGTGAAAACAGGGATGAATTTGGTAATGGTAGGACATAATTTGGAAAGGATTGCTGATCTTGCCACGAACATTGCCGAAGACATTCTTTACATGAAGCAAGGCAAAGAAGTCAGACATCGTATTGAGGAACAAAAAAAGTAAATTACCTCTGCGAAATCAAGTACGCCTCTATCGCCACAAGTAATCCAGAATTTCCCGCAATGCTTCAAGGTTCATGAGGTTCTTGTAATCTGTCATAGTCTACATACCATCGGCAAATCGTCTGTTTTGTTTAATTTTGGCTTTGAGAATTTGAGAAGACCGTATGCAGACTAGAAGATGCATATACGGCATAAAATGCAAGCACCCTCCTCTTAACCCTATCAACTCTTACATTTCTCTCCGCATATCACACTTATATAACCAGATATTCTTTAGAAAGTCATTTTTCGTGTTTAACACTATAAAAAAAGGTGGAAGGTGAGTGGTATAATTTTTAAAGAGGAAGCCGTTCTTATTTTAACGGGCATTTTTTTAGATCTGTAAATAAACACTTTTATAAACTTAGATATGAATCTTAAGTATAGAAAAAACAAAAGCAACTCCAAAAAATCAAACAGCGCGTTCTCTCGCACTCAGCGCGCGGTCGCTTTCTTTGTTGTTTTGACTTTCAATCTCACGCAATGCTACATACCACTCCCATTTTCACCGCAACCATCCATTGATCAACCGGAAGTTCAAGCCATGGTGGGGTGCGGTGTTGAGAATGTTTATGACTGTGTTTTTTCGTCTCCTGTCGATGTCGATCATGGGCCGCGGATTGGTCATCCCATTCAGTTTCATTTCACCACTTCGCACGATGAATTAGAACTCTTTGTAAACAGTAATTCAATTTTGAGGCGTACCAATGCTGGCAAACTTTTCTTCACACCGCTTGATACCGGTATTTATGATGTTGAACTCCATGTTACAGATAACGGTGTTCCCGTCATTTACGGCGAACAGTTTAATGTGGCAGAACAATCTTATCCCTGGAATCCCATCTTACGCGAAACCACCCGCCCCATGATGCCGCTTTGGGATTGGAAACCGGATAACGATCCCGACGAAAACATTGGGCTGGATCTAGCCGAGTTTAAGAATCATCACGTCACAGGCATGCATCGGATTCAATACGGTCCCTTGCGTTTCGGCCAAAATAGCGTGAACGAACCATTGCCCAATTGGTTTATGAATGATATTGCACAGAATGAAACGCTCGAGCTTGACCAGGCCGTTTTTCTCTTTAAATTTCCTTGGCCGCAGCAATTTCACGATACCGATTACAGTGCGATTGATGATAACGGCCGTATTGCGTTTCCCCCTGTCAGCTACACGGATGTGAATGGCGACATGCTCTCACAACGTGAGGGCCTCATGGCATTGGAAAGCCCTTTTGCAACCGAGGGCCCTCAAGATGTAGCGGGTTGGACCACCCTCATTTTGCAGCAGGTTAAAAACGCGGGCCATTCCGTAGATCACCTGATCATGGATTGGGAAGGGGCCGTGGGAAGAACTTATGAGGTACAAGAGCAATGCTGCATTAATGGGAATAACTGCTTGGGAAATTGGGAAAACCAGAAAAAGTATGATATTTATGGTGTTTATAGCCCGCGCGATCCTGCCATTTGCAATGTCATAGAAGATGCAACGCGTTTAGACCCGCGCTTTCAAGCCGCAGGCGGAGACCCGAACAACGCCGGTATTTGGAATCCCGTCGGGGATACCAAAGAAGTCGTTAATCTAAAAAAGTTGCTTTGGAATGAAAAAGAAAGAATTCTGGAAACAGCTTTCAAAGACCCTACCAAAGCTGAATTCCCAAATGCTCTTTTTACACAATACAACCATATTATTTTTTCCGATAGTGAAGGATTTCTTAATAAATCAAACAGGACGGAACTCAGCAAAGTCAGGCCTGACTCGGCGGATGCGCAAAGCCCTTCTGTTTATTTTGATCAAACCGGGAATTCCAGTTGGTCAGAGGCTGAGGTGATCATGCGTGCCTTAGAAGAAGTTCGCACTGTTCACCGGACTCGTCCCGACCATTACCTAACTGCTCCTTGGATCGCCAGTCCTTATTCACCCCAGCACCAGAGAGCAAACGGCAGTCCGGCTGTTCCGGATCTTTCGTTCGAGAGTCAATGGGAAGCGGTCATGCATTTTCTCCTGAGTGGTATAGATGAAATTATCTTTTGGAATGCCGAACATTCGGCAGCGTCTCATGTCGTTCAAAATGCCTGGACAACGTTTATTAATGTGGTGCCGGATAATACGAAAGTGGTTGAATGGTGGAATGAAGATGTCTCGGACAATATATTACTCAGCGCTGTAAAAGATGAAGAAGGTTTGGTCTACGCATTTGTCACTTTCTTAAATGGCGCTCAATCCGTTGATTATTTAGGATTCACCTTACAAAGGCCCAACCATCCTGACATGGTAGATGTCGATCCGCTTGACATTGCCAATGACAAAGAGAAGCCTTACTTTGGATTTTACATTTTGGCGCCGCCCACGGGTGACGCGAAGATCAATAACGATGATCGGGTCACCGCCTCGCATTTGGTGAATCTCAATATCACAGGCGATCAAACGGTTGATCAGATGCGCCTTGCCAATACGCGCGAAGCCCTTGAACTGAAACTTTACGATCCGTTTGCGAGCGAAGTGTTTGGCTGGGACTTGAATCAAGATTTACAAACAACCGAAGATGGTCCAAGAATGGTATTTGTCCAGCTCAAATCGAGCACATTGGGAAAAGAATCTCCCGTTCTCACAGACAAAATTATTTTAGACGAAACGCAGCCTGCCATTAGCATCACGGCACCCGAAGCAAACGCCGAAGTGTTTGACTATGTTTCGGTTGTTGCGCCGGCTGCACCGGAAACAACGCATGTCACTTTTCTGATCGACGGCAACGAGTTTGAAACTGATCACTATACTTACCGCGATGAAAACGGCGCAGATCCCTATTTAGTTGCTTTAAACACACTCACTTATCCGGACGGCCGCCACGTGCTTGCTGCCAAGGCGTATGACTTGGCCGGGAACGAAGCGGTATCTGAGGGGGTTCCGATCGAGATTAATAACGGCCTGCAAAGTGACATTCAAGGTTCTGTTGAAATTAATCTAGGAAAATTAGCTACCAACAATCTTGACGTGGCGCTTAAGACAAATGCTTCCAGCATCAATGGTCAGATCATGCAAATGCGTTTTTCAAATGACGGCATTAACTTTCCGGATGGATACATTGATTACGACCTAACAGCAACGTGGACTTTAACCAGCGGACTGGATGGTGAGCGTACGGTTTATGCACAATTCAAAGATGAGACCGGTGTAGAATCGGCTTTGTTCAGTGATACCATTTTTTATGACACCACACCGCCTGAATCTTTCATCACAACACCGCTTCCGGATTCTGTTTTAACAGGAGATGTCCTCATTGAAGCGAGCGTCACTGATAACAGTGGTTTCATGGGTTTGGTGACATTTAACTTAGAGAATGATCCGATCGCAGGTTTTGAAGAGCCGCCCTATTCAACGGTTTGGTCAAGCCAAGAAGCTGCCAACGGCCCGCACATCTTGAAAGTAAAAGCCGTTGATGATGCCGGAAACTTTGCCGAATCACCGCCCATTCCTGTCACCATTGATAATTTAAGAGTGCATATTGATTCACCGGCAGACGGAAGCCTTATCAACAATCCAAACCCGATTTTACAATTTACGGTTGAAGGCCAAGCAGATACGCAAGAGATCTATTTGAACAACCAGTTGATTAATATCCAAAACGGACAAGCCCTTCCGCTGGCGGGGGACGGGCCTTATGAACTGCGTATTTTTGTATCGAATGCCACGCAAAATCACGAAGATATTTCGCACTTCACGCTTGATACAGTTCCGCCTGAAGTCGCCATCACATCACCTGAAAATAATAGTATCATTACCGATCCTCATCCTGAGCTGCTTTACAATTCTTTGGGCGGAACGGTCACAGATGTGATGTTGGAACATAACAATGAAATACATCATGTGAGCACGCGGAACACCGAACGGCTTGATTTATTTGGCAATGGTTCTTACACCCTGACAGTGGTGGTTTCCGACGGCATCAATGTGGTTCAGGATGTTTCGCAGTTCACTTTTGACGGCTCCAATTTAGCGCAATGTGAAGATGGGTTGGATAATGACAACGACGGTTTAATTGATTATCCGCTTGATCCTGGCTGCGCCAGCGTCCAGGACAATGATGAGCAAAACGGACAGAACCCGAATAATTTCACCTTTGATTTTGTGGATAGCAACGAAGCCGCCGGTGATCCGAAATTAGAAGAAGGACTTTTGAGAAATATTGCGTGGAACGGCATTGATATTTCTAAAGATGTTGCCATCGGGGGTGCTCATAATTGTTACTCCCGTTATTATGCTCACAGTCATGATCATACCTGCAATTCTGGCGGGAGCGAAGGCTGGTCTTACCAATTGAGTGACGGTACCCGTGTGGAGGAAAGACATGCCGACATCACTTACCAATTGGTTTCGGAATCTGCCGGCAGCGGACACGTGCGTGCGAGCACCAATGCCATCAAAATCGAAGATCTTTACAATTTCGTCGGAGATCATATTTATGTTACTGTTAAAATTAAGAATCAATTGAATGAGCCGATCACAACATCCATGCCGTTTAATCTCGGTGAATTACAATTGGTCGACAATGTTTTTAATGACCAAACCGGGGAAATTTTGGTCGCCAATACTTACCTCTTGGATCAGCGCAGAGGCGGTTATGTCCGGCCGCTGCAATATCAAACCGTAACGCCCCGTTATTACCCGGCTATCCAAGCGTTCTCGCCGCTCCATGCTTTGTGGGACAGCACCCGTACCATTTTAGTTCAATACTTAACGCCTCTTTATTTGCCCGAGAGGGTCGGCTTTTTGGAAATACGTAATCGGGGCCCTGTTTATGATCAAGGCGGCAATCAAATCATTGATAATTTGGAACTGCTGCAGTCAGTGATCGAAGTACCGCTTGCGCCGGGCGAAGAAAAAACTTTCACAGTGGCCATCGGTGTGGGGGGTGGCGGCGGTGAATTTAACCAGAACTGGAAACCGGCTGCGCAGCCTTACAAAGATTGGTTTTATCAAACTTACGGCACCGAAACCACTTATCATCCGCCCGGTTCGTTCGGTCAGTACGTGGCGCACAATTCGGTTCTTTACCACGATGTCAATTGGTGTTTGGCCAACAATATTCCGCTCGATGCAGACAGAGATGGTTTGTATGATCGTGACTGCGAAACGTTTGCGGAAGGTACTACCCTCAAGCAAATATATGACGACGTAGATATCAATACTTTGCGCAATTTGCAAAGTAATTTAGCCTTTAATGCCAGCCGAACCACGGTTCATAGCCGCCATGTTAGCCGAGTGCCCATTCAAATTAATCCGATGAGTAAATTTTTGGACTACAACTTAGACGCAGGACCTTATCCGGAGAAAATTGCGGAAACAGTTCAGAATTTTTCTGATGCGGGCAGTAACTTCTTCATGACGGCACGGCCTTGCGTGAATATTGACGGGGCAGGGCTCGAGTATGAATATGATCAAAATGGCCAATGGACCGGCAACGTCACTTTTATCGAAGGTACACCTGTGCCCGATAACGATGATATGGATTTAAGAGATCCTGAAACACGCGATAAAGCGTTGGCATGGATTGAAGATTTAGTGGGGTTGTACGGCGTGAAAGGTTTTTATTTTGATGCCATGGGATGTCCGGGTGATGAAGCATGGCTCGAATATGTCCGGCAAAAATTTATCGATGATTATCAAGTCGATATCTTCTCTGATCCCAACACCTCTTACGTAGAAGGTGCGGTGGACCGGAAAGCACTGCACTTTGCTCAAATTCCTATTTTGCGCAGCGTTGCTTGCGTGGATGATCCGGACAGGAAAGATTTCTATCCGACTCACAGCTCATTAATCGATTGGCTGGTTCCTAACGGCACGTATGCGTCGGGCAGCTTTAATAAAAACTTATGTGCCGATGAAAAAACGGAAATCGCCAAGGATCACGGTTACCAATTGGTGGTGGATGGTAACTTAAAAGAGTTGAAAGAGGATTTCTGGGAATGGTTGGCACTTGGTTATCGTAACCAAGTGGATCATCCTTGCGGCGATTGCCAAACGCAGTCACCCGAAATCTTGAAGCCGATGTTTGTGCCTGTCACACCTGAGCTTAATATTGACACAACGAATCATCAAGCGCTGCTTGGCGTGATTGATCCCGCATACGATCTGCGTGTCATCAACCGTGAATATACCATGCTTTACCTCGATTTGGTTTGGCAGGGGGCGGTGGAAACTCCGGATGAAACACATGAGGCGGTTTTGAACGAAGGTTTCCGCTATATCGATGGTTACCGTGCCGTTGGCGCAAACTTGCCGCCTGTTGATCCGGCAAAACGCGCGGATATTTGGCTTCACGTAAAAGCGCATGATAATAATCCTATTCAGCAGAAAGTGCCTTGGTGGCCGGAAGCGTTGCCGAATGTTTATCAAGCTTGGCATGATAGTGTCAACAATCAATATGTGACGAAGGGCTATAACGGCATTGCTGCTCTCATGCCCGATATTGAAGGGGATGATTATATGCCCAATCATCGGGATGATGACAAGTTTGCTTTGTGCGATCCTCAATCTTATCAAGGCGATCCACCGCCGGCTTACACGTCATGGGATGACTTTATTCAGAAATCGATTCCAGAGCCCGAACTCACCTGGTGCCAAACGCAGGATCCGCGTTACATTGAATCATACAAAGAAGCCATGGCGGCTTGGTATTATCATTTTTATCACGATATTTTAAGAATCGAAAACGGCTACACAGGCTTTTTGGGCGGTTACCGTGATTCAGTGGTTTCTAAGGTAACCATTAATTACCAAAGAGCCGGGACTCAGGATTGGAATTATTGGACAACCAATCCGGAAGTGTTGAACCCTATTTGGACAGGGTATGGCAATTCGCCCGGCATTTCAGACTTAATGGATTTAAATACACCTGCCATGTATTTGGATCTTTCAGCAACGGAAATTGAAAAACAACTTCCTTATCTTTTATTTAATTTTGAACTGCAAAGACATTGGCTCGATACCGATCCAAGCTGGAAACATAAACCCATTTGGCCTTATCTGCATCTGAATTCGCAAAGTGATGATGCGCCTTACCCCAATTGGTTGGCTGAATCGGCTGCTATTTTCTTAGGGATGGAAGGTGCGGACGGTATGATTCTTTGGGATAGAAATGATATTAGCATGGAACGTTCGCAATATAATTATTTTAGGCGGGGGGTTTCCCGGTTAAAAGCGTTTGAAAGTTTCTTAGGACTGGGCAGTGTGCTGTTATACGATAAAACAGGCCACGCCCTTTACAATGAATCAGATAACAACAGACGGACCATAGAACGTATTCGTGAGAAAAACGGGAAGATGCTTGTAGCGGTTGCCAATCACTCGAAAGCGGATGGTGAACAGTGGCAGCAAGTCTTTAATGCCGGTAGTCATACCAGCGGCATTTATGTCAACGGCAAGCAAACAGCGCTCGGTGTTTTTGAACATGATTGCCCCAGCGGTCAAGTGCCCAATCCAACAAGAAATATAGGTTGCATGGATCGGCCTATTGTTGAAGGAAATGATCCGCCCACAGCGGCCAATGACACAGCCGAAACGGATGAAGACACACCTATTAATATCAATGTCTTAGCCAATGACACAGATCCTGAGAATGATCCTTTGGATGTCACACAAATCACTCAGCTGCCCGCACACGGTCAGGCGGTGATTGAGCAGGATAACACCGTCACCTATACGCCTAATCAAGATTACAACGGGGATGATCAATTCGAATATGAAGTAACAGACGGTAACGGAGGATTTGACAGAGCCGCAGTTTCAGTCACCATTCATCCCGTGAACGATCCGCCCGTCATGACCGATGTGCCCGATCAGTCTATTGAGGAAGGTCAGTCTTTCGCTCAATTTGATCTGGATGATTATGTGAGCGACATCGATCACACCAATCCAGAACTCATCATGTCCTCAGCAGGTGAAGTCGAGCTTTCTGTCGATATTGACCCTGATACGCATATCGTCACAGTCACAGCACCGAACCAAAACTGGATCGGAGAAGAAACCATTACATTCCGTGCCACCGATCCGGGCAATCTCTTTGCTGAAGACATCGCTACTTTTACGGTGACAGAAGTGAATGATCCGCCCACAGCGGCCAATGACACAGCCGAAACGGATGAAGACACACCTATTAATATCAATGTCTTAGCCAATGACACAGATCCTGAGAATGATCCTTTGGATGTCACACAAATCACTCAGCTGCCCGCACACGGTCAGGCGGTGATTGAGCAGGATAACACCGTCACCTATACGCCTAATCAAGATTACAACGGGGATGATCAATTCGAATATGAAGTAACAGACGGTAACGGAGGATTTGACAGAGCCGCAGTTTCAGTCACCATTCATCCCGTGAACGATCCGCCGGATGCAAATGCAGGCCAGGATTCCGAAGCGTTAGAGGGAATCTTGGTCACACTTGACGGCACTGCATCCTATGATATTGAAGATGGGCAAAATCTGATTTTTGCTTGGGAGCAAGTGATCACGGGTGAAGAGCCGCGTGTCCAACTTGTCAATGTTTATACCGCTACGCCGGAATTTGAAGCGCCTGAGGTGGGTCCGGAAGGTGTTGTTTTGACATTCCGCTTAACGGTGAGGGATCAAAATTTAGTAGAAGATAGCGATGAAGTGTTGGTAACTGTTATGGATGGCACTGAAAACGGCGGCGGCAATAATGGAAATGGCAACAATGGTTTCAACGGAGACGGTGGTAATGGTGATAGCGGCAGCGGCAACAGCGGCACTGGTGAGGGCAGTGGTTCGGGTAGCACAGGTACGGAAAACAATAATTCCAGCAACACAATCTATACAGGAGACAGCGGCGGCTTTTTGGTGGTTTACACGAACGATCAAAACTCACAGGGACAAACAACCGATGCAGCCCTCTCATTCAAAGCGGGTGTGGCAGAACCCGTGATCGGCACAAGTGATCACGGACCATCGGCTAGTTTCTTTGCTGATAGTGTTCAATTAGAAGGTGCCTATGATAACATTGATCCGTTTGGGATTGATGCGGCTCATTCAGGCAGCCCTGAAGAGACATCTTGGAAAATCACACCTTACCCAAATACCAGCACGCGTCTCAGACCGCTTTTGACGCAAGCACCCGAAACGCTCCCGTTACCGGTTTCGACCGTCAGACCTATCGAACCCGCACTCATGACGCCAAGCCCAGCACTGAAGACACTTGTCCAGGTTTCGCCAACGCACCCGTCATTTTGGCAATCGGTTATCCGATACGGTTTTATCGGTATTGCTAAGTTGATTTTTACTTCCTCTTAATTTAAGGAGTCGCAAGACTTTCTTAAGCCATTTTTGAACATATCTTTTCTATAGGGGCCATTCCCAACCTCGTTTCGTTTGTGTTAATCTTTCTTATGTGTAGTAGTCTCATGCTCTATCCTCGTACCGGGAAGCGGTTTCATAAGTTACCTTATTCACGTCATTGCGAGGAGTCCGCCTAAGGCGGGCGACGCGGCAATCCTTCTTTTCCGCCGGAGGACGGATCTGCCTTTGGCAGAAAACCTGAGATTGCTTCTCCGCCTAAGGCGGATCGCAATGACATGTCTTTATTAGGTTTACGAGGACTTATAAAACCAGTTCCGGGTATTATTTTCCAAAATAGTTGAGGAGTCGGGAAGTTTTTTTCTCCGCCTGAGGACGTCAGCCAAAGGACTGATTCGTCCTCTGGCGAAGATCCGCCCACGCTGTGTGTGACGAAGATTCGCTTTGCTCGCTCAGTTAAAATGAAAACGTTGTGTCCTCCTGCCACAGTAACTAAACTGTGGTGGGAATAAAAACAAAAGGAGGACACGCATTATGATAACCATTGGCGTTGATTTTTCAAAGAGAAACTCCA
>Ga0210019_1002446_pt1 | contig 18037 bp, 17 predicted proteins | sample CryGeyCG2114_020_2_FD_183969 | JGI IMG/M metagenome (GOLD analysis project Ga0210019, IMG submission 183969) | Groundwater microbial communities from aquifer - Crystal Geyser CG11_big_fil_rev_8/21/14_0.20 (SPAdes) (version 2) | ecosystem: Environmental > Aquatic > Deep subsurface > Groundwater ...
AATTGTTCTTAAAAGAAAAAAATCCGAAGAAATGCTTAGAAATGTTTAGTAAATTAGTATAAAGTTCTCGACTCGTCCGCCACTGTAGCAATGGCGGACTCGCTCGAACACTATCTTTCGACAAGCTCAGGACATGTTATTCTTCGAGCGGTCACGAGAACGTATCACGCGAGCAGAGTCGAGAAGTCGAATAGGAGATAGAATGGGCATACGATCAAAGAGAGTCGAAGGCCAGTTAAAAAAAGAAATCTCAAAGATATTACAGGAAGACCTGAAGGATCCGCGCATAGGTTTTGTGACTATCACTAGAATTGAGCTTACCGGCGACCTGAGATATGCGAAGATTTATTTCAGCATTATGGGAGATGACGCGGCTAAAGAGGAAGGCTTGGAAGGCATAAAGAGCGCCAAAGGTTTTATAAGAAAACTCATTGCAGAAAGAATACGCCTGAGATATGTGCCTGAGCTTTATTTTAAATTGGATAATTCAATAGACTACAGCATAAACCTGGAAAAGACCTTCGAAAGGATAAAAAATGAGCATAAGGAGAGTCAAAGCTGCGATAAAGAAGTTTAATAAATTTCTTATAACAAGCCATATAAATTCCGAGGCTGACGCAATAGGCAGCCAGGTGGCAATGGCAAGTTTACTTAGAAAATTAGGCAAGGTTGCTGTGATGCTGGACGATAGCCCTGTGCCGAGCCTGCTGCAGTTTATAAAAGGCACCGAGGAAATATCAAAAGAAATGCCGCATGATTTTAATTATCAGGCAGTGGTTATCCTGGATTCCCCTGACTTGGCCAGGATAGGGCGGGTCAGTGAGTATATCAAAAAAGACGCAGTAATAATAAATATCGACCACCATATCTCAAATATAAATTTCGGGAAATTCAACTGGGTGGAGCCGGAATTTTCAAGCGCGGGAGAAATGGTTTATGACTTATTCAAGGCGTTTAAGGTGAAGATAGATTCAAGCGATGCAATCGCTTTATACGCTGCGATTATGACTGATACAGGATCTTTCAGGTATTCTAACACGTCTTCAAAGACCCACAGGGTAGCCGCAGAACTCATAGATATAGGCGTGAAGCCGTATGAGATGCATACTAAGATTTACGAAACGAGCAGCGTGCAGGATACAAATCTTCTCGGCGAATCGCTCCAGACAATGAAACTTAGTGAGGACGGAAAAATCGCGTGGCTCTGGGTAACAAAAGAGATGCTTAAAAAAACCAAGGCGTCTCTGGAAGGGACAGAAGGCATTATAAATTTTGCGCGTTCAATAGATGGCGTGGAGATAGCTGTCTTTTTCAGGGAAACAGGCACTGAGGGCAGGGTAAAGGTAAGTTTCCGCTCTAAAGGCAAAGTGGATGTAAATAAGCTTGCGGGGTTATTTGGCGGCGGAGGCCATCCTACTGCGAGCGGCTGCACTGTATTTGGCAAAATAGAAGAAGTGGAAAAAAAAGTTTTGGAGAAAGCAAAAGAGATACTCAAATAGTTCTCGACTCGGCGTCTTCGACGCCTCGCTCGAACAATATTAATATTCTTCGAGCGGAGTGAGCGAAGCGAACGAAGTCGAGAAGTTAGATAAATTTATGGATGGAATTTTGATAGTCAATAAGCCCTCAGGGATTACCTCCCACGATGTTGTAGATTTTATCAGGCGGAAGTTTAATATAAAACGCGTTGGCCACGCGGGCACCCTGGACCCAATGGCAACAGGAGTCCTTGTGATGCTTTTAGGAAAAGCCACGAAATTATCAAATACATTCGCGAGCGATGACAAAGTTTATGTCGCAAAGGCCTTTTTCGGGAAAAAGACCGATACGCAGGATAGCCAAGGCAAGGTTATTGAAGAAAAAAATATTGAGGGCATGGATATAGAGGCTATAAAAAAAGCGCTTGATAATTTTAAAGGAGAGATAGAGCAGATCCCTCCAATGGTATCTGCGATAAAATATAAAGGCAAAAAACTTTATCAGCTTGCAAGGGCTGGCAAGACAGTGGAAAGAGCTCCGCGCAAAATAAAAATCAGCGATATTGAAATACTTGATTTTAGTTTTCCGGAAATGACCTTTAAGATCAAATGCTCCAAAGGCACTTATGTGAGAACCTTATGCGAAGATATTGGTAAATCGCTGGGAGTTCCCAGCCATATGTCAAGCCTGGTAAGAAGCGCGTCAGGAAACTTTTTATTAAAAGATTCAAAGAGTCTGGATGATGTAAATGAAAAAGATATCATATCCTACAGCAGTTACAATAGGCATATTTGACGGCGTCCATAAAGGCCATCAGGTGATTTTGAAAAAGGCCTTGAAAGAGGCAAAGAGATCGCGCCTCAAAAGCGTAGTCATTACATTTGATCCGCATCCTGTAAACGTCCTTAATCCCAGCGCCAAAATCCCGCTTTTAATGTCTCTGGGGCATAGAGTTAGATTAATAAAAAAAATGGGCGTAGATTATTTTTTTGTCGAGAGGTTTACAAAAAGTTTTTCAAAGCTAAGCCCGGAAGGTTTCATAAAAAATATCCTGATAGATAAATTAAATCTCAAAGCGCTTGTGACAGGCGAGAATTTTTTATTTGGCTTCAAAGAAAAAGGCGATGTAAGGTTATTAAAAAGATTAAGCAAACTTTACAATTTTAAATTATACAGCGTACCGCCTCTAAAAATAGAAGGAGGCTATGTCTCCAGCACAAGGATCAGAAAAGCGATTAAAAGAGGGGATCTGTTACTTGCTTCAAAATTATTAGGCCGTCCAGTAACAATTTTAGGCGCTGTTGTAAAAGGTAAATCCCTTGGCAGAAAAATAGGTTTTCCTACGGCGAATATTGACCCGCACCATGAATCCATTCCTCCGAGCGGCGTTTATAGCGTTGACGTAGCGCTGGATGGGGATAGGAAACTCTATCGCGGCATATTAAATATAAGCCTTCACAAGATAATAGAAGCGCATATATTTAATTTTAATAAAGATCTCTATGGTAGAGATATAGAAGTTATATTTAGAAAAAAAATAAGAGACGAAAAGAAATTTAAATCCCTCAAAGCCCTCAAAAAACAAATCCAACTTGACATCCTAAAAACATATCATTGAGATTGCTGACACTCTAACATTGTTAAAGTGTCAAGTTGTTACGCATGCGCCGCACTATATTTAGCGTCTATTAATTATATAAAGCCCCGTATATAGTATTTTCCCAAAAAAAATCAAATTTTTCCTTGACATAAAAACACTGTTAGGGTAAACTTTGATTACACAGTGGTTCAAAGTGGAGTAAAGTGGAGTAACATATCCGCTTTCGCTATTATAAGCAGGGACAGGACAATGTCCTGTCCCTACGATGACGAGCTTCGGTGGATTTAGTAAAACATGTAAGCGGAGATTTTAATGTTTTACGGAGAATTCAAGCATACGCTGGACAGAAAACAACGCATTATTATTCCTGCTAAGTTCAGGGACGCGCTCAAGGAGCATTATATCGAGCGCTTTTTTATTACCCGCGGTTTGGATAAATGCCTTTTTATGTTTGCTGAGGATGAATGGAAGACCCAGGAGCAGAAATTTAAATCAATGTCATTTACGAAACGAGAATCCAGAAAATTTAATAGGCTTTATTTTTCAGGCGCTTCGGAAATAGTCCCTGATAAACAAGGCAGGATACTTATTCCGTCGTACTTGAAGGATTACGCAGAAATAAAAAAGGAGGTGTATATTATCGGCGTATCAAACCGTATCGAAATATGGAGCCATGAACTTTGGGAAGAATATTATTCCAAGTCCAAAGATACATTCGAAGATGTAGCCGAGAAACTTATTGAAGAGGAGTAGAAGGCCCCTCGCCGCATATAAGCAAGTATAATGGCGGCTCGGGATCAAATTTTGCTCCGCAAAATTTAGGAGGTCTTATGTTACGCAATCATAATTCTAAAATAATCGTGAAATGCAAAGCATGCGAAACTAATTTTTTTGATGTTCCTGTTGAATGTATACGCAAGACCAGGTCTTTAAATATTGACCCAAGGCGCCTTGCGGCTAGCGAGGAGATTTACAAGATATTGAAAAGCAATAATGGAAAAAAGCTATTCGCATAATCCGGTATTGACGAGAGAGGTAATTAGTTTTTTAAATCCTGCGCCGGGCCAGATAATAGTGGACGCTACGATAGGCGGCGCAGGGCATAGCGAGCAAATCCTTCATAGAATCACGCCTGGCGGTATGTTGATAGGGATTGACAGGGATGAAGAAACATTGAGACTGGCATCTGAAAGGCTGAGGCCTTTCGAGGGGTCATTCAAATTGATTAACAAAAATTTTAAGTATCTGAAAGAAATACTTAAACACATAGGAGTCAGTAAAGCCAATGGAATTATATTTGATTTGGGCATATCTAGTATCCAAATGGAGGCCTGGCAAAGAGGATTCAGTATAAAAAATGACGGCCCTTTGGATATGCGCATGGATCGCAGCCAGCGCCTTACCGCGAAAGACCTGGTGAACGGCCTGAGCGAAAAGGAGCTCTCTATTATTATAAAAGACTTAGGAGAAGAGAGATTCCATGGAAGGATAGCCAGGCGTATTGTTGAAGAAAGAAGGAAAAAAGAAATTTCTACAACAGCTGAGTTGACTGAAGTAATTTTACGCAGCCTTCCTTATATTAATAATAAATACAAGATTCACCCTGCTACCAGGACGTTCCAAGCCCTTCGCATAAAGACTAACAATGAATTAGATTCAGTAAGCGAGGCTTTAATGGAATTGCCAGAGATCCTTGAAAAAGGCGCCAGGGCTTGCGTTATATCATTTCATTCTTTAGAAGATAGAATTGCAAAGCATACTTTCAAAAAGTTTAAGGCCGAAGGCCTTTTTAATATCCTTACCAAAAAACCTATTGTGGCGGATGAAAACGAAGTGATTGCGAATCCGCGTTCCAGAAGCGCCAAGCTGCGCGTAGCAGAGAGGCTGTAAAAAATGGATAAAAACCCTAACAATTACTGCCCTAAAGTTCTCACAACTATCTTGATGGTGACTTTTGTAGCGGTTATGTATGTGAATCAGCAGACCTTGATATATCAAATGGGCCTGAAAGTAAAACAAAATAATGATGTGTATACAAAGTTGGTTGACCACAACAAAATTCTGGTATATAATATTTTAAATTTGAGGTCACCTGTTGCTCTTGAGAGAAGACTCTTAGCAAGGGAAGTAGAGTTATCCATGCCTTCCAAATGGCAGGTGGTAAAGATTGATCATTCCCCCAAAAAACTTGTTTTAAATTATAAAAATTTAGCAAAGAAAGGCCCTTTAGCCAATCTGTTCGTGAGCAGCCGATAAAGAATAGGTAAGAATTGTGTACAAAGGAACTCCTTCCCGCATAAGGAAAGTTCTATATGCTTTAATCATAGTGTTCGCGCTCCTATGTGTCAGGTTGGCTTTTGTCCAGCTGGGCGCGGCAAAATCCCTGTCAAATATTGCTTCAAATCAATATAGGCTTTTGGTGCCGCTTCTTTCTAAGCGCGGCGTAATTTATGATCGTAACCTGAAAGAACTCGCTATAAACATAAATCTGATTTCAATATTTGCTGAACCTTTTAAGATAAAAGATAAAGGCATAGTCAGCCAGAAACTTGCATCTGTCCTTGGCCTAAACTGGGATGAAATATATAAGAAGCTTAACCAGGAAAAAGGTTTTGTGTGGTTGGGCCGCAAAGTTTCCCCTGATACTGCTAGAAGAGTCCGGGCCCTTAATATTAAAGGTGTAGATTTTATCAAAGAGCCCCAGAGGGCCTATCCTAATGGCGTAATCGCAAGCCATATCCTTGGTTTTACAGACATGGATAATAACGGCCTTGAAGGCCTGGAGCTGAAATTTGATAAATACTTAAAAGGCGTTACGGGCTATAGATATGCGATAAGAGATGCCAAACAGCGCGAAGTCCCTGGGTATGAATATAAGGAAATACAGCCGATTGACGGCGATAATCTTGTACTCACCATAGACAGTTTAATCCAGTCATTTGCAGAACGCGAACTGGAAAATGGTTTTAAAAAATATCACGCCAAGGGCGCGTGTATCATTATAATGGACCCTTTCACGGGAGATGTCCTTGCGCTTAGCAATAGGCCTAATTTTGACCCAAATAATGCAAAGGCCGCGCCTCCTGACTTTAGAAGAAATAGAGCTATATGCGATTTTTTTGAGCCTGGCTCAAGTTTTAAAATAATAGCAGCCTCCAGCCTCCTGGAGGAAAAGGCAGTCCAGCCCAGCGACAAGTTTTTCTGCGAGAATGGCGAGTATAGATGGTACGGCCATACATATCACGACCATAAGCCTCATGGCTGGCTTGAATTTAGAGATGTGATCAAATATTCTTCAAATATCGGCACAATGAAAGCAGCCCAGCGGCTCGGGAAAGACAAACTGTATAAATATATAAAGAAGTTTGGATTTGGAGAAAGGACAGGCATCGAGCTTCCAGGTGAAGTAAATGGTATCACTACTCACCCTAATACCTGGTCAAAACTTTCTCTCTGCAGTATTTCAATGGGCCAGGAAGTGACTGTAACAGCTCTTCAGCTTGCTTGCGCAATGTCAGCCCTTGCAAACGGCGGCAATCTTGTAAAGCCCAGGATTGTTGAGATGATTCAAGACTGTACAGGCCATGTTATACAGAAATTTGAATCAAAGAAACCTAAGAGGGTGATTTCAGAAAGAACTTCCAAAGAAATGAGAGCTATATTAAGAAGCGTTGTCGATAGCGGCACAGCAGAGCTTGCAGAGGTTGAAGGGTATTTTCCTGCAGGCAAAACAGGCACAGGCCAGAAAGTAGAGCCTAACGGCGCTTATTCGCACAGTAAATTTACAGCTTCATTTATAGGCTTTGTGCCGTCTGATAATCCAAAGTTTGTTATAGTTGTAATAATGGACGAGCCGAGGCCGATTTACTATGGCGGAGTGGTGTGCGCGCCTGTATTTAAAAAAGTAGCCGCAGAGCTTATGAGCTACTACAAAATCTGGCCAAAAGACAAAGAAGTGGCGGAAAAAAAGAAAAAAAAGCCAACAACTTGACACTTTAACATTGTTAAAGTGTCAAGTTGTTAAGATAGATATATATATGAAATTAAAAAAAATAATAGATAATTTGAGTGGAACAGTGAAGATTGATGGTAAGACGAACCTTGAAATAACAGGCATTGCCTGCGATTCAAAAGCAGTTAAGCCTGGCTATATGTTTATTGCATTAAAAGGGTCAAAGGTAAATGGCGCAGATTTTATTGACGAAGCAATAGATAGAGGCGCTATTGCTATTTTATTGGATAGCGAAAACCCTAACTTACCTGTAGGGAACGGTTTGAAACCGTTCCCTACTGATATATTTAAAAGAGGCAATACCTTTATATATGTGGAAGATGCCAGATATGGCCTCGCCCAGGCCTCTCAGGCTTGTTTTGGAGATATTTCCAGTAAAATGAGCCTTATAGGCGTTACCGGCACTAATGGCAAAACCACGATTACATATCTCATGGAAAGCATGCTTAAGTCCAGGAATGAGGGCGTGGGGGTAATAGGCACTGTGAATTATAGATTTGGCCAGCGCTCCATCCCCAGCGTAAATACTACGCCAGGGGCATTGGAGCTTTATTCTCTTTTATCAAACATGCAAAAAGAAAAGTTAAATTATTGCGTAATGGAAATTTCCTCGCATTCTTTGGAACAGAGAAGGGTGGAGACATTGCAATTTGACGCGGCTATATTTACAAATCTTACCAGGGAACATCTTGATTTTCACAAAAATATGGATGATTATTTGAACGCAAAGCTTAAATTATTCGAAAAAATAAAAAAATGCGGCTTCGCAATAGTAAATATAGACGACCCTGCTTCAGAAAAAATTATACAGAAGGTAAAATCTGAGGGCAAGGCAGGTATAATTACGTATGGTATTAACAATAAAGCGGATATTATAGCAAAAGATATAAAACTTTCCTGTCAGGGCCTAAGTTTTAAACTTTGCATTAGTTCTCGACTGGGCGCACATGTAATGTCAGGACGTCCGCTCGAACAATATTGCTACCAATATTCTTCGAGCGGTCACGAGAGCATATCATGCGCGCAGAGTCGAGAAGTTAACATCAAATCATCTTTAATCGGCCGCCATAATATTTATAATATCCTCGCTAGTATCGGCGCCGGCCTTGCTATTGGAATGGATTTAAAAGATATAAAGATTGGCATTGAGGCGCTAAAAGGCCTTCCTGGAAGGCTCGAAAGCATTGGTTGCGGCCAAAATTTTTCAGTTTATGTTGATTACGCTCATACAGAAGACGGGCTTACCAATGCGCTTAAATCCCTGCGGGAATTAAAACCGCATAGGCTTATTTCAGTATTTGGCTGCGGCGGTAACCGCGACAGGGCTAAAAGGCCGGCCATGGGAAAGATTTCAACAGAACTTTCAGACATTGTTTTTATTACAAGCGATAATCCCAGGACCGAAGAGCCAATAGATATAATAAACGAGATCGTTAAGGGTATAAGCCCTCGAAAAGATAATTATGCAATCGAGCCGGACAGATTTAAGGCTATTAGAAGAGCCTTGGTTGAGGCTCATGAAGGCGATATAGTGTTAGTTGCCGGCAAAGGCCATGAGACATATCAGATATTTAAGGACACAGCAATTCCCTTTGACGACAGGGAGGTTGTGAAAAGGATTTTAATTGAGAACATGACTTATGGAGCACGAAGTGCGACATAAGTCATGAGTTCGAAATTATCCCGCCCTTTTAGCAATTGTTCTTAGCTTGCTATTCAAAAGGGCGGGATTAATTCGCACAAATAGAGAAGTGAACCATAGTATATTGACTTACGTCGCCCTACGGGCTCCGTAAGTCAAGTGCTCATTAAAAGGAGAGGGCTATGTTTACAGTCAAAGATATCTTAACTGCAGTAAAAGGAAAGCTTTTGTCAGGGAATATGGAAGAGATACTGACAGGCGTATCCACTGATACGCGCAAGATAAAAAAAGGCGAACTTTTCCTGGCTATAAAAGGCGATAGGTTTGACGGACATAGTTTTATCCTGGACGCTGTTTCCAAAGGCGCAGGAGGCGTCCTGGTACAGGAAGGAGGTATTACAAATGCAAATTTTAAATTGCCGGATATTTCCTTTATCTCGGTCAATGACAGTGTAAAAGCGCTTGGCGATATCGGACATTTCCACAGGTCTAGATTCACCATACCTATAATAGGTATTACCGGCTCAAATGGCAAAACCACTACCAAAGAAATGACGGCAGCCATACTGAGCAAAAAATTTAATACCTTAAAAAATTTCGGCACAGAGAATAATAATATAGGCGTGCCGCTTACTTTGATGCGCTTAAATACCGAGCACAATATAGCGGTCCTAGAGATGGGCATGAATCATTTGGGCGAGATAAGATGGCTTTCGGAAATAGCCATGCCCACAATAGCTATTATTACAAATGTAGGGCCTTCGCATCTGGAATACTTAGAGGACATAGATGCAGTCTTTAAGGCAAAAGTGGAAATACTGGAACATATGGATAAGGATGCAAAACTTATTTTAAATGCCGACGACGAATACCTCAAAAAAATAAAAACAAATCTCAAGGCCGTCTGGTTTAGCTTTGATAAAGAGGCTGATTTTTATGCTGACAAGATAAACTTGGAGCCTGATGGTATAAATTTCAGGCTAAATGGGAAATGGGACATATCGCTCGGAGTGCTTGGCAGGCATAATGTTTACAACTCTCTTAGCGCTATAGCCTGCGCCTGGGATTTTGGCATATCTATAGATGAGATAAAAGATGCTTTAAAGGAATTTAGAGTGCCTAATATGAGGATGGAGGTCAAGAGATTCGGAGATATAAAAATAATAAACGACACCTATAACGCCAATCCTCAGTCAATGAAACAGGCAATAGAGGCATTGAGGGATATGACCACAGAGGGCAGAAAAATACTCATAGCAGGCGACATGCTTGAACTCGGCACATTTTCAAGCAGGTTTCATCATCTGGTTGGTAAACAAGCGGCAGAATCAGGGATAGACCTTATAGTAGCTGTTGGAAAACTTGCAGAGCATGTCGGAAAAGGCGCGCAGGAAGCAGGCATGAGTGGCAGGAAAATAAAACTCTGCGCAGTTATGAAAGAGGCCCGGGAAAAAATTGCTACCCTGATCAAAAAAGGCGATACGATTCTTATAAAAGGCTCTCGCGCGATGAGAATGGAAGAAATCGTAGGCGATCTCGAAACTCAATTCAAAACAACTTGACATTTCAACTTGACATTTCAACAATGTTAAAATGTCAAGTTGTTTGGATATAAAAATGGAAAGGGAAAAAATTTAAATGTTATACTATTTGCTTTATCCGCTCAAAGAATATTTTACAATCTTTAATGTTTTTAAATATATCACTTTCAGGGCAGCGTTTGCCAGTATTACCGCATTTTTAATAACAGTTATTTTCGCGCCGCCTATAATAAGGAAACTAGCGGCTCTAAAGATAGGCGAAAACGTAAGGCGCGAGGAATGCCCCAACCTCTACGAAAAGCATAAGAATAAGCAAGGCACGCCTACAATGGGCGGCATATTGATTTTAATAGGCATATTTGCGTCTACTTTGCTATGGGCTGAATTAAACAATTCTTATTTACTTCTTGCGCTTTTCGTTACGCTTTATATGGGCGTTTTGGGTTTTGTAGACGACTACAGGAAGTTAGTATACAAAAAAACAAAGTCAGGCAAACGCGGCCTTAATAAAAGGACAAAACTTTTTTTTCAGGTCCTCATAGGGCTTATGGTAGCGTTGTTTTTATATTGGAATCCTGACAATACCAGGGCGCTTGAATTCCCATTTTTCAAAAATGTTGTAATAGACCTGGGAATTTTTTATATACCTTTTGTAGTGCTTGTGATTACCGCGTGTTCAAATGCCGTAAATATTACAGACGGCCTGGACGGCCTTGCAATAGGCGCAATAATAATGACAGCAGTCACTTATACAGGCATGAGCTATGTAACAGGCCATGTGAAGTTCGCAGAATATCTCGGTATCTATTATCTTCCTGAAGCGGCGGAACTGACTGTTTTCTGCGCGTCAATAATAGGCGCTGGCCTTGGATTTTTATGGTATAACTCATACCCTGCCACGATATTTATGGGCGACACAGGCGCCCTGGCGCTCGGAGGCGCAATAGGCACAGTAGCTGTTTTTATAAAAAAGGAAATGCTGCTATTTTTAGTAGGCGGGATATTTGTAGTAGAGGCATTTTCAGTGCTGCTGCAGATAATTTCTTTCAGGACAACCGGAAAAAGGATATTTAAAATAGCTCCCATACATCATCATTTTGAAATGTGCGGCTGGCCTGAGTCAAAGGTCACAATAAGATTCTGGATAATCGCAATAATATTAGTTTTGCTCAGTTTCTCTACGTTGAAATTAAGATAGTTCTCGACGGGGCTTGTGTGAATAGCTACAATGTCCGCTCGAACAATATTCTTCGAGCGATCGCGCTAGCTATGCACGTGAGCAGAGTCAAGAAGTAATAAGGAGATTTGCAAAATGGCAAAAGTGGTAGTAGTTGGTTTGGCAAAGAGCGGGATTGAGGCAGCTCGGCTTCTCGCAAGCCGCAAAAACACTGTTTTTATTACAGAGCTTAAAAATGACGAATCTGCAAAAAAATCCAGAGATTTATTAATCAAGGAAGGCGTAATTAAGCCGGAAAATATAGAGCTGGGCGCTCATTCAGATAAATTTATAAAAAGATCAGGCTACATGGTGGTAAGCCCTGGGGTTCGGCGCGATAGCCTGCCCATTAAATTAGCTGAAGCGAAGAAAATTCCTGTAATAACAGAATTGGAATTAGCCTATACAATGTGCCCAGCGTCTATGCCTATAATTGCTGTAACAGGCACTAGCGGCAAAACCACCACTACAACCCTTATAGGCCAGATGATTAGAAGCTCCGGGCTTGACGCAATCATATGCGGCAATATCGGTAACCCTTTCTCCGGAGAGATAAATCGGATAAAAAAAGATTCTATAGTGGTCCTAGAAGCGAGCTCTTTCCAGCTGGAACTTATCGATAAATTCAAACCAAAGGTAAGCATAATATTGAATATCTCTGACAATCATCTGGACAGGCATAAGGATATGCATGAGTATATCTCCGCCAAATGCAGGATTTTTCTAAATCAGGATAAAAAAGACGTACTTCTTTTGAATAAAAATGACGAATATTTAAGGGAAATTGCGGCCGCGATAAAAGGGCCGAGGGTTGAATTTTTTAATGAGTATAAAAATTTCGGCCAAAGGCATGGCATATTGAATGAGGATTTTCTGGCGAGCCTTTCAGCAGCTTCTATTATGGGCGTAGATGAAAATAAAATGCTGGAAGTAATCAGGAATTTTAAAGGTATAGAACACAGATTGGAACATGTTGCCAATGTAAACGGCGTTGATTTTATAAATGATTCAAAGGCCACGACTATTTCAAGCGTAGGGTGGGCGCTAGAGTCTCTGGAAAAAAATATTATCCTTATCATGGGCGGGAGATATAAAGGAGGCGATTTTGGTTTATTAAAACCTCTGGTTGAAAAAAAAGTGGATTATATAATTTCAATAGGCGAGGCCAGGCTTCAGATTAAAAACGGCTTGGGCGGAGTAAAACCTATATTTGAAGCAGACTCTTTCAGTCAGGCTGTATCTAAAGGGTTTAAAAGGGCTAAAAAAGGAGGCAGGGTTTTACTTTCTCCCGGGTGCTCCAGTTTTGATATGTTCAAAAATTACGAAGAGCGCGGCAAAATTTTCAAAGATATTGTTAAAGAGATTGCTTCGGCCGCCACAGAAACAATGGCGGCCTCGCAATGACATATTAGGAGTCATTGCGAGGAGGCCGAAGGCCGACGAAGCAATCTTTGAAAGATTTTAAATGAAATTAGAAAATCTAAATAGAAACAGCCAGCATCTTTTAATAGTAGCCACAATACTTTTATGCATAGGGATAGTAATGATATACTCTGCCTCCAGCTGTTATGCGTATGAGCAGTATAATGACAGCGCCTATTATTTAAAAAGGCATTTAATACATTTTACCTTAGGCCTTTTGCTCGCAAGGATTTTCTTAAAGAAGGATTATAAAAATTTAAAGAAATACGCTAAACCATTTCTTGCGATTTCAATAGCAGGGCTTATATTGGCGCTTCTTCCAGGCATAGGCCGTGAAGCAGGCGGCGCAAAGAGGTGGGTAAAGCTTGGTTTTATAGGGTTTCAGCCATCAGAATTCGCCGGGTTCTTCCTTATAGTCTACATAGCAGATATCCTGGACAGAAAACAGCCTGTAATAAGAAGTTTTATGCAGGGTTTTATGCCGCCTTTAATGATACTTGGTTTTTCAGTTTTATTGATACTTTTACAGCCTGACTTGGGGAGTTCTGTTTGCATCCTTACAGTAGGCCTTATTATGATGTTTATTTCAGGAGTCAATATGGCGTATTTTTTGCCTTTTTTGATCCCGGTCATCCTAATTTTTTATTTTCTGATATTTAAAGTTGCATACAGGCTGCGGCGTATCGCAAGTTATCTTGATCCTTGGAGCGATACTCAAGGAGCTGGTTTTCAGATAATACAGTCATTTCTTGCGCTTGGCTCAGGCGGTATCTTTGGGCTTGGCCTGGGTTGTTCAAAACAAAAACTTTTTTACCTGCCTCAGGCGCATACAGATTTTATATTTTCAATAATAGGAGAAGAAGCAGGGCTTATAGGAACCTTGTCGGTCGTAGCATTATTTGTAGCGTTTGTGTGGCTTGGCATACAAATTTCAATAAAGGCAAAGGATTTATTCGGCAGGTTTCTGGCGCTCGGTATAACCACTAGCATTGGCCTGAAGGCAGCCATCAATATAGCTGTTTCAACAGGAGCGATACCCACAAAGGGGCTGCCTTTGCCTTTTATTAGCTATGGCGGCACAGCGTTGATTTTTAACATCATTGCAGTTGCCATGTTAATTAACATAGCCAACTCCTAACTTCTCGACTCTGCGCACATGCTGTGTTTTTGCGACCGCTCGAAGAATATTGTTCGAGCGGAATTCGATGCCCGCTTTGGTAGCACAGTCGAGAACATAAGATAAGTGATATATGAAGGTATTGATAGTCGCAGGGGGGACAGGCGGGCATATATTGCCGGCTCTGGTTTTGGCCAGGGATATAAAAATAAGAAATATCGGGCAGGTTTTATTTGTAATATCTTCCAGGAAACAGGACAGAGAAATCATCTCTGGGAAAGGCATAGATTTTACAACTTTACCAATAACATCGCTTCAATCTAAAAATATTTTTAGCGTATTGAATTTTTTAGCAAGGCTTTTTATAGGAACAATAGGATCTCTATACTTACTTTTGAAATTCAAGCCTGATACTGTGGTGGGTTTCGGAGGATATGTTTCAGGCCCCATAGTTTTACTGGCAAGTCTTTCAGGCGTAAGGACAATCATACACGAGCAGAATGCATACCCTGGCAAAGCAAACAGGATTCTGGCTGGATTTGTAAATAAAATTGCCATAGGTTTTCTAGATGCAAAAAGCTATTTGAAAAGCTTTGAATCGAAGATTATTTTCTCGGGAAATCCGCTGAGAGAGGGGCTTAAAAGGGATAACAGGGCAAAGGCTATGGATTCTTTTAACGTACTTATAATAGGCGGCAGTCAGGGCGCTCATAAATTGAACACTATAGTGCCGAAGGCAGCAGGCCTTATAGAGAAAGGCAATAGAAATATGCTGAATTTTATCCATATTGCAGGGAAAAACGATTTGGAGGAGGTTAAAAAATCTTACGAAAAAATAGGAATAAAAAACAGGGTATTTTCCTTTACAGAACATATGGCAGGGCTTTATAATGAATGCGATTTTGTAATTTCGAGGGCAGGCGCTATGACAGTATCTGAATTATTGACGCTTGAGATACCGGCGATACTGGTGCCTTACCCGTATGCAGGCGGCCATCAGAAATTTAACGCAATGGCCCTTGAAAAGATAGGCTCCGGCGTATTACTGGAAGAGAAAGATTTGACTCCTTGCGCCATGCGGGACGCCATATTGAAATTAATGGATAGAAATATTTTGAGAGACATGTCAAGCAGGGCAAAACACATTGACAAACCAGACGCGTGTAAAATCCTGATAGGAGAGCTTTGTAAATGATAAAAGGGAAGACCGTGCATTTTATAGGGATAGGCGGCATAGGCATGAGCGGCCTCGCGGAAGTGTTTCTTTGTTACGGTTACTCGGTGCAGGGATCTGATTTAAGGAATTCAAGGTCCACTGACAGGCTTGAAAAGATGGGCGTAAATGTTAAAATAGGCCATCGGCCGGAAAATATTGATGGCGCTGATTTTATCATATATTCTTCGTGCATAAAAGACACTAATCCGGAATATATGGCCGCTAAGCTCAAGAACCTGCCCATATTGAAACGTATGGAAGCGCTGGCAATGCTGATGCAGGATAAAAAGGCCATAGCTATTTCAGGCGCGCACGGCAAGACTACCACTACATCGCTTATTTCCATTCTATTGCTAAATGCCGGGCTTGACCCTACTATATTTATAGGAGCTGACGTGCATTTTTTAAAAGGCAACGCAAGGTACGGCCAAAGCGATATCATGGTTACAGAAGCTGACGAGTCAGACGGCTCTTTTGTATTGCTTAATCCATTATATTCTGTCAGCACCAATATAGACAGGGAACATATGGATTATTATGGCACAATGGAGAATGTCCTGAGCGCCTATAAGCAGTTTATCAGCAATACAAAAGACGAAGGCTTGGTTTTTATATGCGCCGAAGACGAGTATTTGAAAAATATAGCGCGCCAGTCTGAAAAAAAGATTTTAAAATACGGGGTCTCTGATTACGCGGACATAAAGGCGGAAAATATAAAATTAATGAACTTAAGCGGTTCTGAATTTGACGTAAGATATAAAGGCGCGAAACTAGGCAGGATAAAGCTTTCAATACCAGGGGCGCACAATGTGGTAAACAGCTTGGCTGCAATAGGAGTGGCCATGGAGCTGGGCTTGAATTTTAATATTATAAAAAATATAATTGGGGAATTTAAAGGTGCTGACAGGCGGTTCAGGATAACCCAGCTGGGTTCCGATATACTTATTATAGACGATTACGCCCACCATCCTACAGAGATAAAGGCTACCCTCAAGTTAATGGAGGCCTCAGGCAGGCGCGTGGTCGCTGTTTTCCAGCCGCACAGGTTTTCCAGGACTAAAGATCTGAAAGATCAGTTTGGCAAATGCTTTGACATGGTGGACCACCTGGTGGTGACTGATATATATTCTGCGGATGAGAAGCCTATTGAAGGCGTGAGCGGGAGAGATGTATGCGACAGCGCCATAAAATGCGGCCATAAAGATGCGCATTTTATTTCAAAAGGTGATATAATAAAACATTTGATAGATGTGGTAAAACCAGGCGACGCGGTATTTTTATTAGGGGCAGGGGATATAGGAGAATTGCCTTTTAAGATTGCCAAGACCCTGGAAGAAATTAATGCCAATAATGTATAGTCGCCGTTGAATTTTACCCCCGCTGCTTCGCTTTACGAAGCAAAGCGGCGGGGGCAAAATTGGCTAAGGAATTGATGGTATATGATAAGATACAAAGAACCATTGTCTCGACATACAAGTTTTCGTATCGGGGGCCCTGCGTATTGCTGGATAGAACCTGAAAATCCAGATGGTATTTTAGAAGCGATTAATTTTATAGAGGCTAAAAATAAAAAATTTATCATAGCAGGTAAGGGCACAAACCTGTTAGTTAAAGACGAAGGTTTTAACGGGGCAATAATACATCTGGCCAAAGGTTTTGAAAAAATAGAAATAGAAAAAGATAGTGAAGCCCCGCCCTTTCCAAAGAAAGGGCGGGACGAAGTAATAATAAAAGCAGGCGCAGGGCTCAGCGCGGCAAAATTGGTAAAATATACTTTTGATAATAGCCTGGCAGGCTGCGAATTTCTAGCGGGATTACCAGGAAATCTCGGCGGCGCGATTTTTATGAACGCAAGCGTCCGAAACCTGGAATACCCGGCTCAATTTATTGAGATAAAAGATATAATATTGGATGTGGAAATTTTAGATTTAAAAGATAGGAAAGCGGGCGAATGTATAAAAACCCTGGATAAAAAAGATATAGATTTTAAATACCGCTCTTCAGGCCTGGAAAGAAAAATTATTTTAGGCGCCAGGCTAAAGCTTGAAAAAGACAATAAAGTTAATATCAAGGATAAGATCAAAGCATTTAATAAAAAACGGGATTGGCTTACTAAGATAGGTTTTCCAAATGCAGGCAGTATATTTAAAAATCCCAGCCCTGATAAGTCAGCGGGAATGCTGATAGAATCCTGCGGCTTGAAAGGCAAAAGAATAGGCGGCGCAGAGATCTCTAAAGTTCACGCAAATATTATAGTGAATCTTGGCAAAGCAACAGCAAATGATGTCTTGGGCCTGATAGACTTAGCCAGGGCAAGCGTTAAGCAGAAATTCGGGATAGATTTAGAGTTAGAATTAAAAATAATATAAAAAATAGTTCTCGACTGAGCTTGCGAATATGGCGCTAATGTCCACTCGAACAATATTAGAGAAGTAGTCCTTGCAATATTCTTCGAGCGGTCACGATAGCATATCATGTAAGCAGAGTCGAGAAGTAAAAAATTTAATATGAAAAATAAGCGTGTCGGCGTATTAATGGGCGGGCCTTCTTCTGAAAGGGAGATTTCTATAAAATCAGGCAAGGCAGTCTGCAAGGCGCTTGAGGCAAAGCGTATAGATTGTGTCCCTGTAAAACTTATGCCAGGGCCTAATACAAACGGTTATAAAGAATCTGTAGCTAAAGAACTTGCTTTGCTGAAAATAGACGTGGCATTTGTTGCGCTTCACGGAGAATTCGGAGAAGACGGCACAATGCAGGGGCTTCTTGAAAAAATGAAGGTACCTTATACTGGA
>Ga0210019_1002447_pt1 | contig 18024 bp, 15 predicted proteins | sample CryGeyCG2114_020_2_FD_183969 | JGI IMG/M metagenome (GOLD analysis project Ga0210019, IMG submission 183969) | Groundwater microbial communities from aquifer - Crystal Geyser CG11_big_fil_rev_8/21/14_0.20 (SPAdes) (version 2) | ecosystem: Environmental > Aquatic > Deep subsurface > Groundwater ...
TTTTGTAAAGGTAACGATTTTTATGAATGGCCAAAATTGAAGACGAGGACCAGAGTCGGCAATGATCAAATTTCCTCTCGAATCCCGTTTTATTATTGGCCGGCCAAGGAAGACTTTAAGCCCCATTCCATCAGTTGGAACGATTCTTATAGTACAAAAACCGATAACCACAATAATTGTTAGTAGAATCAACAATGTAATCATTTTCCTTTCCTCCTTTTTATTTTATTTGTTGTTTAAATTTTTAAGGTCCAACAACCAAACCTTTATTCCCCTAATTTTGCTACCAATTTTATTAGTTTTAGAAGCAAAAGCAGGGGAATAAATGATTCGATTTTTTTAATATATTACTATAGCATAAAACAAAAAAATCGTCAAACGGTTTTATTTTTTTTGACGATTTTTTGCTAAAATTAGGTAAAATTAATTCAATAAAATTTTTCTTTAGGTATTTTTGACTGTTTAATTATTGCTAACAATGTTCCAATAAAAATAGGTTTGTTTTTGCCGTGTAATGGAACCGGAACGATAATACCATTATTAATATGCCGATAAATAGCATGGCTGCCCTTTTGCCTTGATAAAACAAAACCATTAGCAAGCAATATTTGAATGAGTTTTTTAGCAGTTATTGGACGCATAAGAAATTTTGGCTTTTGGAGGTAAGAACACTTGGACTTCATCTATAATTGGGCGAAATTTAAAAGCGGGAATTTTTTCTCCTTCGGAAGCCAATTCTTCCAGCCATAATTCTAAAACTTCTTGCGCCTTTTTTTTAGTTTCTTCAAAAGTGCGTCCAAAAGTTACGCATCCCGGAAATTGCGGAAAGGAAACATTATATCCGCCTTCTTCAGCGGGTTCAAATACGGCATGATATTGTAATTTTTTCTTTTGCATAATTGCATTTTACAGCGTAAATCCTCTGATGTCAATTATGTTCATGGACTTACACATTCCCCACCCAAAAGGTGTGGGGTTTATTTAACTTTTATTCCTGTTCTTAATTCAACCTTAGTTATTCTTTTATCTAAAGATTCAATATATTTTTGCATACGGTCATGCGCCATTTGGTTTGAGGCTAATTCAGCCTGAAAATCACTAACATTTTTTGCCAATCCATCAACAGCAGTTACCAATTTTGATACATCATCGGCAACTTTATCTAGCTTGTTTTCAACTCTATTTAAATCCTCTTTTAAGGCAATTTTATTAAATTGTTTTGGCGATAAAGTCATATATTGATATTATAAGCATTAATTCAGATTTGTCAATTTTGGCTAGTTTATTTTACTTTTTTCATCTTCTTTCTGCGCCATTCCTCTATTTTTCGATGATCGCCGGAAAGCAGAACTTTGGGCACGCGATATTTTTTAATCCCGCTAAAATCCCCCTTACCCTGCCCGTTCGTGCCTCGCAGTGGCAGGCGGGCCCCTTTGATAAAGGGGGTAAAAATCCCCCTACCCCCCTTTATCAAGGGGGTAAAACTCCGGGTTGTAAAGATTTCTGGGCGGGTATATTGCGGGTATTCTAGCACCCCTGGTTGGCTATGCGATTCGTTTTTAGCGCTTTGCTCATTGCCCAGCGCGCCAGGAAGTAGTCTGGTGATTGAATCAACAATTGCCATAGCGCCGATTTCACCGCCGGTTAAAACATAATTGCCAAGAGAGATTTCCTCATCAATAAAATTTTTGATCCGCTCGTCAACGCCTTCATAGCGGCCGCAGATAAGGATAATATTATTTAATTTAGAATATTTTTTGGCTAATTGCTGGTTCCATTTTTTTCCCTTGGCGGAGAGAAGGATGATTTTTGATTTTAAATCCCCCTTACCCTGCCCACTCGTGCCTCGCAGTGGCAGGCGGGCCCCCTTGTCCCCGCAATAGACGGGGCGAGTAAAAGGGGCTATGCTTTGGATGGCTTTGTATAAAGGTTCTATTTTTATTACCATGCCAGCGCCGCCGCCATAGGGCGTATCATCTACTGTTTTATGCTTATCCGCTGTCCAGTCGCGCAAGTTATGGATTTTAATGTCTATAATTTTATTGGTTTGGGAGCGCTTAAGGATACTCTCGTTAAAATAAGAGTTGAAAATTTCCGGGAAGATTGTGACAATGTGGAAGTTCATATTTTTATTATAACACATAACTAATAACTCATAACTCGTTTTAATATACTACTGCCAGTTATAAGTTATAAGTTATAGGTTATAAGTTATAAAAAACAAAAAGCCACATTTGGTTGTGGCTTTTTGTTTATGTATGGTAAGGTTGGTTTATATTTTAAGGTCATCAACAGATGAAGTATCAATGTCAGCTCGAGATTCTCTAGCTGGCCTTCTTGATCCTTCCGGCTCGTAAATTTTTAAATTGACACGAGCATTGTTTTTGGCGCCAACGATCTTTAATAAAGTTCGAATGGCTTGAGCAGTTTGACCTTTGCGGCCGATGATATAACCCATGTCAGCCTGGTCAATTTTTAAGGTCAATAATACACCCATTTCGTCCACTGTTCTTTCCACCAATACTGCGCTGGGGTTGGAAACAATGGATTTAGCAATGAATTCTAGAAACGCTTTGTCGTTTGCTTTTTCTACCATAAAATTTTTCCTGGCTTCCAAATCGACTAATTTTGCCATTATTATTGGCTGATTCATCAAAGTCTGATTTGAAAGAGCTCTTAAAAATTAAACCCAATTTAGTAGGGGCTAAAGCTCCTTTGGGATTATGTCATTATAACATAATTTAATTGTTTGTCAATCTTCGGGATTTTAAGCATTATTTTCTACTGGTACGCTGGCAATGGGCTTAGTCTCTGGAACTGCCTTTTTCTTTTTTCTGGCTATTGAAGCTTTGACTTTTTGGCCTTTAATTATTCCCTTGCCGACTAAAAGATTATTAACAGTGGGCGACATGCCAGCCCCTTTGGATAGCCAGTATTGAATTCTTTCGTCTTTGGCTTGCAGTTCTTTATTATGCGGATTATAAGAGCCAAGGATTTCCAAAGCCGGGGCGTAAGTATCTCTGGCCTTTTCGGAAATTATTAAACGATACATTGGCTTATTTCTTTTGCCAATTCTTGAAAGTCTAATAGTTAACATAATTTAATATTTATTATCTATTTGAGCATGATAGACGGTTTTATTGATATTAACTTAAATATTATTTAATGTCAATCCGCCTTCTCTACCAGCTGGCGGATATGGCGAGATAAGTTGGAGCGGGTAATCCGCCTGCGCCAAGACCATGGTAGACAAGCTGTTTAATCAAGAATATTTTTTTATTCTCGGCTTGCCCTACGTAGCCTTGGCGAAGTAGGGAGCGGGTAGGGGGAATTGAACCCCCATCCTCAGGTTGGAAACCTGATATAATGTCCGCTATACTATACCCGCGTGGTAATTTGCGATTTCAGATTTTCGATTTGCGATTTAGAATAAATAAATCTAAAATCGAAAATTATAAATCGAAAATGTTCATTGTCGGGCTGCTGGGATTCGAACCCAAGCTAAATCTTCCCAAAAGACTCGTGCTGCCATTACACTACAGCCCGAAGGAATTTTAGATTTCAGATCTTCAATTTATGATTTATACAATAAAAATCTTTAGACATAAAATCTAAAATCAGAAATCGTAAATCGAAAATATTTTTGGTGCCGAGGGTGAGAATCGGACTCACGACACAATGATTTTCAGTCATTTGCTCTACCACTGAGCTACCTCGGCGTGGTAATTTACGATTTCAGATTTTCGATTAATGATTTAGAAATATTAATTAAATCTAAAATCGTAAATTATAAATCGTAAATATCTTGGTTGCGGGGGTCGGATTTGAACCGACGGCCTCCAGGTTATGGGCCTGGCGAGCTGCCAACTGCTCTACCCCGCGATGTGGTAATTTCAGATTTATGATTTTCGATTTACGAATTAGGAATAAATTTAAAATCGAAAATCTCAAATCGTAATTTTCTGGGTGGGCATACCAGGAATTGAACCTGGGACCTCCACATTATCAGTGTGGCGCTCTAACCAGCTGAGCTACATGCCCAAAAAATTATAAAAAAAGATTGGTTCCAAATGTTTGGACCCAATCCTTTTTTATTCAAATAGGCCCATAACACTATTTGTTTATTTCTCGCAACTCGTAACCCATAACTCATAACCCAATAATTATTTTGAGTTGTGAGTTGTGAGCTGCGGGTTATGAGATTTTCAGTACTAACAGGCGCTAACTCTTGTAATTTTAGATTTGAGATTTTCGATTTTAGATTTAAAATCAAATTCCCATCTAAAATTTCGACTATGAATTTTCACGCAGAAATCGTAAATCGAAAATCTGCAATCGAAAATTCTTGTGCTCCCTAGAAAGGAGGTGATCCATCCACAGCTTCCGCTACGGATGCCTTGTTACGACTTCACCCTTATTACCAATCCTGCCTTTGTGCCTCTAAGGAGGCGCTTCGGGCATTATCGGCTCTCTTGGTGTGACGGGCGGTGAGTACAAGACCCGAGAACGTATTCAACGCGGCATAGCTGATCCGCGTTTACTAGCGATTCCGGCTTCATGAGGTCGAGTTGCAGACCTCAATCCGAACTGAGAAAAGTTTTGGGGGATTTGCTCCACCTTACGGCTTGGCGTCCCTTTGTACTTCCCATTGTAGCACGTGTGTCGCCCAAGATATAAGAACCATGCTGATTTGACGTCATCCCCACCTTCCTCCCACTTAAAGCGGGCAGTTTCCTATGACACATGAAACATAGGATAGGGGTTGCGCTCGTTTCCCGAATTAACGGTACATTTCACAACACGAGCTGACGACAACCATGCAGCATCTGTCTAGCACCCTCGAAGGCTCCCCGATTTCTCGGGGTCTGCAGCTAGATGTCAAACCTTGGTGAGGTTCCTCGTTTATTGTCGAATTGAACCACATGCTCCACCGCTTGTGCGGGTCCCCGTCTATTCCTTTGAGTTTTAAGCTTGCGCTCGTACTCCCCAGGCGGGATGCTTAAGGTGTTAACTTAGATAGACAGCACTGAAAGGGTCGATACTTCCAATGCTCAGCATCCATCGTTTACGGCGTGGACTACTGGGGTATCTAATCCCATTCGCTCCCCACGCTTTCGTACCTTAGTGTCAGAACTGTTCCAGCAAGCTGTCTTCACATTTGGTGTTCTTGCTGATATTAACGGATTTAACCCCTACACCAGCAATTCCACTTGCCTCTCCCAGTCTCTAGTTTAGCCATCTCTCCCGCAGCCCCGAGGTTAAGCCTCGGGATTTAACAGGAGATGCGATAAACCACCTACGTACGCTTTACGCCCAATAAATCCGGATAACGCTTGGGGCACTCGTATTACCGCTGCTGCTGGCACGAGTTTAGCAGCCCCTTATTCGTATAGTACCATCAATCTGCGCATTTTAAATGTTAATTACATTCAAAAATATTTATTTTATTACGAGTTATAGGTTATATGTTATAAGTTATAAAATTTTTTATCTCACTAATAACCTATAACCAATAACTTATAACTCGTTTAATTTTTATTAAATAAAGTAATAATAAATTAACATCTAAAAAGCGCAGACTTTTTCCTATACAAAAGCACTTTACACCCCGAAGGGCTTCTTCATGCACGCGGCGTCGCTCCTTCAGCCTTGCGGCCATTGAGGAATATTCTTGACTGCAGCCTCCCGTAGGAGTCTGGGCAGTGTCTCAGTCCCAGTGAGGCGGGCCATGCTCTCACACCCGCTACCCGTCGTTGCCTTGGTGAGCCATTATCTCACCAACTAGCTGATAGGACATAGGCTCTTCTCGAGGCGTCGGAGCTTTAAGTGGGAATGACTTTTGTCCCCCCGCTTCCATCATGTATTAGACCCGCTTTCGCAGGCTTATTCATGACCTCGAGATAGGTTACCAATGTGTTACGCTCCCGTTTGCCATGCCGGAAGTCAGATTTCAGATTTCGGATGTCAGATTTCGGATTAGTCTGATTTCTGATATCCGATTTCCGAAATCTGAAATCTGACTTCCGGCATTCGACTTGCATGCCTTAGACACGCCGCCAGCGTTCATCCTGAGCCAGGATCAAACTCTCAAAAAGTCGAGAGTATCGAGACTTTTTGAGCCCGGTCGAATGACCGGGCAAAAGCCATAATCACCCAGTCATTCGACTGGGCAAATTTTATCTTGCGATAAAATTTGAACTCTCAAATAATTTATTTACATGGTTTTATCCATGGTAAAAACGAAAAATTTAGTTTACGTTTTTACGGACTTATTGAAGTTCGGTTGTCATAATCAGTGCTTGGTTTTTGGTAATCAGTATTCGGTTTTTAAAACCGATAACTGAAAACCGACCACCACTAACTGAATACTGACAACCGAGTTGAATTAGCGCCTGTTAGTACTAAAATATCCCGCAACTCGCAACTCACAGCTCATAACTCAAAATTAAATGAGTTACGAGTTATGGGTTACGGGTTACGAGATGTTTAAATTGTTAAGTTGCATTTCTGATGAAAGAAAAAACAGAGATATCAAGCTTGCTTAATATCACTGTTTTTCCTTTCATGTGTTTTCAAATTGTGCTAAGTGTTGTTATTCAATAATTTGTAGAAGATTAAAGAATAATTGTATTAGTAATATTAGGGGAAATTTTTAAAATTGTCAAGTAGAGACGCGCCATGGCGCGTCTCTACACTTTTTTTATTTAATATTACAAAAATTTGGATAATTATTAGCTTATTTTACACAATTTTTACACAATTATTTTCTGTAATATTTAGCTGCTTTTTCTGGCGCGATAGAATTAATTACCAAGCCAGAGCCAAGCTCAATTCCAGCCCAGACGCTATCGCGCGGCTGAATTTTTAAATAAAAGTGCTGGTCGCGGTTAGAAATTACCTGATGCAGAAAAAAGTTAAAAGATAAATCCAAATTATGCAGTTTTATCAGGATTTTTTTCAGTACTTTGGCAAATGAGGCGAATTCCCGGTCGTTTAACTTAGTTATATTATCTAAATGGCGCTTGGTAAAGATCCAGGCTTCATAATGGAATTGGCTGGCATAAGGCGTAAAGGCACTAACAAATTTATCAGTAAAGATTTTTCTCGGTGATTTTATTTCTTTTTTAATAATGTCGCAATAAGGACAGCGTTTATTTTTTCTTTTGTAATCTTCGGCTAGCAATAATTCTTCTTCAATTTCTGGTGGCAGGATTTGGCTGGCAAAAATTTGTGAGTGGGCATGAACAATAGAAGCGCCGGCTTTTGAGCCTTGATTTTTGAAACACAAAATATAGTCAATTTTTTTGTTTTGGCTGATAGCCAGCGTACGTTTGGCATATAGCCGCAGGAGTTGTTCAATTGTTTTTTCCGGTAAGTTATAAAGTTCTTTGGCGTGGTCTGGCGTTTCCACAATAACTTCTTGCGCGCCATAAGCTTTTGGATTATTTAAAGTGACGGCTGAAAAAATATTTTTCAAACTTAACATCTGCCAATTTTCGGTTGAGCCGACTTTATCAGTAACTTCTTTAAAATTAATATTTTCCGGACAAAAAGGGCATTTAGCCATTCGAGTAATAACAGTTTGTTCTTTAATGTCGCGCGGCCGTTTAGCGCGGCCGGGCGTGATAATAACATATTTATTTAACAAATAATCTTTGCGTATTTCTGGTTTAAGCATATGTGTCGGCTGTCATTGCGAGGAGCCCGCCTAAGTTTTTGATAAAATCAAAAATTTAGGCGGGCGACGAAGCAATCTCACAAATGACAAGATAAAGTTAAAGATAGTTCTATTATAGTATGTCTAATCAGTTGTGGCAAAGTTTAACTTTTTTCTTTTTGTCATGCTGGCCTCCGAGCCGGCATCCAGAAATAACGAACATTTATTATTATAATCATCCTTTGTTTAGCGCCATTGTTCGTGCCAGCGCTTCGCTGGGACTTATTTTTGTAACCAAAAGTAAGCAAAAGTTTCGGGGGCTCCGATTGGCTATCACATTGATTTGTCTGCTTACTGTAAGCAGGGACGCCAACTCCGCCCCCGAGCTCCTTGGTGATTTTAAAATGTTAATAAATCTAGGCAAATATAAATATTTTAGCTAATAGAGATTCTGACGAGTGGATTAGTACGCAAGATAAAATTTTTATTATTTTAAAACCTCATATTGACGAACTGCTTGGACGTGAAATAAAAGAACCAACAGAAGAGGAAAGAGAGAGGGTAAAAAAGAATAGAGATATTTTCGCAGAGATAATGAAAAAAAGAGAGAAAGAGTTAACCGGTGCTCCCATATCATCAATAGATTTTGGTCAGAAAAGGCCTATGCTTAAAGATAGAATTAACGAGAGGAGTAAAATAGAGAGTTCTGGTCGAAAAAATAAACCAAAGACATCTCCGCCAAAAGATGCTATTGGTAGAAGAAAAAGATTGAAAAATTTTATGGATTGGGATATACGCGGCATGGATGAATCAGTTAGAAGTGTAATAGAAAATAATGGACAACTTCTTGTTATTAATAACTTATTTTCTGGCTATAAAGAAGCAAAGGGGAATGACCTTTATATAATGGAAACCGCTTCTTTGCAGGTATCCTTGCCAGAAAAAGACGAGAAAGTAAGTCCCGCGGATTATTTAAAAACTTTTGATGATTTGTATGGATTTGTTTGCGATAATTTAAATTCTGTTAAGGAAGAAATTAAAAAGCGAAAAAAATAATTATATAAACAAAAAACACCCCTTAATTCGCCAGTTGGCAAAGGGGTGTTTTTTATGTAATTGAGTGATATTATCTTTCTGGATTCCCCCGCATCTTGCGGGGCGGGAATGACAAAAGGGTCTATCTTCTAAATCCGCCGCGTCGACTGCCGTTGTCTCTTGACCAGCCTCCGCGACTGCCAAATCGACTACGTCCGCTGGAATAATTATCAAAGCGCGGGCTGGCAAAGCCTTCTGATTTACCTTTTTCATCTTTCCAGAGATGTTCATTCTCTGGCAATCCTTTCATAGTTAAGTTAATTCGGCCTTGCTCGTCTATTTCTTTTATTTTTACTGTTACCACATCACCGACATTAATAAAGTCGCTGATTTGGCCGATTCTATAAGGTGCCAATTCACTAATATGGATCATTCCATCATGACCTGGTGTTAATTCCACAAAAGCGCCAAAGTCAAGTAACCGGACAACCTTGCCAGTAAAAATTTCACCGGGTTTAAATTCACGGACAATATTTTTAATCCAAGCCACGGCTTCTTCGCATTTGGCCGTGTCCGTGCCGCAAACCATGACCAAACCGTCATCGTCAATATCAATACTAACGCCGGTAGCGGCAATAATTTCATTAATAATTTTACCACCGCTGCCGATAACTTCCCTGATTCTTTCCGGCTCAATATGAAAACTGGTAATGCGCGGCGCATAAGGCGACAGGTCGAGTCGCGGCGCAATAATGGCCTGCTTCATTACTTCCAATATTTCTAATCTAGCTTTTAAGCCTTGCTTTAATGTTTTTTCTATAATTTTCTCGGTCAGTCCGTCAGTTTTAGTATCCAGCTGAATGGTGGTGATGCCGTCGGCTGTGCCGGTTATTTTGAAATCCATGCCGCCAGCGCCGTCTTCTAAGTCTTGGATGTCGGTTAAAATTTCCCATTGGCTCATATCAGGATTGGAAGCTAGCCCCATAGCAATGCCGGCCACGGCTTTTTTAATTGGTACGCCAGCATCCATTAGAGCTAAGCTGGAACCGCAAGTAGCAGCCATAGACGAAGAGCCGTTAGAACCTAAAGTTTCAGAGACAACACGCACGGTATAAGGGAATTCTTCTTTGGTCGGTAAAACGGGTAGCATGGCTTTTTCTGCCAAAGCCCCATGTCCGATTTCTCTACGGCCAGCAGTGCGCAAAGGTTTGACTTCGCCTACGGAAAAAGGCAGGAAATTATAGTGATGCATATAGCGCTTAGTGCCTGTACCTTCAAGGCCTTCCAAAGACTGTTCCAGTCCGGGCGCACCCAAAGTTACGATAGAGAGGACTTGGGTTTCGCCGCGGTTAAACAGGCCGGAGCCATGAATGCGCGGCAAAATGCCGGCTTCGGCCGTGAGAGTTCGGATTTCATCCAATTTTCTGCCGTCAACTCTTTTTTTATCTTGTAAAATTGCACGCATTACTTCGGCTTCAACCGTTTTGTCAACCAAGCAATTTACGGCTTGATGCCGCTTATCTTTACCTACGCCTTGTTCAAATAAATATTGGTTTAAGCCGTCTTTAATGTCGCTGACCGCGGCTTTACGCTCACCTTTAGTATAATAGGTTTTATCAAATAAAATCGCGGGGATATTTTTATTAAGCCAGTTTTTAGCCAGCGTAAAAATTTTTTCTTTTTCCGCCTCATTGTCAAGTTCATCTTGGCTGACTAATTCTTTGGTTTGTTTTTTTTCGGCTAATTTAATGTTGGTTTGTACTTTTTTAATCAAGTCTAACGCGCCAGCGAGCTGGTTTTGCCCAGCTTTGATGGCTAGCAGCATATTGGCTTCTTTAATTTCTCTGCCGCCAGCTTCAATCATAACAATTTTTTTGTCAGTTCCGGCTACGATTAAATCCAGGTCGCTAGCTTCCCGTTCAGCGTAAGTCGGATTGAAAATATATTTACCTTCAACTCGGCCCACTCTGACGCCCGAAATCGGTCCACGCCAGTTCAAGCCGGCAATGGACAAAGCAGCCGAGGCCGCGATTAAAGAGACAATGTCGTAATCATTTTGCATGTCCGCAGATAAAACTGTGATAATCACCTGCACATCTTTTTTGGAATCAGCACCGAAAAGCGGTCTAATGGAACGGTCAATCATGCGTCCGCTTAAAATTGCTTCGTCTGACGGCCGGCCTTCACGCTTAATCCAACGTGAGCCCTTGATAATGCCGGCGGCGTAAAGCCGTTCTTCAAATTCAACCATTAGCGGGAAGAAATCAATGCCTTCGCGCTCTTCTTTGGTTTCTACGACTGTAGCCAAAACAGACGTATCCCCGTATTGTACGGTTACGGCAGCGTCAGCTTGTCTAGCAAGTTTGCCGGTTTTAATGGTGAGGGTTTGGCCAAGCCACTCGGTAGTAAACGTTTGTTCATTTGACATAATTTTGTTTAATAAATACGTGGATACGAATTGCCTGGAGTTATAAGTTATGGGTAATAAGTAATTTATTACTAATAACTTATTACTTATAACTCGAGTTCAGTTAATCTTTTTAAGATTAACCCGATTAATTTTTATAATTCACGTACTTATTTATTCTCCTGCTTGGCCAATAAATTGTAGACTATGAGTGATAGCTCACAGCTCTAAGTATCTATCGGTCAAGCGTTAATTATTTTAATAAATATTTTTTATCTTCACTTAAATTTATAAAGTCATCTGCTTCTTCAATTAATCTGGAAGACGCGGTTTGGCGGAAAGCCATTATTTCCACCAGACAGCCGGTGGTGTTTTGCAGATAATTCACTAACGGCACATAGTCGCCATCACCTGTTACTAAAATAACAACATCAAGCTTGGGCGCCAGCTTTATAGCATCAACTGTGATGCCAACATCCCAATCAGCTTTTTTGGCCCCACCGGCAAATATTTGCAAGTCCTTCATCCTTACTTCAAAACCCTGCTGGCTTAAGGCTTCAAAAAAGTACGATTCTTCCTCGGTTTCAGTTTTTATAACATAAGCCGTGGCGCGGATTAATTTCCGGTCAGCCACAGCATCTTTGAGAATTTCTTTAAAGTTAACTCGTTTTTTATATAAATTTTTGGCGCTATGGTACATGTTGGAAACATCAACTAAGACGCCAACTCTTTGTTCTTTGTGTTTAATCATATAAAGATATAATGCTAATATACGAATTCACCCCGTTAAATTGCTCCGCATCGGCAAAGCCGAATTTAATGGGGTAAATGCGAATGATACGAATAATGCGAATAAAGTATTTGTAAATTTGTAATTGCTCTGCAATTATCCCGCAAAATGCGGGATGCCAGCGGAGCTGTCAGATTTGTAATTCGTATTGTTATTATTTTTCTTTTTTTTCTTCATTATCTTCTTCAGCTGCTTCAGTTTTAATTTCCTGTTTGGCTAATAACTCTTGCTCTAGGCGCAATCTTTCCTGCTCTTCTTCAATCATTTTTTTGGCAATTTTCAGCTTCAAATTTTTAGCCAGCTCGTTAAAAGATTTTTCATCTTCTTTTTGCAGATACTTCAAGAGCCGTCTTCTTTTGCAGACCTTTTTTAAAAGTCCGCGGCGGGAAGAGTGGTCATGCTTATGCAGTTTAAGATGATCAGTTAATTTTTTAATTTCTTCAGTCAAAATAGCAATCTGCACTTGAGATGAACCAGTGTCAGTCTCGTGGATTTTGAATTTGCTAATGACTTTTTGTTTGGTTTTTTTGTCTAGCATTGTTGCTTTCACCCCAACTGAGACAGAGAGACAAAACTCTAACCAAGAAAGGGTACCATTAAATAATTTAGAATTAAGAATTAAACTCAAATTATTTGTCCTTGCTACGCAATATTAACACGAATTGTAAAAAATGGCAAGGTGTCGTAAAATAGAATTAAGAATTACGAATTACGAATTATGGAGAAATATATTAAAAATTTTTTAGAATATCTTGAGGTTAACAGGGGGTTAGCAAAAGCAACTACGGATAATTATAGATTTTATCTATCCCGTTTTAGAGAATACACCAAAGGGCAAGGCGTAGTAGCGCCAGCTAAGATAACCAAAGAGATAGTGCATAAATACAGGTTATGGCTTAACCGTTTAGTTAGCGGCGAAGATAAAAATTTAAAAAAGAATACCCAAAACTATCACTTAATCGCTTTGCGCGGATTTTTAAAATATTTAGTTAAGACAGATATTAAATCGCTTGAGCCGGAAAAGGTTGAGCTAGCTAAACAAGAGCAACGGCAAGTTGATTTTTTGGAAGGGAGCGATTTAGAAAGAATGCTAGCAGCGCCGCTCAACATTGAGGCGCCGGAAATTATAAAAAAAAGAGATAAGGCAATTTTGGAATTATTTTTTTCCAGCGGCCTGCGCGTTTCTGAATTATGCAAATTAAAAATAGAAAATATTAATTTAAAAAAAGGTGAGTTTACGGTTCGCGGCAAAGGCGCAAAGCTGCGGGTGGTATTTTTATCAGATGAAGCCAAACGAGCGATTGAAGAATATTTAAAGTTAAGGCATGAGATAAATCCCTATTTATTTGTCAGCCATGACAAGGCTGCTTCTGGCCGCCAGAATCATGTTGGTTTAACACCACGGAGCGTCCAGCGTTTGGTCCAAAAATACGCACGCCTTGCCGGCATTGCCAAGCAAGTTACGCCGCATACCTTGCGCCATAGTTATGCTACTGATTTACTAATAAACGGAGCGGATATCAGGAGTGTCCAAGCAATGCTTGGTCATTCTTCTATAACTACCACTCAAGTCTACACTCACATCACTGATCAGCAATTGCGCGACGTCCACAAAGCTTTCCATGGCAGAAGGAGATCTCATAACTTATAACTTATAACTCATAACTCGCAACTTAAAATTAGTTAAGTAAGTTACAAGTTAGAGTTACGAGATTTGTTGACAAATAGCTGGTTTTTTTGTTAAATTAAGACATTGCCAGTGTCTTTGGCAATTTTATTTTGGGCTCCCGTAGTTCAATGGATAGAACAAGGCCCTTCTAAGGCCGCGATGAGGGTTCGATTCCCCCCGGGAGTACTAAGCAGAAAATGGCATTAATTATTAATTAAAATATGGCGGAACAAAAGATATTAAAATTTCCTTCAGGTTTTCTTTGGGGCGTTTCCACCTCAGCTTACCAAATTGAAGGCGGCATTACCAATGATTGGAGCGAGTGGGAAAAAAGCGAATTAAGAATTAAGAATTTAGAATTAAGAAATTTAAACCCCAGAGATTTTATCTGCGGTCAGGCTTGCGATTCTTATAATCGTTATGAAGAAGATTTAGATTTAGTTAAAAAATTAGGCTGTGGCGCTTTTCGCTTAGGCGTTGAATGGGCCAGAATTGAACCAGTGGAGGGTAAATTTAACCAGGCAGAAATTGAGCATTATAAAGAAGTTTTACGGGCAGCTAAAAAAAGAGACCTGCAAGTCATTTTAACTTTGTGGCATTGGACTAATCCGATTTGGCTGGCTGAACAAGGCGGCTGGGCTAACCGAAAAGCGGTTGATTATTTTATTCGCTATGTTGAGCTGATTGTCAAGAAACTGGGGCAAGATGTTGATTTTTGGATAACGCTTAATGAACCAATGGCGCATCTTGGCTTTGGTTATCTTAGAGGGAATTTCCCGCCAGCTAGGCGCGGTGATTTAATCGGCCTGATTAAGGCTTATAAAAATTTAGTTAAAGCCCATAAATTGGCTTATAAAAAAATTCAGCAAATTCAACCACAAAGTAAAGTAAGTTTTACTTCGCTAACTGACTATTTTGAGCCGGCTAATAAATATAATCCGCTTGATTGGCTAATTGTAATTATTGCTCGGTATTGGCACCACCGCAAATTTTTAAATGAGACAAGAAGTTATATTGATTTTATCGCTTTTGATTATTATTTTCATCAAAGATTATCTTGGTTGCCACCATTTAAAGCCAATTTTAATTATTATACTAATGATATGGGTTGGGAGATTTATCCCGCAGGAATCTATTGTGTTATAAAATACTTAACTAGCTTTAAAAAGCCGATTTATGTTATGGAGAACGGCATTGCTGATGCTGCAGATAAGAAGAGAATAAAGTTTATTGTTGATCACCTTAAACATATTCATCGATCTATCAGCGAAGGCGCTGATGTGCGTGGTTATCTTTATTGGTCGCTTCTTGATAATTTTGAATGGGCGCACGGCTGGGCGCCAAAATTCGGTCTATACACCATGGACAGAAGAACTTTTAAACGAACCCCAAGACCCAGTGTTGCATTATACAGTGAAATTTGTAGAAACAACAGAATATTAATTTAAGATATTTGAGATATTTAGGATTTTTAAGATATTTAGGATAAAAATTGTTTATTTCCAATAATCCCAATAATCCTAAAAATCCCAATAATCCCACACTTCTATGTGGTTAATTCTAGCTATTTCGGCTTATTTCATCAATGCCGGCGTTTATGTGGCTGATAAATTTTTATTGTCAAAAAAAATTCATTCTTCCATTGCTTACGCATTTTATGTGGGTATTTGGAGTATTTTTAATTTATTTTTGCTTTTTTTCGCTCCTTGGCTGCCTAGCTGGCGCGAGTTGCTGCTTGATTTGTCAGCTGGTGTTTTATTTTTAGCGACTTTGGTTTTTTGGTATAAAGCTTTGCATCAGAGCGAAGCCACCAGGGTGGTGCCGATTGTCGGCGCTTTGGTGCCGATTTTCAGTTTTATCTTATCTTATTTTTTTCTGGGAGAAACTTTGAATAACTCGCATCTCTTGGCTTTTATTGTTTTGATTTTTGGCGGCATTTTGATCTCCGTTAAGCAGACTAAAGTTTATTTGTACCAGCGCCTAATTACCAGAATTAAAAATATTTACGGCAGTTTTTTGGGTGAGATCCACGCCAAATACCGTCCGATGCGCCGTCTGTTGATTAATTCAGTTATTTCCGCCCTGTTTTTTGCTGTTTATTATGTCTTAATGAAATATATTTATGCCAGCCAGCCCTTTATCGGCAGTTTTGTCTGGTCGCGTCTTGGCTCCTTTATTGGCGTTTTATTAATTTTATTAGTCGCGCCTTGGCGTCAGTTGGTGGTTAAACAGCAACGAGGCACGAAAACGCCGAAAAATTTGTTTTTCTTTTTTCTAATCAGATTATTGGCCGCCGCCGCTTTTATTATGCTTAATTGGGCGATTAGCTTAGGCAATGTGGCTATGGTCAACGCTTTGCAGGGCATCCAGTATTTATTTTTATTTTTGATCATTTTATTGCTATCAACCAAATTCCCTCAGATACTCAAAGAAAGATTGGGCAGCGGCGTGATGATACAAAAAATCATTGGTATTATGCTAATTAGCATCGGCTTATATTTATTAGTCAGTTAATTATAGATCAGGACTTACGCGGTTGATTCTTAACAAATATTTTTTAAGCGCGCAAGTTCTGTTATAGATGATGAATTTTTTAATTTTTCTATTCGCTATTTTCTATTTAATTTTAGCCAAGCTTCGACTGGACTGGGCGGTTCTGCTTATAATTATCGCCTTGCCAAGCTATTTAATCAGGTTTAATGTTTTAACTTTGCCGGCGACTTTGCTAGAATTGATGATTTGGTTGGCATTTTTAGTTTGGGTTATCACGAATTATCACGAATTAAAAACGAAGATAAAGCGAATATTTAAAAAAGATAACAATTTAGTCAAAGTTGATTATCCGTTTAAATGGGAAATAATTTTACTTTTAATAATTTCTTTTGCGGCTGTGGCTGTTGCTGGTTTTACAAATAGCGCTTTAGGAATTTGGAAGGCTTATTTTTTTGAGCCGATTTTATTTTATATCTTAATTTTTAATATTTTCAGGGGCAATGAGGGCAGGAAGAAAGTATTTTTGGCGCTGGCAGTGTCGGCGCTTGTAGTTTCGCTATTGGCGATTTACCAGAAAATCACCGGACAATTAATTGATAATCTCTTGTGGCAGGCCCTAGCAACGCGCCGGGTGGTTTCTTTTTTTGGCTACCCTAATGCAGTAGGATTATTTTTAGGGCCAATTATATTATTGCTAATAGGTTATTTAGTAGAAAAAAGCAGAACGCAATTTAAAAATTCCAATTTCCAATTTCCAATTTCCAATTTCCAAACAAATTCCAAATTTCAAATTCCAAAACAGTATCAATATAATATTTTTAATATCATAATAGTAACTTTAACTATAATTTTATCTCTGCTGGCAATTTATTTTGCTAAATCAAAGGGGGCGTTGGCGGGAGTAGCAATTGGTGTGGTTGTTTTTTTCTTTTTAGCTGGCAGGAAAAGAGTAAAGTGGGGAATAATATTTTTTGTTCTAGCCGCGATCATTGGCATTTCGGTTTGCCAGTCGTGCCGCAATTATGTTTTAGATAAAACCATCTATAGCAAATCATATCAAATTAGGCGGGCCGGCTGGCAAGAAGCAAAGAAAATGCTTCTTGACGGTCGAATTATATCCGGTGCTGGGCTGGCTAATTACCAGCAGGCAGTTGCGCCTTATCATCAGACAGGGGTTTTTCTAGAAGATTACCGCGATCCAAGGTGGCTTGATAAAATCCTGGCAAGCGCGGAGTTTAGACAAAAAAATTGGCAACCATTAGAAATTTATCTTTATCCGCATAATATTTTTTTAAATTTTTGGACAGAGATAGGGCTAGCAGGAGTATTATTATTTATTTGGATTATTGGAAAGTTTTTATATTTGGGGTTTGTGAATTTATTTAGAAATTGGAAATTAGAAATTAGAAATTCGGAAGGGGAAAAGAGCAATAAATTTATAGTTATAGGATTAATGTGTTCTATGATAGTAATAATTATTCATGGCCTAGTTGATGCGCCGTATTTTAAGAATGATTTAGCAATGATGTTTTGGCTCTTAGTGGCGCTAGCGGGTATGATTAATCTAGATTTAAAACTAAGTAAAAATTTAAAATAATTTTATGATGAAAAATTTTAAACCTTGGCTCTGGGGTTTGCTAAATTACTTGGGCGTGGTAATTTACATCTTTTAGCCGGTGGCTTTTAAGATAATGCCTGATTCTTAGGTAAAATATTTTGGTGGAATGGCCGCCCCGAGATGAACTCGGGGTAAAAGTGGTCTGCCCCGTAGAAAGGCGGAGGGATGCCAGAGCGGTCGAATGGGCCGCACTCGAAATGCGGTATCTACGCAAGTGGATCGTGAGTTCGAATCTCACTCCCTCCGCTTTCTTACGGGGTAAAAAGGCGCAGCTTATAAGTCGTATATTCTTAAAAGTTCTGTTTTTTAGAGTTTCGGAGCGTCTGCCGACAGGCAGAAAGCGAAGATCCCGCAG
>Ga0210019_1002451_pt1 | contig 18002 bp, 13 predicted proteins | sample CryGeyCG2114_020_2_FD_183969 | JGI IMG/M metagenome (GOLD analysis project Ga0210019, IMG submission 183969) | Groundwater microbial communities from aquifer - Crystal Geyser CG11_big_fil_rev_8/21/14_0.20 (SPAdes) (version 2) | ecosystem: Environmental > Aquatic > Deep subsurface > Groundwater ...
TTTAAAATAAAAGAATATCCTAATCCGGCCGGGGGATGCCTGCTGACTGATCAGAAGTTTAGTGAAAGATTAATGAAGATGCTTGATTATTGGCCGGAGTGCACGCCAAGTGATGTGGAGTTGTTGAAATGGGGAAGGGTGTTTTGGGTTACGCTAAAGGCGCTAAAAGATTCCAAAAGGAGCCAAAAAGTTTTGATAGTTGTAGGTAGGAATAAGGAGGAGTGTGAGAAACTGGAGAAGTTGGCAAAGATTGGGGATGTGGTTATGGAGTTGAGGGATATTAAGGGACCGCTCACTGTCGTGAGATTTTCGATTGCCGATTTTCGATTGCCGATTGATAAACTAAAATTAGATATTTCGAAAGAATTGAAAATGGGGGAGTTGAAATTAGGGGAAAAGAAAAATGAGAAAGAAATTTTGGAGATAGCTGGATTGTTAATCGGTTGGTATGCAGTTAAAGCGAGAGGGAAGAAGGTGAGTTTAGATTTTCGATTACCAATTGATAATTGATATTTTTTATGATTAAGATTAATAAAAAGCAAAAAGAATTGATTGAGAATAATGCTTTGGCTTTGGCGACGGTTAATGAAGATGGCAGTCCGCATTGCATTGCGGTTGGGGATGTTAAAGTTGTTGAAGACGGTAAATTGTTGATAGGGGATAATTATATGGCAATAACTTGTAAGAATATTATAAAAAATAATAAAGTTGCTTTGGCTGTTTGGAATAAAGATTGGAAAAAAGAATGTTTTGGATATGAATTTTTCGGCACAGCCGAATACTTTATAAAAGGGAAATGGTTAGATAAAGTAAAAAAAGCGCATATAGGATTTCAAGCCAAAGGCGCGATTTTGGTGACTATAAATAAGATTAAACAATTAGCTTAAAATATTAATTATTTCATGTTATGCGTTCCCTGATATGAGTTGCGCATTTCATGAATAAAAAAATCTATGACTACTGTATTATGGGTTGTGCTCGGGGTTATTGCCGTATTAATTGCGGTGATAATTGGCATGTACAACTCTCTAATTCGTTTAAAAAATCGCGTTAATGAAGCTTGGAGCGATATTGACGTGCAATTGAAAAGGCGATATGATTTAATTCCAAATTTAGTGGAAACCGTCAAGGGCTATGCCAAGCACGAGGCTGGCACCTTGGAAAAAGTCACCGAGGCTCGCGCCGAGGCCATGTCCGCGCAAAAAAGCGGAAACGCCAAAAGGCAGGCCGAAGCCGAAAATACGCTTTCTGGCACCCTGAAGAGCATTTTTGCTTTATCCGAAAATTATCCAGATTTGAAAGCTAACGAGAATTTTTTGGAATTACAACGAGAACTATCTGACACGGAAAATAAAATTATGGCTTCCCGCCGGTTTTATAACGGCAATGTCCGCGACTTTAACACTAAGCTGCAGGTTTTCCCGACCAATATCATGGCCGGTATACTAGGCTTTAAATCACGGGAATTTTTTGGAGTAGAAGATGCGAGGGAGAAGGAAAATGTGAAAGTTAGCTTTTAGGACTTAGGGCATAGGATATAGGGAACAGTATGAAATTAGAATCTTACAAAGATTTAATAGTTTGGCAAAAATCAATTGATTTAGTTTTAGAAGTGTATAAAACTACTAATCAATTTCCTAGAGAGGAATTATATTGCTTGACTTCGCAGACGCGGAGAGCCGTTATTTCTATTCCTTCTAACATTGCCGAGGGATACAAAAGAAAAAGCTTAGGTGAATATTTGCGTTTTTTAAATATAGCTGAAGCTTCGGCAGCAGAGTTAGAAACACAAATTATTATAGCTAAAAAATTATATAGTCATATTAATTATAATAATCCAGAGTCATTGTTAACTGAAGTGCAGAAAATGCTTTTTGTGATGATAAAGAGATTAAAAGAGAAACAAGGATTTAAAGCTACACCCTAAACCCTTTATCCTAATTCCTAACAAATATGCCCACTATATACACACATTCAGATTCAAACAAACGCAAAACCTGGCTGCTCTTGTCCGGCTTTTTGGTTTTTATAATTTTAGCCGGTTATGTTTTCAGCGCGGCCATGGAGAGCCCGGGGATTTTGTATTTTGCCGTCGGCTTTAGCGTAATTTCCTCGTTTGTCAGCTATTGGTGGAGCGACAAAATCGTCCTAGCCATGAGCGACGCCAAGGAAGTTAAGTTTGAAGACGATAAAGAGCTTTACCGGTTGGTGGAAAATTTATGCATTACCGCCGGATTGCCTTTGCCCAGAATTTATATTATCAATGACACGGCGCCAAACGCTTTTGCCACTGGCCGGAATCCGGAACACGCGGTCGTGGCTGTCACCTGGGGGCTGTTACAGAAATTAGAACGAAGCGAGATAGAAGCCGTGATTGCCCACGAACTTTCTCATATTGGCAATCGGGATATTCTGCTGGCGACAATTGTGACGGTTTTGGTTGGGGTAATTGTCCTTTTAGCTGATTGGTTTCGGCGCTGGACATTCTGGGGTCGGCATGGTAAAAAAAGCGAAAAAGACGGACAGCTTCAGCTGATTATAATGATAGCGGCCATAGTATTGTCAATTTTAGCGCCTTTGTTTGCTTATTTGATGCAGTTTGCCATTTCGCGCAAGCGGGAATTTTTAGCTGACGCCGATGGCGCTTTGCTGACCCGCTATCCAGAAGGTCTGGCCCGGGCTTTAGAAAAAATTTCAGCTGACCCCGAACCATTAGAAGTGGCCAACCGGGCCACGGCCCACATGTACATTGCCTCGCCTTTTGAAGGCAAAGCCGACGGCCGCAATAAAAAGGGATTTTTTAAAAAAGCTTTCATGACGCATCCGCCCGTGGGCGAGAGAGTGGCGGCGTTGCGGGGGATGGAAGTTTAAATTTTCAATTGACGATTGACGATTGTTAATTGTTAATTTTCAAATTATGTTTTCCTTTTGTCATTCCCGCGGAGCGAAGCGGAAAAGGAATTTGTAATGATAAAAAAATAAAAATATGAAGCTAAAAAAAGAAGCGTTTGGGCTGGCGTCTTTAGGTTATTATAAAGGCGAAAAGACCTATGAAATAATTGAAAGAGATGACGGCTGTGTTGAGGTGTCAGTCGGGTTTAAGAATTATTTTTCAGAATATAAAGATTGGCCAGAACATGAGAAAAAAGCCCTGAAATACGCTAAAGGCAGAATTTTAGATATTGGATGCGGAGTCGGTCGGCATTCTTTGTATCTTCAGAAAAAAGGTTTTGATGTCGCTGGAACGGACAGATCTTTTTTAGCTATAAAAGTTTGCCGATTAAGAGGGCTAAAAAAGGCAAGAGCGCTCCCGATTGAAGAAATTGACAAATTAAAGCCGAATATATACGATACAATATTAATGCTGGGCAACAATTTTGGCTTATTTGGCGGTTTTAACAAAGCTAAGGTGTTGTTAAAAAAGCTAAGCCAAATTACTTCGGCTAAAGCGGTGATAATTGCCGAATCAACCGATCCGCATAAAACAAAAGATAAAAACCATTTAGATTATCATAAATTAAACAAAAAAAGAGGCCGAATGGCCGGCCAATTAAAAATAAGAGTTAGATTTAAAAAATATAAAAGCGATTGGTTTGATTATTTGTTGGCTTCCGAGAAAGAAATGAGAGAAATTTTAGAGGGAACCGGCTGGAAAATTCAAAAAATTATTAAATCAAAAAGACCGCAATATATTGCGATAATAAAAAAGACAAAATAATTTAACGTTACGCGTTATGCGTTTCACGTTACACAAAAATATGACTACTAAAAAAAATTTCACAGCCGAAGAGGCCAAAAAAATCGGGGAAGAGCTGGGGATTGACTGGACCAAGTTTGACGTTGAGCAGTTCCGGATGGGCATGGATGTGGAGCTGGAGCACGGCTTGGTTGATCCGCATACCAATGTTTCCAATGACGATGCTTTAATAACCGGCAAAATTGCCTTGGCCCATTTAAACGAATTTCCAGATTATTACACCCGTTTGGAAAAAATGGAAAAAGAAGGCGAGACCTATTGGGAAGATAAAAAATAAAGAAATAATAAAATAAGTAACGTTGCGCGCTACACGTTTTACGTTACACGAATTATATGACTACACAACAGATTTATGACTTGGCGGTGAAGCTGGGCATGAAAGCCGACCTTCGCGGCCAACAAAAAGTAAAAAAATATTTAGAGCGGACCAAGAAGCAATATGAAAAATTAGATAAAGAAAAAAAAGCGGAATTTGATAAGGAAAAATTAACCAATCCTTACAGCGACACCCGGATTCTTAACTTGACTGGCAAAAAAGAAGTAAAAAAGATTTTGACCGGGATTGATATTGGCGGAGAAGAATTATTGTTAGCTGATAAAATGGGAGATATTGATTTGGTAATTGCCCATCATCCGTCTGGGGTTGCCTTAGCTGACCTTCATAGCGTGATGGATCTGCAAGCCGAGGTTCTAGCTGATTATGGAGTGCCGATTAATATTGCCGAATCGGTTATCCGACCGAGGATTTCCGAAGTCGGCCGGGGAGTGTCCTCGGTCAACCATAACCGGTCGGTTGATATGGCCCAGGCGTTGAAGCTTAATTTTATGTGCGCTCATACTCCTTGTGATAATTTAGGCGCTAGCTATTTGAAAAAATTGTTAGCCAAAACAAAGCCGGAATTTGTTGAAGATATTTTACAAGCCCTAAAACAGGTGCCTGAGTTTAAGGAGGCGGTTGAACGCAAGGCCGGTCCGAAATTGTTTGTTGGTAATCCGGAAGGCAGGTGCGGTAAAGTAGTGATAACAGAGTTTACCGGCGGCACTTCCGGCTCCAAAGATATTTATGAAAAAATGTCCCAGTACGGCATTGGCACAATCATCGGCATGCATATGAGCGAAGAGCATAAAAAGGAAGCGGAAAAACATCATATTAATGTAGTGATTGCCGGGCATATTGCCAGCGATTCCTTGGGCATGAATTTATTTTTAGATGAACTGGAAAAAAGAAAAATTGAAATTGCGCCGATTTCAGGATTGATTAGGATTAAGAGATTTAAGAAATAAAGATAAATTAAGTTAGGATTGATTATCTGTGCAAATCTATCCAATCCGTGTCATCCGTGTTCTAAAATTATAGAACACGAATGATACGGATTTAAAAGATAGCCACTGATTTTATTTTTGAAAGATTTATTGGGATTTTATGGATAATATAAAAATCAAAAAACCAGAATTAGTCGCGCCGGCGGGAAATTTGGATAAAATGAAAACCGCGTTTGCTTTTGGGGCAGATGCGGTTTATTTAGGTGTGCCGGATTTTTCTTTGCGCAAGCGGATAAATGATTTTACTTTGGCTAAAATTAGGGAGGCAGTTAAATATGCCCACAAGCTTGAAAAGCGAATTTATGTGACTATAAATATTTTTGCCCACAACCAGCATTTAAAAAAATTGCCAAAATATATTGAGGAACTAAAAAAGCTGAAAGTTGACGGTTTGATAATTTCTGACCCTGGGATTTTGACAATTGTTAAAAAAGTTTGGTCTAAAGCCAAAATTCACCTTTCTACCCAAGCTAATTGTACCAACTGGCAGTCAGCCAAATTTTGGCATAAACAAGGAGTTAAGCGGATTATTCTTGGCCGAGAAACAACTTTAGCCGAAATCAAAGAGATACGCAAAAAAGTTCCGGAAGTGGAGCTGGAATACTTTGTCCACGGGGCCATGTGCATGGCTTATTCGGGGCGGTGTTTTTTGTCCAAATATTTTGCCGGCCGGTCCGGCAATTTGGGCGATTGCGCCCAGCCCTGCCGATGGGAATATGCCCTTACCCACGGCCCCTTCCCCGTTCGTTCCTCGCGGGAGAGGGGAGCTATGAAAAATAAGATTAATGAATTGTTAATTACGGCCGAAGGACATGAAGACAAAGAATTGCGGTTGATTGAAGATGAGCGGGGCAGTTATATTTTGAATTCCAAAGACTTATGTTTAATTGAACATTTGAACGATTTGGCTAAGGTCGGGGTAAGCGCGTTTAAGATTGAAGGCCGGGCCAAAAGTATATATTATCAAGCTTGCGCCGCCGGTATTTATTCTTATGTAACATATAATATAGAGCGAACAACAAAAAAGGAGTTGGCGTTTTTAAAAAAAGAATTGGAAGAAAAATTGGTTAATCGGGGGTACACAACTGGGTTTTTGTTAGGCGAAAAGGCGGATCAGAATATTGATGAGTCGCATAAACAGTGCGGATGGGAGTTTTGTGGAGTGGTTTTAAAAAGTAAGAAGTTAGAAGTAAAAAGTAAGAATTTATTTGAAGTTTTAGTTAAGGTTCATAATACAATTAAGGTCGGGGACACCATAGAGATTGTTAAGCCAAAATATGATATAATTAAAATAAGCTTAAAAAAGATATGGGATGCTGAATCCGGAAAAGAAATAAAGGAGGCGCATGGTGGACAAGGGAAGGTGGTGGCGCTTGAAATGGACGAGGAAATACCGGAATTTAGCGTGATTAGACGGAAAAGTAATAGACATAAGTAATAAGTAATAAGAAGCTGGTTGCTGGCCTCCCGGCCTGCGACGCGCACGTTGGTTCTAAAACCTACGTCGGCTGTGCCGGCGAGACGCCCGCACAAAGCATCTGTCTTATTATTTATTATTGAAATCATGATTTCATTTTTACAAGGTAAAATATTGAATAAAGGCAATGGGTTTGTGATAGTTGAATTGAATAATATCGGCTATAAAGTTTTTGTTTGCCAAAGCTTGTGGAGCAAATTGAATTTGGGCCAAGAAGTTGAATTGTATACGCATCAATATGTTAAAGAAGACGCTTTAAATTTATATGGTTTTAATAATATTGAAGAGCTGGATTTGTTTGAGCTGTTTTTATCTGTTTCCGGAATCGGACCAAAAAGCGCTTTAGGGATTTTGGGAGTGGCAAAAGCCGAAGATATTAAGGATTCAATTTCGCAAGGAGATCCGTCTTTATTAACCAAGGTTTCAGGCATCGGACGAAAGACAGCCGAAAGAGCCGTATTGGAGTTAAGAGGAAAAATAAGCCCTTTGGCAAGCTCGGGACGGGCGGCAGGGATCGGCAGCGCCAGCGGGGACGAGATTGACGCTTTGATGGCTCTGGGCTATTCCATGGGCCAAGCGCGGGATGCTCTGCGGGCGGTTGATGAAAAAATTAAAGACAGCGGCGAGAGAATTAAGCAGGCGCTAAAGAGATTGGGATGATTGGGATTTAAAATTTAATCATAAAATTATGCAAATAATAAATATAGACAACCAGGAACAATTAAATAGCTTTGCCGATTCGCAAAAACATAGCCAATTTTTACAGGCTTGGCAATGGGGAGAGTTTCACAAAAAAGTCAGCGGCCTGGTGGTGCGGTTGGGAGTGGAAGATAATGGCAAAATAATAGCCGCGGCGACAATCATAAAAAAAGAACTGCCCATGGGCAAGAGTTATTTTTATTGCCCGCGGGGGCCGGTTATAGAGGAATCGCGGATGGCGGATGCCCAGAAAATTTTGGAAATTCTGTTTGATGAATTGAAGAAAATCGCTTCTTACGAGGAAGCGATGTTTCTGCGCTTTGATCCTGTTTTTAAATTGCCGGAAACAAAATATCAGATTAATAAAACTATTGATGTGGAGCCAAGCAAAACTTTGATACTGGGGCTGGACAAAAGTGAGGAGGAGTTGCTCAAGGCCATGCATCAGAAAACCAGATACAATATTCGTTTGGCCGAGAAAAAGAGCATTAAAATAGTTGAGCCGGGCCTAAATAAATTTAATGATTTTTGGAGCCTGCTTTCCGAGACCAGTTCCCGGGACGATTTTCGTCTGCATGGAATTGATTATTACCGGGAGATGCTCAAAGTTGATTCCGAATACACTAAATTATTATTTGCTCAATACAAAGGCGAATTGGCGGCCGGTAATATTGTTTCCTTTTTCGGGGACACGGTTACTTACGCGCATGGGGCTTCGGCCAACGAATTCCGCAATACCATGGCTCCTTATCTGCTCCAGTGGCATACGATAAAATTGGCCAAGGCCAAGGGCTATAAATACTATGATTTTTTTGGTATAGATGAATTTAAGTGGCCGGGCGTGACCAGATTCAAGCTGGGCTTTTCGGGCGAGGAAGTTGAATATCCCGGTACTTTTGACGCGATTTTTGACATCGGCTGGTACCAGGTTTATAAGATGGTCAGGCGGGTCAGGCGCACATTTTGAGCTTACAAATTACGAATTATTACGAATATACGAATTCGTATATTCGTAATAATTCGTAATTTGTAGAATGTTTTATGGATAAAATTTTAAATTTCACAAAAAGGTTAATCCCTAAAAAAATATTTAAATTCTTCCAGCCAGCTTATCATTTTTGTTTAAGCTGGTTTTCGTCTTTGGTTTACGGTTGGCCCTCGGAAAAGTTAATTGTCATCGGCGTAACCGGCACCACCGGCAAAACCACCAGCGCTTATTTAATGGCCAAGATGCTTGAATCCGCCGGCTTTCGGGTTGGTTATACTTCCACGGCTATGTTTTCTGACGGAGACAAAGAATGGCTAAACGACAAAAAAATGACTATGGTCGGTCGTTTTTTTACGCAGAAGATTTTAAAGCAGATGGTAAAAAATAACTGCCAGTATGCGATTATAGAAACCACTTCGGAGGGGATCAGGCAGTGGCGCCATCGGTTTATAAATTATGACATATTAGTTTTTACCGGCCTTTATCCGGAACACATTGATTCGCACGGCAGTTTTGAAAATTACAAAAAAGCCAAGGGGAAATTATTCGCCCATTTAAAAGATTGCCGAACTAAATATGCCGATGATAATAAGCAGGTGTTAAAATCAGACAAGGGATTTAAAAAAATTGAATTAAACCGGGTGAAAAAAACCATTATTGCCAATTTAGACGATAAGCAGGCGGATTATTTCCTGGGTTTTTGGGGCGAGCTAAAATTTGGATACACAAAAACACCTGCCTCGCCGAATGCGAGTCAAGGCGGGCGAAAACACGAAAACACGCCAACCCAAGGCTGGTCCGCCTCGGGCGGAAAAACACGAAAACACATAAAAGGCGCGGAAATTGTTTATTATAGCGATGTTAAAGCGTCTGAAAAAGGAACAAGTTTTAAATTTAGCAACAAGAAGATTGATTTGCGCTTATTAGGCGAGTTTAATGCCACTAATTCCATGAATGCGGTTTGTGTTGGCTTGGCTCAGGGCATAGGATTGGAAAAAATAAAATCTGGTCTGGAAAAAATCAAAGGCGCCCCCGGCCGATTTGAGAAAATTAACCAAGGCCAGAATTTCACGGTTATTGTGGATTATGCCTTTGAGCCTAAAGCAGTAACCAAGCTATATGAGACTGTAAAGTTAATTCCGCATAAAAAAATTATTCATGTTTTAGGTTCAACCGGCGGCGGCCGGGATGCGGCCCGCCGGCCCAAATTGGGCCAACTTGCCGGTAAAAAAGCTGACTTTACAATTATTACCAATGAAGATCCTTATGATGATGATCCGAATTTGATTATTAGGCAGGTGGCCGAAGGCGCTGTCGGGGCTGGGAAGAAAGTCAATCAGGACTTATTTAAAATTTTAGACAGAAGAGAGGCAATTAAAAAGGCCTTGTCTTTGGCCAAAGAAGGCGATTTGGTTTTAATAACCGGCAAGGGTAGCGAGCAGGCTATTTGCGCAGCGAGCGGCAAAAAAATTCCCTGGGATGACAGGGTGGTGGCAAGAGAAGAATTACAAAAATTGTAATTTAAGATTAATGTGGATAACTTTTTATAAGCATAAAAATTTGATTTTTATTTTAGTAAATTTTATTTAATATTAGCTAAATCATAAAAATATTTGCCAAACGTGAAAAAGTCTATCTATTTTTCTTGACATTTTTTTTATTTACTGTTAATATAAAATGACAATTACAGAAACAGAGAGTTTCTAATTAAATAAAATTGAAGTAAATATTGATATATCTAAATTAGAAAAACGGAAGACAATTTGCGTTCATTTTACGCTGTAGCCGTTTTTTTGTTTTTTAAAAGTTTTTTTTCCCGCGTTTTCTTCGCCCATGCTTCTTAAACTTTAAAGCCTCTTCTCTCTTAATAATTTGCTCAGCAAGTTTTTAGAGAGTGATTTTAAAAGGTGCTTACTTTACTTAATTAGACTAAAATAAATAATCGACTCAAGCTTAGAAATACTTGAGATTTTTTGTGTTCTAATCTATGTCAACTAAAGACGGAAAACAAAAAAGAATATATTTTTCCGATCATGGGGAGGCGGTTCCTATGCCGGATTTGATTGAAATTCAAAAAGATTCTTTCCAGTGGTTTCAAGAAGAGGGCTTGAAGGAATTGTTTGATGAAATTTCGCCGGTGACGGATTTTATCGGCCGCGACCTGGAGCTTTATTTTGAAGATTATTATTTGGACGAGCCCAAATTTGATGAAGCGGAAAGCAAAGCCAAAAATGTAACCTTTGAGGCTCCTTTCAGAGTTAAAGTTCGTTTGGAAAATAAAAGAACCAAAGAACAATCTACTCAAGAAGTGTTTTTGGGAGATTTTCCTTTGATGACCAAAAACGGCACCTTTATTGTTAATGGCATTGAAAGGGTAGTCGTTTCTCAGCTTATCAGGAGCGCGGGGGTAATTTTTACTTCCGAATTTATTAAGGGCAAGAAATATTACGGCGCTAAGATTATTCCCAATCGCGGCGCTTGGCTGGAGATTGAAACCGATCCCAATAAAGTAATTTGGGTTAGGATTGACCGCAAAAGAAAAGTAGCTGTTACTTCATTGCTCAGGGCTTTTGGCTTTGAGAGCGATGCCGAGATCAAGGAATTGTTTAAAGAAGTTGATTTGGTTAAATATGCAGATGACATAAGCTATATTGACGCTACCATTTCCAAGGATATTGCCAAAAACGAGGCCGAAGGGTTAAAGGAAGTTTACAAAAGAATCAGGCCTGGAGATTTGGCTGCCACCGATAACGCCCGCCAGTTGATTTATTCAATGTTTTTTAGGTTTGACCGTTATGATTTTGGCCGGGTAGGCCGCTATAAGTTGAATAGAAAATTTGGAACCGATGTTCCCAATAATAAAGAAAATAGAATTTTATTAAGGGAAGATTTAATCGGAGTAATAAAAGAGGTGATAAAATTAAATATTACCCAAGGAGCAGAAGATGATATTGACCATTTGGGCAATCGCCGGATTAGAGCAATCGGCGAATTAATTCAGAATAGGTTTAGAGTGGGCTTGGCCCGCATGGAGCGCATTATCAAGGACAGGATGAGTACGGCCGACATCAATACTCTGACTCCCAACAAACTGATAAATGCCCGGCCGGTAATAAGCGTAGTTAAGGAATTTTTTATGTCTTCGCAACTATCCCAGTTTATGGACCAAACCAATCCTTTGGCTGAATTGGAACACAAAAGGAGATTGTCGGCCATGGGTCCGGGTGGATTGACCCGAGAGCGGGCCGGATTTGATGTTCGTGATGTGCACATTACTCACTATGGCCGGATTTGTCCGATTGCCACTCCGGAAGGGCCGAATATCGGCCTAGTGGGTCATTTGGCCAGTTTTTCTAAACTCAATAAATACGGTTTTTTGGAAGCGCCTTATAAAAAGGTTTTGCATGATTTGAAAATTGATGATGATAAATTGATAAATAAAATAGCCCGTGAAGATATTTGCGAGATAAAAGACGTAGAAGGCGAAGAAGCCTTAACGGGCGGCAAAGAAAAGAGCATTTTATATTCTCAAGTGTCTGGCAAAAAGGGCAAGGTGATAGTTAGGGCCGGAGAAGTAATTAATAAAGAAACGGCCAAAAAGATAAAAAATAATATTGACAGCCGGGTGCTTATTCCCATAAAGCCGATTGTGACGGATGAAATTATTTATTTGGATGCTTTTAGAGAAGAAAGATATATCACTACCGCTGCTACCACCCCGATTGACAGCCAGGGTTATTTTTTGGTTGACAGGTGCGAAGTCAGGAAATACGGCCAACCGGCGGTTGAAGAAGTAACTAAAATAGATTTTTTTGGCGTGGCTGCCAATCAAATTATCTCTGTCGCCACCTCGTTAATCCCTTTTATGGAACATAACGACGGCCAGCGTTGTTTAATGGGTACTAATATGCAGCGCCAGGCTGTGCCCTTGGTATTAAGCGAGTCTCCGATTGTCGGTACCGGCGTAGAAGCCCGAGCCGCTCGAGACTCCGGCCATGTGATTATTGCCGAAAAAGACGGCCAGGTAACCAAGGTTGACGCTTCTACCATTGAAGTTAAAGACAAAAAGGGCAAATCCACGGTTTATGCTTTAACCAAATTTTTACGTTCCAATTCTTCTACCTGTATTAATCAGCGGCCGGTTATTAATGTTGGCGACAAAGTAAAGAAGGGTGATATCCTGACAGATGGGCCGGCCATTGATAACGGAGAACTGGCTTTGGGCAAGAACATAATGGTGGCTTTTATGACCTGGGAAGGTTTTAATTATGAAGATGCCATTATTATTTCAGAGCGCCTGGTTAAAGACGATGTTTATTCCTCAATATATATTGAAAATTATACCGTTGATGTTAGGGATACCAAACTGGGTCCGGAAATGGTTACCAATGATATTCCAAATATTGGCGAAGAAAAATTAAAAAATTTGGACGAAGAGGGCATGGTCAGAATCGGAGCCGAAGTTTCTTCTGGTGATATTTTGGTCGGTAAAATTACCCCCAAGGGCGAAACCGAATTGTCGGCCGAAGAAAAATTGTTAAGGGCGATTTTCGGGGAAAAAGCCAAGGATGTCCGCGACTCTTCTCTTTATTTGGAGCACGGCGAGCACGGCAAAGTAGTGGATGTAAAAATATTTTCCCGCGAAGGCGGAGACAAATTAGCCGCCGGAGTGATAAAATCCATTCAAGTTTCAGTAGCCAACTTAAGAAAAGCCCAAGTGGGAGACAAGCTGGCCGGCCGCTATGGAAACAAAGGCGTTATTTCCTGCGTAGTGCCGATTGAGGACATGCCTTATTTGGCCGACGGCACGCCGGTGGATATTATTTTATCTCCTTTGGGTATAATCTCCCGTATGAACCTGGGTCAGCTCCTGGAAACTCATTTGGGATTTGCCGCCAAAAAACTCGGCTACAAGGTGGCTAGTCCGGCCTTGGACGGCATAAAGATAGATAAAATTAAAGAAGAGCTCAAAAAAGCCGGTTTGCCCGAAGATGGCAAGGTGGTATTGTATGACGGAAAAACCGGGGAGCCCTATGATAACAAAGTGGCTGTCGGCTATAAATATATTTTGAAACTAAACCACATGGTTGAAGACAAGGTCCACCAGCGGTCAATCGGCCCTTATTCGCTCATAACTCAGCAGCCATTAGGAGGCAAGGCTCAGTTCGGCGGGCAGCGCTTCGGAGAGATGGAGGTTTGGGCGCTGGAGGGCTATGGGGCGGCCCATACTTTGCAGGAAATATTAACCATCAAATCAGATGATGTGCCGGGTCGGAGCAAGGCTTATGAGTCCATTATTAAGGGCGAGGAAATTAGGAAGCTGAACGTTCCGGAATCTTTTAATGTTTTAACCCGCGAATTAAAAGGCCTTTGTTTGGATGTGGAATTGCTGGGCGGAAGAGATGAGGAAGTTGAGGACGAGAAAAAAGAAGAAATAGAAGAAATAGAAAAAACCAAAAAGGAAGAAAAATTATAAAGAGATGGTTACAAAAGTCGCTTTCGTAGCGAAATTTTCAAATTTTGGACAGAATTTTTTATAAATTTTTAAGCTTACATGGATATATAGGCGATAAAATTTAGAAAAAATTATGCCAAAATTTGGGAATTGCAGTAGAAATGGACTTTTATAACCATCTCAAAGTTAATTAGTGATTAGGATTATATTAAATTAGCAACTAATTAACAAATCAATTATGTTAAATCCAATAAAAACAACTGATTTTGACGCCGTTAAACTGAAACTGGCTTCGCCGGAAGAGATTTTGACTTGGTCAAACGGCGAAGTAATCAGGCCGGAAACCATAAATTATCGCACCCAAAAACCGGAGAAAGACGGATTATTCTGCGAGAAGATTTTTGGCCCTTCAAAAGATTGGGAATGTTATTGTGGCAAATATAAAAAGATTCGTTATAAGGGAATTATTTGCGATAAATGCGGAGTAGAGGTGACCAGGAGCGCTGTCAGGCGCGAACGCATGGGCCATATTACTTTGCGGGCCACCTGCACCCATATTTGGTTTTTGCGCGGCTTGTCTTCAAAAATCGGCCTGCTTCTGGATTTGTCCATGCAAGCCTTGGAAAAGGTGGTTTATTTCGCCAGCTTTATCATTACCGATGTTGACGAAGATTTAAAAAATGCCACCAGCGAACAGATTAAGCGCGAATATAAAGCCAAGAAAAAATCTATTGAAAATGAGTTTGCTCACCAGGCCAACGAGATAAAAAACAAGAAAGGCAAATTACTGCAGGACGGCCGGAAAGAATCTGAAGTTGACAAAACGATCGTTTCGGAAATAGAGGCTTTGACCGGAGCCAAGGAAGAAAAATTGGAAAAATTAAACAATGCTTTCAGTCAGGCGCAAAAAGAACTCAAAGAATTAAAGCCGCTCTTGATTATCCCCGAGGGAGTTTATCAAAATTTAAGCTTAAAGTACGGGCATATTTTTGAAGCCGGCATAGGCGCCGAAGCCATCAGAAAATTATTGGAAAGAATTGATTTAAAAAAGACCATAGAAATTTTGGAAAAAGAATTTTCCAAATCAATTGACTCCAAAAAAGAAAGATTAATTAAGAGATTAAAACTTTTAAAAAGCCTTCAGGCTAATGATATCCGCCCGGAGTGGATGATTTTGACGGTCGTACCGGTTATTCCGCCGGATTTAAGGCCAATGGTGGCCTTGGACGGCGGCCGCTTTGCCGCTTCAGACCTAAATGATCTCTACCGCCGGGTCATTAACCGAAACAACCGTTTAAATCAGCTGATTGAATTAAACGCTCCAGAAGTGATTTGCCGCAACGAAAAAAGAATGCTTCAAGAAGCGGTTGACGCTTTACTGGACAATTCTTCCCGCCATTCCAAGACGGTTGTAGCTTCTACCGGGCAAAAGCGCCAGCTTAAATCTTTGGCTGATTCCCTTAAGGGCAAGCAGGGCCGATTCAGGCAGAATTTACTGGGCAAAAGAACCGATTATTCAGGTCGAAGCGTAATTGTGGTCAATCCTAAATTAAATTTGAACCAATGCGGCTTGCCTAAAGTTATGGCCCTGGAATTATTCAAGCCTTTTATTATCAGCAAGTTGATTGACAGGGAAGTGGTCCACAATGTCAGAAGCGCTTCCAGGTTTATAGAAGCTGGCCATGACGAAGTTTGGGATATTTTGGAAATTATAGTAAAAGACGCCTACGTGCTCCTTAATCGAGCCCCCACGCTTCATCGGCTCGGCATTCAAGCTTTTCGTCCGATTTTAATAGAAGGCAAAGCCATTCAAATTCATCCATTGGTCTGCAGCGCTTTTAACGCCGACTTTGACGGAGATCAGATGGCTGTTCATCTGCCTTTAACCAAAGAAGCCATAGCCGAGGCCCGCGATATTATGCTTTCCAGCCACAATCTGCTCAAGCCCGCTACCGGCGATCCGGTCGTGGCTCCGGGCCAGGACATTGTTTGGGGGGCTTATTATATTACCAGTTGCGATGAAAAATATATAGCCGAAGACAAAAAAGATAATCAGTTTAAACATTTTTCCGGAGAAGAAGAAGCTCAATTGGCCTATGAAACCGGTTCAATTAAATTGCAGGAGCCAATTAAAGTAAGGATTAATAAAGAAATGATAAAGACTACGGTTGGCCGGATTATTTTCAACAGCATTTTACCCGAAAAACTTCGCTTTGTTAATGGCGTGGTCGGAAAGGGCCAGTTGAAAAATTTAGTCAAAGATTGCCTCCGTTTTTACGGCGAAGAAGCTACGGTTGAGTTTATTGACAGGTTAAAAAACAAAAGTTTCAGTTTTATAACCAAGAGTGGTTTGTCCTGGGGCATGGGCGACTTGCCCAGTTTTTCCGAAAGAGATGATATTATTAAAGGAGCCAACCAAAAAGTAGAGGAAATCCAAGAGCAATTTGACGACGGTTTATTGACGGAGAGCGAACGTTTTGCCAAAGTGATTGAAGTCTGGACAAATGCCAAGGAAAAAATAACCGGCGTCTGTCAGGCTAATCTGCCGGTTAGCAACCCTGTCCATTCAATGGTTGAATCCGGCGCCCGCGGCTCGTGGGCCCAGCTGACCCAGATTTTGGGCATGAAGGGCTTGGTTACTTCTCCTTCAGGAGAAATTATTGAGTTGCCGGTTAAGGGTAATTTCAAAGACGGCTTCGGGGTGTTGGAATATTTTATTTCCACTCACGGGGTGCGCAAAGGCCTTTCTGACACGGCGCTTAGGACCGCTAATGCCGGCTATCTAACCCGCCGCTTGGTTGACGTGGCCCAAGATGTAATCATTACCGAAGACGACTGCCATGACAAAGAGGGACTCCTGATAACCAAAAAAGAAAGCCAGGCCATGGGAGAAGATTTTCTTAAGCGGCTGACCGGCAGATTTTTGGCCAGGGATTTGAAAGATAATAAAGGCAAAATTTTATTAAAAGCCGGCGAATTATTGACCGAAGATGTGATGGATAAAATTAAAAATAAGGAGTTTGACGAGATTGTTATCCGGTCGGTTTTGAGCTGCCGCCTTTCTCGGGGCGTATGCGTTAAATGCTACGGTTATGACCTCGGCTACAACAAACCGGTGGTTTTGGGTACGGCTGTTGGCATTATTGCCGCCCAATCAATCGGCGAGCCCGGTACCCAGTTGACCATGAGGACTTTCCATACCGGCGGCGTAGCCGGACAGGAAGACATCACCCAGGGGCTGCCTAGAGTGGAAGAAATATTTGAGGCTCGCCCGCCCAAGCGCAAAGCTATAATTTCCGATGTTGCCGGAGAAGTTGAAATTGAAGCAGCTGAAAAAACTATCAAGGACGAAAGCGGCAAGTCGGTTATTGTCAGCAATCCCCAGGTAAAGATTATAAAAATAAAATATAAAGGCGAAGAAGCCGATAAATATTATTTTTCAGAAGCGATTAACGAGCTCAAACTAGAAGAAGGAAAGACCGACCGGACAAAGAGCTATGAGCCGAAAATTTTGGTTAAAGACGGCCAAAAAATAAGCAAAGGCGCGGATTTATTTTTATTGGGCAAAAAGGGCGTTAAGGCTAGAAAAAACGGGATAGTGAAAGTGGAGGCCAAGTATATAAAAATTTCTTCTCAGGTGAGCAAAATCAGGGAATTTATAGCCCCTAAAGGCACGGCCGTTTTGGTCCAAGATGGAGATAAAATCAAAAAAGGCGATCAATTGACCGAAGGCAGCTTGGATTTGCAGCAGCTTTACAAGCTAAGAAGCCGCCTGGAAACCCAGAAATATATTATCAGGGAAATCCAAAGCGTTTATTCTTCCCAGGGCCAGCCCCTAAATGACAAGCATATAGAAATTATTGCCAAGCAGATGTTTTCCCGCCATTTGATTCAAGAATCCGGAGATAGCGAATTATTGCCCGGAGAAATAATTGAAAGCTGCGTTTTGGAAAGAGCCAACCGGAAAAAAGCCAAGCCGGCTAAAACCGATAGGTTGCTATTGGGCATAACCAAATCTTCGCTCACTACCGACAGCTTTTTGTCAGCCGCCTCCTTCCAGCAGACTTCCAATGTTTTGATTGACGCCGCTATCAACGGCAAGATTGATTATCTGGAGGGCCTGAAAGAAAATGTAATCATCGGCCGTTTGATTCCGGCCGGCACCGGCTACAAGGGCCGCAAAGAAAGAGCCAAATATTCATAAATTTGGTTTAATGGTCAAAAATGGTTGGTAATCTAATCATTATATTTGAAATAATTATACCAAAAAATAAAACTTTGTCTGTTCTTTTTACTTAATCCT
>Ga0210019_1002453_pt1 | contig 17995 bp, 16 predicted proteins | sample CryGeyCG2114_020_2_FD_183969 | JGI IMG/M metagenome (GOLD analysis project Ga0210019, IMG submission 183969) | Groundwater microbial communities from aquifer - Crystal Geyser CG11_big_fil_rev_8/21/14_0.20 (SPAdes) (version 2) | ecosystem: Environmental > Aquatic > Deep subsurface > Groundwater ...
AACGAGGGGCAAATGCACAGGCCGTACTTATGAGTGTCATTCGCACCTGCGACAAGCAAAATACCGGCTTCCTTGATTTTGCCGTCAGCCACCTCGCTAAAAACTAGAATTTGGGTGAGTAGTTACTACCTATTTTAGGGGGGGGTAATTCTATTGTAATATCAAAAGGTTATGGATAAATTTTATTGTGCAGACGAGTCAGTGCGGGGGCCTTCGGGGTCATTTTGCTTTTAGCACCGTCAAGAACGCCTCTTGAGGGATCTCGACCACGCCGACCATCTTCATCCGCTTTTTGCCTTCTTTCTGCTTCTCTAGGAGCTTGCGTTTGCGGGTAACGTCGCCGCCGTAACACTTAGCTGTAACGTTCTTACGAAGCGGCTTAACGGTCTCGCGTGCAATAGGCTTGTTTCCCACCGCCGCCTGAATGGCGACCTCATATTGCTGGCGAGGAATGACCCTGCGAAGTTTACCCGCAATATCGCGCCCCCTTGCATATGCCTGGTCCCTGTGAACGATGACAGAGAGGGCATCTACATGATCACCGTTTATCAAGATGTTCAATTTAACAAGCTTGCCTTCGCGATAACCGTGAAGCTTGTAATCAAGCGAGGCAAAGCCCTTGCTGCATGCCTTAAGCCTGTCGTGAAAATCCGATATCAGCTCCTGAAAAGGCAGAAGATACTGGACCCTCACCCGCTCCTTTGTGAGGTACTCCATGTTCTGCTGTTCACCGCGCTTCTCCTGACAGAGCTGAATGATCGCTCCAAGATATTCCGATGGGGCGATCAGATTCACCATTGCATAAGGTTCTTCTATCACTTCTATAAGCTGGGTTTCCGGAAAATCGGCCGGGTTGGAGACGGTCTTAATGGCCCCGTCGGTCGTCATCACCTGATATCCGACCGTCGGCGCCGTGCAGATAAGCTCCAGATTATATTCGCGCTCAAGCCTCTCCATGATGACCTCAAGATGGAGCGAGCCTAAGAATCCGCATCTAAAACCAAAACCGAGCGCCATCGAAGTTTCGGGCTCATAGGTGAAAGATGAATCGTTAAGTTTTAATTTTAGAAGGGCGTCGCGAAGTTCGTCGTACTGCCCCGAATCGGTAGGATAGATGCCGGCAAAGACGATCGGTTTTATCTCTTTAAAACCGGGGAGCGCGTGACTCGCCGGCGCATCTTTAAGCGTTATAGTATCGCCTATCTTTGTATCGCGGACCTCGCGGATCCCCGCCACAAGGTAACCGACATCCCCAGCCTCAAGAATATCGACTTCGACCGAACGCGGGGCAAAGATGCCAAGCTTCAATACCTCATAGGTCTTGTCGGCGTTCATCATCAGTATCTGATCGCCCTTTTTTATCTTTCCGTCTACCACCCTCATGAGACAAACGACGCCCTGATAACTATCGAACCAGCTGTCTATTAGAAGGGCTCTAAGCGGCGCCTCGTTCCTTCCCCTTGGAGGAGGAAGAAACTGGACAATCCTCTCCAATATTTCCGCCACTCCCTCACCGGTCTTGGCGCTGGCAGGAACAGAATGTGATGCGTCGATGCCAAAGACATCTTCTATCTGCCTGACGGCTGAATCTATGTCGGCTCCGGGAAGGTCTATCTTGTTGATGACAGGGACGAGCTCCAACTTGTGGTCAAGCGCCTCGAACGCGTTGGCAACGGTCTGAGCCTGGATCCCCTGCGTGGCGTCGACTACCAAAAGCGCCCCTTCGCATGCAGCAAGAGAGCGGGAGACTTCATAACGAAAGTCGACATGCCCCGGCGTATCGATGAGATTTAGTTCGTAGGTCTTGCCATCCTTGGCCTTATAATTGAGTCTAACTGTCTGCGCCTTGATGGTGATCCCCCTCTCGCGCTCAAGCTCCATGTTATCGAGGAACTGGTCCTTTTTCTCGCGCAGAGAGATAGAACCTGTCGCTTCCAGAAGTCTGTCCGCCAGGGTGGACTTTCCGTGATCAACGTGAGCTATAATGCAAAAATTTCGGATCAGATCACTGTTCATTTAAGACAACGATTGCCTCAACACCTTCGTTACCCTTGAACTTCTCGAGGTATGTTTGAGCATCTTCCTTTGTGGGAAATCCGCCGATACGGACCCTGTACCATCTGCCCCTGTCCGGGATATCGGCTATCATCATAAAAGAGGGGTAACCCCTGCCACGCCAGCTCTCGACCTTGGAATTGGCTTCCTGCATGTTGGGGTATGAGCCTACCTGTATGGAGTACTGAGCTCCGGCAGACGATTTGATCTTTATGGCACCCGACTCCCCCTGTTCTAGGGGTGCCGCCGGAGCCTGAAGAGCAGCTTGTGCGGGCTGTGGCTCCGGCGTGGGTATCACAGACGACGCCTGGGCCTGCTCCGCATTAAGAGCATCCATGGCCGCCTGCATTGCCGCCTGCTGCTGCTGGATGGTGCTCTGGGGTAATGCCGTCTGCTGCTGGGGTTCCGAGACTACAGGACTGTTGGCCTGCTTATCAAGCAATTCTTTAACTTTACCCTTTAAACTATTGTTACCGCTCCCTTTTAACGCATCCCTAGCCATCGCCTGAAGTTCAAGATCCTGTATGGCCTGCTGGGAAACGGTTGGGGTTGCAGTAGAGGAGGCTTGCCCCCCATTTCCACCTGTTGAAACTATTTCAGTAACCACAGACCTCTGATCGTCGGCCGTGTCTATCTTGAGATAGCTTGTGCCGTACTTGGCCCCTAAGTAGAACACAAATGCAAGAGTTGCCACTTCGAGGACCAGTATCGTGAAGAACTGGCCAAATGTGAACTTGCAGAAATATTGGAGGTCAGGTTCTCTTTCTTCCTGAATATTCTTATAATCGTTGATCATATTTCGTACTCTCGTACTCTCGTGCTATCGTGCTATCGTGCTCTCGTAAATGAGGCGAAGTCGGAAATCGGAAGTCTGATGTCCGACTTCTGTCTTCTGCCTGACAACTTCCCTAATCCATTCTGTCAGGCGCGCTCAAACCGAGCACGTTAAGTCCATTTTTTAACACAATCTGGATATTTTTCAATAAATAACATTTGGCCGAGGTCATTTTAATATCTTCGGAAAGAAATCTGTAAGAACTCTCCTTCTTTCCCTTTGTGTAATAGCTCTGGAACTTTCGGGCAAGGTCTAGGAGGTAATAGGTTATCCGGTGGGGCTCAAGCTTTCTCGCCGCCTCCTCTATTACTGCAGGATACTCGCCCAGGAACATGGCTATCTCCATCTCTTCCGGGAGAGTCAGAGGTTCAAGATCGGTATCTTTTGAGAGCTTCAACTTCATGCCTGTCTCTTTGGCCTTTTCAAAAACGCTCGAGATCCTCGCGTGCGCATATTGAATATAATAGACCGGATTATCCATGCTCTGTGATGTGGCAAGATCGATATCGAAATCGAGCTGGGCATCGTGAGAGCGCATGAGAAAGAAATATCTGCAGACATCCCTTCCTACCTCGTCAAGAAGGGTCCTTAATGTTTCGTATTGAGCAGAACGTGTCGACATCGATACAAGCTGGCCGCCCTTTATGAGGTTGACGAGCTGTATAAGGACGGCGTCGAACTTTTTGGGGTCATGTCCCATCGCCTCTATTGCCGCCTTCATCCTGGGGACATGGCCGGCATGATCGGCACCCCATATATCTATCACACGGTCAAACCCTCTGTCGAACTTATCCTTGTGATATGCGATGTCGGCGGCAAAATAGGTATAGAACCCATCGCTCTTCTTGAGGACGCGGTCCTTTTCGTCGCCGAACTTGGTGGAGAGGAACCAGATGGCCCCTTCCCTGTCCTCGACAAAACCCCTCTTTCGCAGGAATTCGACCGCATTCTCTACCTTGCCGTGTTTGTGAAGCTCCGATTCGTTGAAATAGACGTCGTGCCCCACACCGCAATCGGAAAGGTCCTTCACTATCTCATCGTGTATCTTTCTCCCGGCATACTGGCCGAAGAATAGGATCACGTCATTTTCGGAGTTGACCGTCATTGCGAGGCCAACGGCCGAGGCAATCTCCTGCATCCATTTATATTCACTGGATTGCTTCGCTTTCGCTCGCAATGATAAAATCTCCTTTGCGATATCCTTTATATACTCGCCCTGATAGCAATTCTCAGGGAACTCTATCTTCTCTCCTTCAAGCTCTTTTATACGGAGAAGTACCGACCTACCTAGCGTCTGCATCTGAACGCCGGCGTCGTTAAGGTAATATTCTTTTGTGACCTGGAACCCGGCCGCCGCAAGAAGACGCGCAAGCGTATCGCCGTAGACAGCGCCTCGCCCATGACCTACATGCAAAGGCCCCGTGGGATTGGCGCTGACGAACTCCACCTGAACCTTCCTGCCGTCCCCGATCTTAAGCGTGCCATACTTCTCTCCGCCGTCATAGACCTTGTGAAGTATGCTCAATGAGAGTTTTGGGTTTATCTTAAAGTTTATGAATCCGGGACCTGCGATAGATACCGAAAGAAGCTCGTCGCCCGGGGTCTTGATCACGGATATTATCTCCTCCGCTATCTTTCTGGGGGACTTCCCTTCAGGCTTTGCAAGCAACATCGAAACGTTCGTTGAAAGGTCGCCGTGCTCCGGATTCTTGGGAGTTTCAAGGTTGACCGCAGGCATCTCGGCAAGCGCCAAAGCGCCTCTCTTCTTGCACGCAAGAAGCGCCTGTTCAATTATCTGCTTTATCTGATGCACAATATAAAATCCCTCTCCTTAAATTATTTGATCTTCTTTCCAGCCTTCAACATCTTCCTATCTTCATTTTCAAGCCTGCGAGCTACTTTTTTGACATCTTCCGCTGGTGGCAGTGATTCTGGCCGTACTCCACGTTCAATAAGTATTTTGCGTACTGCCACATTGTTATCAACATGCTCTTGCGATATCAGTGTGTCAGGGCAATATCATCGATCTTTCTCTCACTTCCAGAACCTAGCGAGACCATTTTGTTGATGTCAACAAAATGGTCAGAGATCTTGCTACCAGCATTTTCGCAGGCACTCTTGGCCTTATCAGTGACCTTTGTAAAGTTTCTCCATTCCGTATAGCCAAAGATATCCTGCAATTCGCGAGCGCTCCAGCATTCGACATTTTCCAATAAATAACGAGCCTGCTCAAATTTCTGGAACAGCTCTCCAATAAGTTCTTTTTTTCATTTTGCGCCTCTGCTCTAAACTCGCCGGAAACAATATCACCGCACCCTGTTTTTACAAGATAAAAAACTCCACCCATCTTGCTCGCCCCGCTGGAAACGCAAGGTTACGAAAGATGGGTGGATTACTGCGCTCTTCGGTTCGCCATATGCAATGACAAACCAGGATGACAGGTCTGGACTCCCCTCAAGCACGCTCTTAGATTCCGTAAAATCTAAAAATCTGGCTTAAAGCTTTTTTACTCCACTTTAGGAAGTGCTGGGGCCACGCACAACGGAAACCATCGTTGTTGTTGCAGTTAGTAGGGTTGTCGTTGTTGCGATTGGCCGCACGGTTGTTCCACTTGTGGTTGTTCCAGGAACCACCACCGGTTTTGACCCGCCACCCTTTCACTTCTTCTATAGTATTTCAACTTCTTATTCGTATGCCAGTGCGAATAAGAAGTTAGAAATACTTATAGTTTTTAACAAAGGTATTACTAACCAAAGGTTAAAATACTATAAATACCACTTCAGGAATAATCATATCCCTTAGCCGTACTGTATCCGCATGCTTTGCATGGCCAATCCATGACCGGATCGATTGTATAATGTGGCTCCATTCCATCGCCCCATTTCCATATGCGATCTGAAATCTTTTCAGCCGTTGTTTAAACTTAATAACATTGCTTCCTTTTAGCCGCCTTCGGTCTTTGGAAACAACCAAACCCAGGAACGGAATACCCTTGCCTGTCCTGAAAATTCGGCACTTGTTTTCGTGAAGCAAAAGCCGCAGTCGTTCAAGGTAGCGTTGAACTTCCGTCTTCACATGCCAGAGGAAATCCTTGTTGTCATGGAGAATCATCAAATCATCCATATAACGGACATAGTAACAACATCTTAATCGCTCCTTGATAAAATGGTCTAACCCGCTAAGATAAATATTTGCAAAGAACTGGGAAGTCAAATTACCAATAGGAATGCCTAAAGATAGAGAATAAAATCATATGCCTTGGTTATGATTTGAGGTTCGTTATTCATGCGGAAAAGTGTAAAAGAAAAAAGGTTACAAGGTTACATTACTTTTTGGAGTCCTGGGGCCACGCACAACGGAAACCAACGTAGAAGCCGCAGTAAGAAGGGTGGCCGTAGTAGCGAGAGGCCGCACGGTAGTACCACTCGAGGTTGAGCCAGGAACCACCACGAAAAACTTCCTGTTGACTATTGGTATCTGTGCGGGTTATAAGGATCAACTGACGGCATACGGCTATAGAAGTCTTGATCGTATGCATCCAATGCGCTCTCCCATACGTTTCCCGCTAGATCACAAACACCAAAGGAGTTTGTCCTTTCATCATTCGGTCCGCATACGGGCTGGGTTGTCCTGTAACCGTTGTCGTAAATAATGGCCTTATCTATTGGCGTGCCGTATGGAGCAACACCGTCAACGCCTTTCATTGCGCGTTCTAACTGCGCCTCCGTAGGCAGATCACCGCCTTGCGCCTGACAATATGCCCTTTTTTCATTATATGTAAGACCAACTACAGGAAAATCATCGCTCCTTTGATTCTCCGTGTAAGGGGGCAATTCATTTCCAGTTACAACCTCTGTTGTTAAACTACTGCACTGATAATCCACAAAAACATGCGCGGCTCGTTTGCGCAATGCATCGGCAGATTCTCCTGGATTTCCAGCAACCGTTCTGTGTGTTTGTCCCTTGCCACAACCTGAAAGGACTGCTGTCAATTGACCTCCCTCCGTCTGCCCAAGAAATTTGCGATAGTCACCGATGGTAACCTCATGCTTGCCGAGCAAAAAACCGGAAACGGTAACAACTTTTGTCGGTCTTTCATCGGTATCACCCATATCAGAACCCATTATAAATGCTCCGCCAATGATCTCACACTTGTCATTTACACATGCCATAATATTCTCCTCCTGTTATTTGACCTTGCAACTTCTAACATTATTATCGTCACATCTTCAAGAAAGTTGCTAACTATCTAAGATGTTGCATGACTATTTCTTTTGTCCGACTATAACTACCTTCAATTTGTCGGGATGCAAATATTTTTTGGCCACCTTGTTGACATCATCGAGCGTCGTTCTTTCTATCGCCTTCTTGTATATTTCAATGTAGTTCTCAGGATAGCCGAAATATGCGAACCTTGCGGTCGAACTTGCGATATTAAATGGCGTCTCATATTCAAAGACGAGGTTGTTAAGAATGCCGGTCTTCACCCTTTTCAGCTCCTCTTTTATGGCCCCATTTTCATGGAGTTTCTGGAGCTCCGATATTATTGTCTCGATAGCCTTTTCGGTCGTCTGGTTCCTGGTCTTTGCATGCATCTGAAAAATGCCGGGGGCGCCATCGGGTCCGAACGTGTAGGCCGACCAGACCTCATAGGCAAGTCCACCCTTTACCCTTACAGCGTCCATCAACCGGTTCGAAAAGGAACTGGAACCTCCCAAGATGTCGTTCATCAGGACAAGAGCGTATTTGTCCGTGTTATCCCTTGTGGAGCCCAGATGTCCGATATCTATCGCCGACTGGGTGAACTTTTTAGAGATGAACTTCTCCTTCGGAGAATCGGTTGCAGTGACCTTCGGCATGCTCAAAGCCGGAAGTTCCCTTTTGGGATATTTATTTGCGAAGGCCTCCAGTTTTTTTATCAGCTCGGCCTTGTTAAAATCACCGGCCACCGCAAGTATCATCCTGTCGGGCGAGAAGAACTCGTTATAAAAAGATCCCACATCGTTCTTAGATACCTTTTTAACGCCGGAAGGCTTAGGGATAACGCCCCACGGGCTTTCCGCTCCATAAACAAGCTCCCTGAAATTACGGTGGGCTATGGGACCCGAGACCTCCATCTCGCGCTTAAGCCCGTCTACTACCCGTTTTTTAACGACCGTCAAAATATCATTGTCGAAGGCGGGGTCAAAAAGCATCTCAAAGAAGATGCCAAGTATATTGTCGGTCTCTTTTGAAAGCCCGGCAAATGCTCCTTCGAACGATTCCTGTGTGGCGGAAAATGTTATATCGATGGCATGCTCATCCAGGAACTCGCGGACCTTTTCGGGACTTTTATCTATCGTTCCGCCCTCTTTTATAAGTTGCATCATTACAGAGGCAAGGGCCGATCTTTTGATATCCGCGTAAACTCCGCCGCCTTTAACGATAAGGAGCCCTTGTATGGTTGGAATGACCTTATCTTCCAGGAGATAGCACTTCATCCCGTTGGAAAGGGTTACAGGCTTTATCGCGCTCGGGGTGAACGATCTGGCAGGCGCCTTTGAAAGCTCGGCGATCCTGTTCCCCGCGTGTAGGGATAAAGGCAGCAATAAAAATATCGATATTAATATTCTTCTCATAAGGTTCACTTGACCAGCTCGGCGATGGTCATGTTCTCTTTATTAAGATATTTCTTGGCTGTTTTGATGATATCTTCGGCCGTCACTTTATTGATAACATCCAGATGGCGCGTAACGTAGCGCCAGTCACCGGCCACCATTTGGAAGAAGGCGAGGGTCTGGGCTATCCCCTCGTTACCCTTCATCTGAAACACAAAGTCCTTCGCCGCATTGTTACGGGCCTTTGAAAGTTCGCTCTCGGTGACAGGTTCGGTCTTCAGCCTCTCAAGTTCGGCCACGATCACATTTGTCACCTCATCATATGAAAAGCCCTTCGCAGGTTCGGTGGTGATAACAAAGAGGTCGTCAAGCCTTGCGCCCGGATATGAAGAATCACATGCAACTCCCTGGACCATCTTCTTCTCATACACGAGCTCCTTATTGAGGCGTGAGTTCTCTCCGTAGCAAAGGATATATGATATCACGTCGAAGACATCGTCGTCCGGGGAAGGAAGCGTAGGCTTATGAAAAGCGAGCATAAGCCTTGGAGAGGCGTCGAAATGGACCCTAACCTTTCTCTCCTCCGTCTGAACGGGTTCAGCGCTGAACTTTTCGGGAGGATTCTTCCCCCTTGGCATATCGCCGAAATATTCGAAAATGAGGCCCTTTGTCCTTTCTATGTCGATGTCGCCCACTATCGCCCCGGTCATTCTCTCCGGAACATAATATTTCTTTCTAAATGTCTCCAGGTCCTTTGCCTTAAGGTTAGCAACGTCGAGCTTCATGCCTATGGTGGGCCATTTGTAAGGACTCTCTTTGAACGCCGTCCTAAGGAGATCCGCGTCCATTTTGCGAATAGGATTGTTCTCGATCTTTCCGACGAGCTCTTCTAGAACCACATCCCTCTCTTTTTCAAAATCCATCATGGTGGGATGTTTTATCATCTCGGAGTTAAGATATATCCATAGAGGAAGTTTGCTCGCAGGCATCTTTGCGTGATACGCGGTCGTGTCCTTTGAAGTATAAGCGTTAAGGTTAGAGGCGCCGTTGGTGACAAAGGCGTCCCAGATCTCTTCGGGCTTGATGTTGTCCGTCCCCTTGAACGCCATGTGCTCGAACATGTGCGCAAGGCCGGTCCTTCCTGCCTCTTCTTCGATACTTCCGACCCTTATCTGAACGACACCGGCAAATACCGGGGCACCCGCGCGCCTCATGAGGAGCCACTGCATTCCGTTGGGAAGTTTATATTCAACAACGTTTTTTTCTATCCCTAACGACGATGCATGAACGGCAAATCTAGGGGCAAGAAGTGTCAGCAGGACCAGACATATAAGATATGTTCTTTTTTGCATATAGAGGCGGTCTTTTAACAAAAAACACAATTATTTTCAACATAAACCACCGGTCACGGAGCAAATAGGTCAAAACCCTACCCAGATCCATAAGTTGAAAATTGGCCGTAAAATTTATCTTCAACTCTTGTCATATTTGCTCCGTGACCGGTGGTTATACACATTTTTAATCTTATTGTTTGAATTATTACAATTAAGAAATAATTAACATAAATTTACTTGACAACTTATATAGTTATATATAGAGCTTATATATAAGTTATACATAATTAAGGCATAATTAATGGGGGAGTTATGCTACTAAATCGTCATCTGATGAGGCTTTGCCATGCAATACTCAACGACACTGTCAACAGTGAAAATTTCGGCAATATGCTGGTTGAGGCCGGCGTCAGGCTCGAGGAAAAAGAGTGGGATGTCCCGAACAAACTCCTCGAAAAATCCGAAGAGATCAAGAATGCGGTTGGTGGAAAAGACAGAAAAACGGTACATTGATCCGATATTTTCCGACAGTTGGCCGGGATGAAAACTGAGTCGAGAAGATGAAAATTTCATCTCCGTCGCCTTCTGATTCCTTGCAAACTTCGCCCTGTTTGCAGTTAATGCTACTTGCATATTTTTTCCCCTTTATATTGTAACGTTGTATTCAGAAAATATTCTCCCCCACAGCTCATTGACACCTCTTCCGGTTTGATGCAGGCTGGGTTTAGATTTGACTGGTCGCTCCCCTGATTCATATGGACGCAGTGTTCACCGGCCTCGCATTCGTCTGAGACGTGGCAATTTGTAAAACCGGCGTGGCGCGCCGGCCCCCGAAGGGAGAGCCGGTGCGCGTGCGTGGATAACTACTTGCCTTGTCCCGCAAATGACCCGCTCGATCGGGAGAAGAGCCATATAAACTATCTCTCAGTCAACGTTGGGACAGTAGCGATAACGTCTAATGGGCTATAAGTTTTAGATCCGCATTCTCAAAGAGCCCTTCATGAAGAAAAGCCCTAATGTTCGTGGGGATCAAATGACAATTCCCGGTCATCGTGTAGCCGTGTCCTGCCCTTCTCTTGGAGGGATCGAATAGGTCCGTATTATCCAATAGGTCCGCGATACAATCGGGTCTTCCAAGTTCCGGCGCATGGCCTGCGTGTGGCAACAGGACAAGTTGAACCTGCGGTATCTTGCCTTTGAAGAATCCGCCAACGTGCTCCACAAAACCCCATTTTTTTGCAAGCGCGTCTTCTCCGCCATATAGGGCAACAACTGGAATGCCGGCCGGTATCCTTTTCGGAGGATTAGGCAATCCCGTTCCAAAAAGCGCTTTCATTTGAGCCGCCCACCCTCCCCTCCCTTTGTTTAACCTTTCGGCATCGGCCCAGCGACGTCCATAAGACGCCCCGTACTTGACATAAGGCAACGCCAAAAGAGCGATATCTGCGTCTTGCAGAGGAGTGCCGCACGCACCGCCAAGATCATTTTTAAAGCCCAAAAACGCAAGCGTCCCCTCAAAACTCACACTACCCGGGGAACCGACGCTTCCGCCCACAAAACCGACGAACGCTTTTTCAAAAAGACCAAGTGAATCGGGGTTCGCAAATAAACTCAGCGACAGCTCAACGGTTAACGGCAACGAGCTGGTTTCTCCCGTGATCGTTAGAGGCGACACCAAAAGGACCCTTTTCACCGCCGGACTTTCAGAGGCAACGCCCTGCGAAACCCAGCCGCCAAGCGAGCTTCCAACCAGCGCCACATTTGAAAGGTGTTTCCGCCTTATGAATTCCGATATAATATCCGGCGTCTTGTAGTAGTTGTCGCCCAGGATCAGGTCTGACCCGCCGTGGCCCGGCAAATCGATAGCGATCAGATGCGCCTTGGGGTGTCTCTCGGCATATTCCTTCATCACCGGAACATACTGAAAGGCCGAACCAAGGAATCCGTGGATAAAAAGGATCGTCTCTCCGTTTGGGTCCGTCGGGCCCATTTCAAAATAAGCGATCTTGGAACGCATTTTTATGCTAGAGCCGTCTTGGGTTGGAAGAGCAACGGGCACTGATTCCGACCTTGCCTTAAGGTGTTGACCATACACAAGGTCTTTGAACATATCCAGAATGGTTTCACCATTCCGAAAGCCGCCACAGTAGACCTGCTCGTCCGTGGACATATCGGCAGGTATATCGGCAGGCATCTCCCCAGATACCTCCGTCACCGGGCCCCTCCCAAGAGGGCTAGTTACGTCAAAATAATCTCCTGTAGCCATATGGATCTCCTTTGTTATGATTTTAATATTGTCCCAAATTCTCAAGGGCCACAATCACTGCGTTGACTTCTTTTGCCACCGCGGCGGCCGCTTCGGGTGACGACTGACCCGCCGCTTGCGCTCTTAATGCGCCTTGAAGGGCGCGAACTCTATTTAACATTGTCTGTGTATCATGCTGGTGCCATCCGTCACTTCTGTTTCTCATGATATATGCCGCCGCTTCGGCCGCAAATAGAATGGCCGTGGCAATTAATCGCTCGCTATCCGTACCTCCAGGAGGGAGCCTGTAAATTGAACGGTTATCACCCGTGAGAAATGTGTCCAGTAGGGCTTCAACGGCGTTGGCTCTTCCGGCCCTGACACCGTCTATAAGCCCCAGCATAGTCCGAAGCAGCTTGCTTTCCGGTGACCTATTTTCTGTTAAAATTCCATCGTGATATCCTGACCTAGTATAATTGGCCATTATCTTGATTCTTGCCAGCAATAAGATCAAGACCCTTAAAGCCTCGCTTCTCATCTCACCGTTTACAATCCCATCAGACAACTTCGCCAAGTTTTCGAGCAGGCCGACGGCGGCGCCAAATGTGGCCGTGGCGTCTGCCGAACCATTACCGTTGCCGCTCAAAAGACCCAAATCTCTCAGTTTTCCGTAAGTGGCGGTGGTAAGCGGAGCAAATGCTACGCGATATGCATCAATTTCTTCTGCTTCAGGCGCTTTCCCCGTAGCTAACCGGTATCCAACAAGTGGCTTCAATATCGCGGACATTAGTTCAAAAAAACATCCTGCTCTTGCCGGTGTAGGATTCTGGATAACCGTTCTTCCTATAGAGCTTACCGCCGCTGAAAGGACATCCGAAACCCAGCCGCTCCCTGCAAGCAATCCTTTTCTTATACCAGTTGGTTCACGTGAAGAACTGGCGGCATATATTCCTACTCCATCCGCAACAAAAGTCGCTGTAACTACCGCGGGTATTAATTGGCCATCACGAACAAAATTATCTACCAGTTCATGCAATTTTTTCAACCCTGCCAACAATATAGATCCAACCGTTGATACACCACCGCTATCGCCAACCTGCGGCGCCAACAAAAGCTTAAGTCCTTTTAAAAAATCATCCTGGGCGGCGTCATAAGCACCTCTATGAACACGATCAGCCACAGAAACACCTGATGTTATAGCTTCACCTTGCCATGCTCTAAAATCACCTTCGAGCGCTCTTGCAAAATCTTGCAGTTCGTCGCCACCAGAAGCGACAGACACGCCTCCCTCCCGGCTGGGATCGGACAGGCTATCGGGATCGCCCGCACCTGCAAACCGCACGGCGCCTGCTACTATGGCGGTGTCAATTGCCCTCGTAAGCTCACGCAGGCCATCTATTCCCAATACCGCCGCCGCCAGACCACGGTCAAATTCAGGGGATGCCGGGTTCAATTTGCTTCCCGAAGGCAACCTTGCTAGATCCACCATCCGAGCAACATAAGCCCTTCCGTCACCGAGCGGCCCCGCTTTTGCGCCCCCTGCCAATTCGCCGGCAACCCAACTACCGCTCCTGTCACCTGCTAGGGCCGCGGCAGAAGTAACGCCAAACGCATCTAAAACCGCTCGCGCACTTGCTTCAGCAGACACATCCAGCTTTCCAAGCAACCCGGCGGCCGCTTCATCAGGCACCCGCGCCCCACCGAAAAGCTCAAGCGACAATCTCCTTGCTTCTCTATCTCTAAATCCTACCGGCATAATGAACTCCTTTTGCCAAGTTCCGTTGTATGTTCATGCAATTCGCTCCACTAATCCACTAAAGGGAGTAGCACCCTTTAGGGTGCGATAGCTCGTATGCAACAAAACCCTTGTAAGAAGCGCTTTAGGGAGCTTTCCCACGATGATGTCAGACCGCTTCCATCTACTCCACTTGCAAGGCTTCCCAATCTTGCACCAATAAAAAGAGCGCTCCTTGTAAAAGCTTCGCAGGCCCTCGAGTCCAGTAAACTTGGGTCAAAATGCCAACCTTCTTGGCACACCTGTTCGAACAGTCCGGGGAAGCGGTTTTGTATTATACTAATTACTTTTTGATATTGTGCCCGCACAGCGGATGTGTCCGCATTTCTCCATATTCCCATTCGCTGAAAGGGAAATTGGTGGTACAGTTTGAAACATCTCTCTTCGATCTTTCGTAGATAACCATCCCCTTGTGTTGTTGATGCGGCTTCGGTGGCAGAGGCGGCGGCTGGGGCCGAGGCCGCCGCATTTATAGGCACTGCCAAATCGACCAAGCTGGGTCCGATATCGCTACCCATGTAGTTATCACTTTCCCAAGCGCTACTATGGCCCATGACGGGCAGATCTCTATGAATATCGGCGGGGACGTTTAGGTTGTCCGCGGTGGCAACGCCGTAGATGGTAACACCTACCGCTATACCCAAAAATGAGAACGCTACAACAGGGCCAAGGGCAGAAGAGCCGGCACCTATCTCGATGCCAGATTGCGCCGCCGCACCCCCAACTGCCGCCGCCCGAGTTGCCGCCGCCAGACCTTCAAAAGCCCCGCCATAAAGGAACGAATAAAACGGAACGTCCCGGTTATTAGGTATCAGTCTATTGTTCTCTGACAACGGCCGCCTCCAAAATGGTTGGTCTGCCTGTACATCTCTCTAAGAGTCTGGTGCATAAGCATAATCCGCTTTTTTTCAGAGCTCCCTTAAATTAGATCCCCCGCTTTCGCGGGAATGACAAAATCAACAAACTTGCATATTATGCGCCTAAGACAATTAAAAGGCCCAGTCAAGCGGAAAAAACGTCGTCTGATAATAAACTTGTAAAACAGATACGATTTGATAAGGACCGGAACTAACAAAGTTATCATGGAGGGGCGTAGCTTATGGCACCTGTTTCATATTCTTATTTTACATCCAAGATGATCTCGTTCCTAATCGCGGACCCGCTTTGCATATAGCATATGATTATCGATCCCGATCTTTCTAAGAAGTTCCGCTCTTTCGACCGATATCAAGAAGCCCTTTAACCTCAAACGTTTCGCTATAGCTCCAACCGCTCTCCGCGGGCCGTGGAGCTCCATAGATATCTGGCGTATCAGAGGCCAGTGGCCATTGTCTATGCCACGTAGCACTTCCATTTCGGCCCCTTCGACGTCTATCTTCAAAAGGTCTATCTTTGCTATGCTGTGTTCTTTAATGACATTTGAAACGGTCGTCATATCACATTTGACCTTTACCGACCTATCCAAAAAAGGACCAAAGCCGCCTCTCCGTCTTTTATTTTCACTTGAATAGGAACATCTTCTTGAATTCCCTGGCAGTTCCGTAAAGAACTCGAACGCCGCCCTTTTGGGGCCGTCCTTGGATGTCATTCCCATATTGAAGAGTTTTACACCGCTTTTACAGTAGCGATTGGCGTTCTTGGAAAGGACCTTAAAGATGGCGGGGATCGGTTCGAAAGAGAATATCTTTGCTTTCTCTCCGCATTCGCGGTGCGCCAGAAGAGTGAATATGCCTATATTTGCCCCAATATCGAAGACAGTGTCGCCACGGCGAAGCTTGATGCCGTGCTTCAGATATTCCCTTTCTTGAAGCACTTCTTTTGCGATAAATAGGGTCTCCATCCTGCTGATGCAATGCACCTTTCCGAACGCCGGAATATCTATTTGTCGGTCCTTAGGCATAACGATGATTAAAAACCGTTTAACAAAATCATCCGTCTACCACAAGGCCAAATGCGTCAGTGAACAATTGCACGGTTTTTTTAGATGGAACAGAAACATCGCATCATTAAAAAATGCCGCGCCAACTTCGGTGCGGCGGCACAGTCGAACCCGGTCTGCCTTTGGCTGAAGATTCGAATCTTCATCAACAACCCCAGAAAACAAAACCCCGCATCTTGCGATGCAGGGTCTTGCTTCCTGGGTTCCTGCTATCGTAAAGTTCGAACTTGGTTTATCCGTAATCACAGTTGCGCCAAATAATCTACTGTAGAAATATTTTCCCACGATTAAAATCCAAGTTGGAATCCTACGGTAAATGGGGTCACCCATTAGCGACCATCCCCCCAATAACTTTACCAGTTGAGACCTCAAAAGGAGTGGTATAATAGGCCCTGAAAGGGCCGAAAGGAGATACCATGAATAGGACGAGGCACACTGAGGAGCAAATCATCGGAGCGCTAAAGGAAGCGGAAGCCGGTAAGAAGGCGGAGGACATTTGCCGCGAGAAAGGCGTCAGCATGTGGACGTTCTATCAGTGGAGAAAGAAGTTTCGTGGAATGGAAGTAACCGATGCCAAGCGATTACGGGCTTTGGAAGAAGAGAACCGGAAGTTAAAGCGGATAGTAGCCGATCTGACGCTTGATAACACGGCACTAAAGGACGTTCTGTCAAAAAACTGGTAAGGCCCGTTGAGCGAAGAGAAGCCGCAAGGTATGTAAAAGCATATGAGACAAGTGAGCGGCGGGCCTGCAAGATAGTTGAGTTGCATAGGGAGACATACCGCTACTGTAGGCTATTTCCTGACAAGGATAATGCCTTAAAAGAACGGATGAAAGAGCTGGCAGCGGAACGGCCTAGGTGGGGTCAGCCGATATTGCATGCAGTTTTGAAGAGAGAAGGATTGGTCGTAAATCATAAACGGACAGAACGGGTATATAGGGAGCTTAATTTGAGTCTCAGGATGAAGAAGCGAAAGAAGAGAGTCAGTCATTTACGGATCGTAACGCCGCCTGCGAGCAGACCGAACGAGAGATGGTCCATGGATTTTTTATTTGACCAGACGAACGACAACCGAAGGCTGAAGTTCTTTACGCTCGGCGACGACTTTACCCGTGAAGCTCTGGGAGTCGAGGCTGGCAGGTCCATCGGTGGAGAGGCGGTCACAGAGTTTCTTGACTTGGCGATCGAGCTACATGGAAAGCCCGAAATGATCGTTTGCGATAACGGGCCGGAGTTTACCGGCAAGGCGTTGCATGAATGGGCCTACAGGAACGGGATAAAGCTGGATTTTATAGATCCAGGCAAGCCAGTTCAGAACGCTTTCAGAGAGTCGTTTAACGGAAGACTTCGGGATGAGTTTTTGAACCAGCATCTGTTTTATGATGTGAACGACGCAAGGAATAAAGCGGCAATCTGGAAAGAGGACTATAACAAGAACAGGCCACATAGTTCTCTCAACTACGATACGCCTTACGAATTTGCGCTGAAGTATAAAAATAACGCTTGTCAACAACCACTGATTTGTGAGGTTATGACTGGTAAGTAAAAAGGGGTATGGTCAACGCTTTGAAAACTGTGACATCCGTTCTGCAACCAATTTTCTCTGGCGGTTTTCAGATATTGAAGCAACAAAGATTGAGGCTGGAGCCTATGAATTCAACTACAGTCCTGACACAATCAACTTTGAGCATCTGTACGAACAATGGTTTCATACTACAGATCGAGGCAGTCCGGAGCAGATGGCCGAGCTACTTCAAAGGTTTATTGTACGAGGCTACACCAATTCTGACAAAACAAGGCAAACACCGCGGCTTGTAGATGCTTATTCATACCTTCTTTCAAAGAGCAGTCATTTCAATGTCACCGGCCACCTGAAAGTCGATATTTAGTGGCCGGGTCAAATGCGATGATTACCTGATGGGTTCATTTACGATTCCTTTTTATTATTAGGGTGTGTCCTCATTTGGCAGTAATTAGTTGAGAACTTCGGGATTTTGTTAATTTGTGATATTTCTTTATATGGGGGGATATCACAAATGCTTAGACGAGTAATAAGTGATTCAATTTGTGTCGACGGGCAGCTCAAATTAGGCAATTTATGGGCAGTTCAAAACCGGCAATTTTGATGCCCGAGGTTTAAGGTTGCCTACTCCTTCGAAGATTTATTTTCAACACAAGTTTCATATAGCCTATAA
>Ga0210019_1002456_pt1 | contig 17961 bp, 14 predicted proteins | sample CryGeyCG2114_020_2_FD_183969 | JGI IMG/M metagenome (GOLD analysis project Ga0210019, IMG submission 183969) | Groundwater microbial communities from aquifer - Crystal Geyser CG11_big_fil_rev_8/21/14_0.20 (SPAdes) (version 2) | ecosystem: Environmental > Aquatic > Deep subsurface > Groundwater ...
AGAGAGGAGTTGGTAACGATAGGCCGACCATAGGAGGAGTTAATAAAATCATCTACGTCTTGAGTGATAGTTGTAATACCAAGATAATATTTACGGGCGCGCTTAATAAGTCCAAATAAGAAACTGGCGGATTCTTCGTGGCGCATCATAACCCAGGCTTCGTCGATAAAAACAAGACGTTTTTTGAACTTAGCTCTAATTATATTCCATATATAATTGAGAATAATATGCATAGCGACTGGCCTTAGTTCTTGTTCTAAATCCCTAATAGAAAATACGACTAGGCGATTAGCTACATTTATATTGGTTGGCTTATTAATAAAACCACTAAAAGACCCCTCGGTATATCTATGTAATTTAGCAGCTAAGTCTTGCCCGCCAGCCATATTTTCCAGTATAGCCTTAAGATCGGAAAGAATGGGTGGGGTAGCATTTTTAAAATCTTTGCCCGGAATTATTTCGCGACTGGCATAACTTTCGGTGATAGCTTTATCTAGTAAAGATTCTTCAACAGGAGTAATGCCACCGACCATTAATTTTATAATACTGGTTAGATTAACTATATGGGATTTTAAAACTTCGGCATCGTCCTCATCTTCGGGAATGGTTGGGATATCAAAAGGATTAATGTTTTGATCAGAGGAAAGAGATATTTTAACATAGGTGCCACCAACGGCTTCGGCTAAGTTTTGGTATTCGTTTTCCGGATCAATCACCAAGACATCTATACCGGTCATAAGAGATCTTAAAATTTCCATTTTAGCAAAATATGATTTACCAGATCCCGAGCGAGCAAAAATATTCATATTAGCATTTTCTAAAGAAAATCTATCAAAAATAACCAGAGTATTATTATGTTTATTAATACCATATAAAATACCTTTATCGGAGGTTAAATCGGTTGAAACAAAGGGGAAAAAAGATGAGATAGGAGATGAGTTTAAGGGAGTATTGACACTTAGTTTATCTTTAGCGAGAGGGAGAACGGAGGTAAGGCCTTCTATTTGTTGAAAGGTGGCGGGCTTAGCATAAACAAGTTTACTTTCCAGTATAAGATTGATTTCTCTTTCAGTGTTATCTAATATTTCCGGAGTTTTGCCGTAGAAAGAAATATAGATACCGACTTTAAATAATTTTTCGGTGGCTTGCTGGAGAGCGTCTCTTAATGTTTCAATATTTTCATAAGCGGTTTCCAGTTCTGGATCTCTAACTATGCCTTTTTCTTCATATTCATTTATTTGAGATTCAACTCGGGCGGCTTTTTTTCTTAAATTTCTTAAGGCAATACCAGTATCTACCGGATGAATTTGAATAGAGATATCAACTAATTTGGGGAGGTTGATAATGGGAATAAACCAATCACTGGATAAATATCTGGGGTAGGAAAGAATAAAAATAGTGCGCACAAAATTATTACCGATTTTGACATTGCTGGGGTTAATTTCTAGCGCCGAAGGAGCTATAATATCTTTTATCTCTTTAAATTTTTCGTGGTCCATTATTTTGTTTGATTACCCTGGTAGATTTAATGATTCTTTTTCTATAGTTTCCGGATTATAGAAATTATAATATATTTCTGTTAATTCTTCGTTGTTTAAAGAAACTGCTCTTAAGCCAATAGATTGAAGCCCGTCTATAATTTGTTCGGTTCTTTGTTTTAATTGTCTTATATTAACATCTTGGTCGGTGTTTTGAGTGATATTAGTTTCGGCTCCATTTGGCTTTTTTGATTTAAATAAATCCGCGAGAAAGCCTGAATTTGGTACGAGGTTAATAGGATTAAAAGGAACTACAATTAAAAACATTTTAGTCATAATATCGTTTTGTTCAACAAAGGTGGTTATAAATTGTTTATATTCAAAAATTTGGTTTTTAAGAAGTTCATTAATTTCGGTTTTTTCCAAAGCTTCTATATTTTTTATATAACTTTCAATATTAAATTTTCTAGAGTGAATGAGAATTTGAATAGGAAAATCTAAAGAGTTAAGAAATCTTTGGTATAGACTGATAACCACATTTCTTTCTTCCTCTGATTTAAGATCTAAATTAATACCGGAGACTATAATTATTTGCCTTAAACTACCGTCATTTAAATAGACGACATCGCCTTCTATATTTTTAACTTCTATAAAACTTTGAGTAGATGATTTACCTTTAGCCATAGATTAATTATAGCTTGATTTTTATTAATCCGAAAGAAATTAACGGTAATCAACTCTTTTAGCTGATATTCTTTCGCCGGTTGATTTAAGAACGGTAGCAAATTGTTGGTCGCCTCCCCTCCGCCACCAAAGGAAAGGTTTTTCTCTTTTAGGAATAGCCGATTTAGTGGTCATAAGTTTGGCAGATAAATTTTCTAAACCAGAACCGGTAGTTATTTGACTAGGGGCCAGATGGGGTTTTTGAGTGACTGTAATAGTTGGTTGATTAATTTTTATTTGAGGAATAACTAGACGTTTTGTTTTAAAAATACCTTTTGAATCTCTAATTTTTATTTCTTTTATAATAGGAACTTCGGTTTTAATAGGAGCTGGAATTTCGTGTTGCCAAAGATAAACGTGAGGTTGCCAATAATAGGTAAAGGCGGAAATTAAATATTCAAGCATTGTACGGCCCGAGACTTTAGCAAAAGAAAGACCGAGAGCAAGCGCCCATATAAATACCGTTAAAATAACCCAAAAAAAGAATTCCAGTATATAAAAAAGGCCTATGGTAATTAAAAAAGCGGCGGCTATAAAACCAAATTGTTTAATAGTTAAAGGACCAACTATTTTATCCTCGGTATCTATAAATTGTGGGACCTGAAAATTAGCCATTATCTTTATTGCTTAAATCAATAGTATTACCGACAACTTTTGGCCCTGCCTCTTTGGGGCCGATATTACTAAAGGGATCATTGATTTGAGGAGCGCTAGCGTTGTAGTTGATAATTTTATGATCGGGCCTAGCGGTAAAGACTGGGGAATTTTTTTCGATATGTTTTTGCTCATGAAAAGTTTGACCAATTTCAACTCTAGCTTCAATAGATTCTGGGGTTTTTTCTTCTGAAAAATTACCCATAGCTATTTCCGGAATATTGGTGCGCATAGGAATATTAGGAGCAATCGGCTCAACCTCGGATTCCTGATGAATTATAAAAGGAGTAACTGAAGTTTCGCTTCTAATAAAATCTTTTTGAATAGGTTGGGGTTTGGTTATTAAAACTTGCTCTAAGGGCTTAGGAGTCTGGCTAGTTGAAATTTGATTTCTGTTTAAGCCGAAGACAGGAGGGGTATTGGAGATTGATTTAACTTGAGAAAAGGGATTATTTTTTTGAGTAATAATTTGTTTAAGATTAACAACATTATTAGGGTTATCAGATATTTCCTTGGCGCCCATTTGTTTTCTAAAGTTTTCTATATCTGGTTTTATAGAATTAAATATTTTTTTATTTAAAATATCTGCTATCCTTTCCGCAGTTGTTTGATCCACATTTAAAGAGTTGGCTATTTTGCCTACTAGGCTGTCTATAATAATGAAGCCCATAATGACTCGGCCTGTTATTTTAGATAGATTAGACGATTGGCTGTCTGTTAATCTATAGTTGGCCTGAATATCGCTTATTAAAGATACATTATCAAAATCAAACAAGGCGTCGCTTAGTTTTTCCGGAAGCCTTTCTATTCTATTATCTATTTCTTGTTTAGTAAGTAATGCCACTTACTATATTATAACAATAATTTATTATTTATCTTCTTTTTTATCCCCTTTATCGCCTGTTTCTTTTTCTTTTACTTCCCCTGCATCATCTCCTCCGGCTGAATGAAGACTGTTTTTAAAGTAATTGTATAAAGATTTGTTTTTATTTTTTAGATCCTCCTTAATCTTATCTGGTAAAATATCAAAAAGGCTACGTTGCTTTAACTCTTCTTCTGTATAATTATTATCTAAATCAAGAGCCGCTATTAAAGTTTTATTAGCAATTTCATTTCTATCTCTAGCAGAGGACTTTTTAAGAATGTTACCAAATTCTTTACCATAGGTATTTTCGGATATGGCTTTAAGGATTTGAGGTTGATAGGTTTTTTTCCATTCATCTTCTTCAATATCAATGCCCGATATTTTTCTAATATTTTTACCATCTAAAACATCGCCCCACATAACTTTACCGAAATCTTCCGGCTTCATAGATCTTATTTTTTCTGTTATAGCTTTAGAAAATGCGTCGACTCTCTTTGTAGGGTCTGATGTTTGAAGAGATTTAATAATATTTTTATCATCTTTTTTATCTTCGGATATAAGAATATCTTTTTCCGATAGTTTTTTCTTGTCACCTTGATACCGATTGTAGGCGTTGTAGTCTATTTTCGGTAGTTTATTTAGCCAACCTTTTTCGGCGGCTATCTCAATTAAGGCAGCTCTACCTTGGGCGTCGGTGGCGTTGTAGTAGTTGGCTATATTGTCTTTATCTACGTCTTTAAATTCTTTCTTTCGTATATCTGTTTCGGTGCGACTGGAAACGGAGCTTAACTTCGATGTGCTAATAGCTGCGCTGGCAGTTAATTTATTTAAAAGAGGGATTCTACTTAATACAGGACTAGAACTGGTCGCATCAGCTAATTTTTGAACTCCTTCTTCAATTCCAAAAGTTTGAGTAGCTGTTCTTCCAGCTGATTTAGCGACACGAGTAGCGCCACGCTTGGCTTTGTTTATTGTCCAACCCTTTACACCTTGAGCCCAGTTTCTGGCAAATTGTGCTCCTTTAATTGAGCCGGCAAAACCAACTGTTATACTAGCTGTTAAAAATCCTAAGACAATAAGCATAGTAACTATATTATCAACACCGCCAGATAATATAGAAGAATCTTTTAGAGCGCCTGCTAATTGAGTAGAAGCTTGAGCGGTTGTAGATATGCCTTCGCCATCAGATGATTGAGATAAAAATCCTATATTTTCTTTATTTTTATCTAATAAAGATTCTACTGCTAAAGATAGAAAAAACATGGATGTCACAGGGAAAAATGTCCATTGTATAAATTTATTCCACCAGAGACTTGTTAGACTCCTTGATTTCGGAAATATGCTACTTAAAAAAGATATAGGCATTACGATTAATAAAATTGCTACCCAAATAAATCTTATTAAAAGCATAACAGCGATACCCATAAATACTATAGCCGCAAGAACTGTAAATAATAGTAAGAAAAACAAACTCAATATTTGAGATGTTAAATTTGTTCCAAAATCAGTCAAAGTGATAGCTACATCTGGCCTTATAGTATTTAAGGTGTCTATTTGAGTTATTTGAGCTAGATTTTGCGTAAACTCATTAATACCCTGACCGTCAGCTAGGCCAATGTTAGCAAAAAATGTAGTTAATATACCGGCAAAATCTAAAATTATTCCGGCTATCACTAAAGAAAAATTAACCAGTAAGGCGGCAACTATTAAACTCCTTAGAGTTTTCATTGACCCATATTCTTCTATTCTAATAATGATACCAAAAGAAATAATAATAATAGCTAAAATAAAACCTAAATTAGCTATGTCTCTAGTAAAAGTCCAGCCGGCATGGACAACTGATAAACCTAAAACTTGAGAGTTAAGATTTAAAGAAAAACCAATTAATATACCTCCTAAATAAAAAATGAAGCTGGCTATTAATCCTATAATGTAGCCGATGGAAAAAAAGACACATCCGGCGGATGGGTATAAAATATAATTACAAGAAAAAAAATCATTATTACTATTACTTGAAGGATTAACTGTTGCTTTGGTAGTAAAATTATCTCCACCATCAGCTGACCTCTCTATTGTAGATGTCTCACTAGAATCGTCGTAACATTTTCTTTCTTGTAAAACGACTGTATTAGCACCACTTCCATGTATAACAGTCTCTGTATAACACCATAAACCAGAAGTACTATCATACTCAGAATTACTTGGTGCTCCAGCAGGACGCCCTGGCACGTCTTGGGCAAAGACTAAATTAGTAAAAATAAAAAAAAGGAAAAATACTAGGGTTGAAACTAGTATTATTTTTTTTAAGTTTTTTGCAGATAATAAGCTCATTTATCTATCTAATTAAAAATCCGTTTAATATTAAGGATTCTATTTTACTATCTAATGCATTAAAATATAATTCATTATTATTAGAGTGTAAGAAAAATCTGGTATCAACAGATAGTCCTAAAAAGTTTTGATTACCTGAATATGGAGCTAAAGATATTTTAATTGGAGCTGTTGTGCCTGAGGCTTGAATTATTTCTCCCGTTTGACCTGTTTGAGTAAAGTTGAGTGGTAATTTATTTGTAATATCAAAATTTGTACCGTCTACTTTTGCTATACCTGCTAAATATAAATTTTTTAAAGCTTTATTTTGATCTTTGGTTTGTTTTAATTTATTATTTGCATTTTCTAATATTGTAGATTTGGATTGGTTTATTAAACTTAACATATTATTTTTTAGAGTTGTAAGTATATTTCTATTTGCATCAATAGATTTTACATACTGGTGCGCGATAAATAAATTTAAAGCCGAGTCTTCTTTATTTTGACGATATTCAATAGTTCTAGCTAGTGATTCTTCGGAAATCTTTTCAGTTAATGGTTTTAATGAATTTAATTCTTCTCCATTTAAAGGCTTATATAAGTCTTCTATTATTTTATCTATATTTTCTAAATATAAATTAATTTTTTCTGGATGAAAATAAAATATTTCATTATTAGTTGGAGATATAGTTAAGCCTAAATAATTACCGTTTCCTGAGGAAGAATCTTTAAATTTAAATTGAATTTGATTTTTAAAGAAATTTAAATAGAGGGATCTATCAATATAATAATAACTACCTAAGCAGAAACCACGATTAAATTTATTAATATTAATACCTGAATTATTTAAATTTATTGGTAATACATCTAAAATATCAAAATTACCCGACTTGGTATTTTTAATAGTCATATCTGCTAAAAATAGATTATGAGACAACTCTTTTTCATTAGCAGAAATTAGAAGTTCTTCTTCAGTAGCTTCTCCATTAAAACTTTCAAGCTCATCATTAAGTTTTTTAAATATACCATCTCTTATTTTATTTATTTTATCATCTATATTTTGTGTTAATGATTCTTTATTACTTATGCTATTTATGTTAAATATTGGTACGCATTGAGCGTCTCTAGGAAATTGTTGTGTTGAATTATCTAAATGACTAAATTTTGACTCATCTGTTAAATCAACTATTCCTGACGCTGGAGTTATTTCTAAACGCATAACATTTTTTAAATCTTCTAAATACCAAATAGCTTTTTGGACTTCTTGGTAGGAGGCTATTTTATTTTGTTCATACTCCCCTAAATCCACATATAAATCTAAACCAATATCACCTAAGGTTGAGCCTAGACTATCGTTAACTAAGCCTTGATTGAATTCGCTATTAGTATTAGATACATCTTGAGAAATTCTTTGCAAATCGGTTAGATCTTTGCCTTCAGGATCCTCATTCTTAAATATAATTTGATTAACTCTTTGGTTTGTAATTTTATTACCATTATTATCTAGGGCGTCTAATATTTGGTCTTGACTGATATTAATACCGATATCAGCTATATTGCTTAATGATAAATTTTTTAATGAACCGATACCACCCTCTTTAACAACAAATGAACCGATACTAGAGGCTGGATTTCCACTTAAAATACCTTGAGCCAAACTAGATAAACCACCATTGCCTTGAGAAAGAAGCCTATTAAAAACGGAGCCGGAAAGAGCGTTAGCAAAAGCGGTGATATCCTCGGCGTTGACTATATAATCTATATCTGAGGTGACTGCTCTTGAGACGCTGTCGCCGATAACGCTACCTGGGGTGGTAATTTCTCCAGCCTCATTTTTAGCAGACAAAAAACCTTTACCAGCTATAGCCTCGCTTTTGGCGGCTTCTTGTTTTAAGGCGGCCTCTCTTTTAACAATTTCGTCTACGATAATAGTTTTGCCAAAATAATTGTTTTGAGGCTGCCATGATTCTAAATAATTTTTATAGGTAAATGGTCTATTCTCTGTTTGAGGCGGTGAAGGAATATTAACTTCTGGGTTATAGCGAGACTCAATTAGAGCGTCAATGTAATTACCGCCTTGTAAAATACCTGACTGTCTAGCCTTTAGGAGGCCGGCTTGCTCTCCAAGGTCATAGTTTTGTGTTAGATATCTTTCCCAGTTGGTAACATATTGAGGTTTGCCGCCGGCCACCCCGGAAATTACCTGACTGACAACCGTATCAAGCAGTCTTCTTTTTAGACTTTCTATGTTTAATTTAAAAATAAACTCAGCCACACGCTTAGTTAAATTACCGGCAGTAGAGAGGGAAGTTAATTCTGTTGGAGCCAAGATAGCGGGGTTAGTTTCAAAAGTAGGGACGGCGGCTTTAACGGCATCAAGATTAGAGCTAAAAAATATAGTGGTTGATATTATGGCAGTTATTAATATTTTGTTAAAAAGTTTCATTATATTTGAATATTGTTATTCTCTATATATTTATTAAAATCAGCTTTTAGTTTGGTAAACTCGGTATCAAGATAGGAGTCGGCCTCCATAGCTAAAAAGGCTTCAACTGGATCATCCTCGTAGTCTTTAATTCTATCTATAACTAATAATTTGCCCGTTAAAAGAGAAATTTCTGTTTTATGAAAATCAAGCATAGAGCTTGGGACTTCTAAATTATAAAAATCTAGAAGAGATTTTTGATAAACATCTCTTTGGTTTAAAATAACATCCTCAACTGTGCTGTACTTAGTTGGGGTTTTTATGATATCAATACTATTTTGGATAATAGTGGCAAAATTTTTAATATATTTTACGATAGAGGTGTAGCTGTTGTTTTTGGATATTTTTAAAGTGACGTTTTTTATTTCCGGTTTATAGATGGCGGGATTAAAATCGGCTAAAGCTTGGCTCGTTATATTTTCTATAGAGGAGTGACTGGGAACTAGGAGGCCCGAGCTATCTGTATTTTGCTCTATGATATTAGCGGCGGCCACTTCGTTTAAAACGCCGGTGAATATTTCGTTAGTTATATTTCTTTCCGGTATTTGGGGGGCGTTGTAGCTGATTAAATTGTTTAAAGAAGCCTCTTCTTTTTCTTTTTTAATTTCAAAACTGCCTAGAATATAGAGCGTGGTAGTTAATATGGCTAAGATTATAATTATTGATAGCCAGACATTTTTTTTGTATGAAAAAATACCCATTGATATATAGTTATTATACCACTTTTAGCAAAGTCTCATATCCACAAGACTCTTGTTTTACATTATTTTTTTAATAAGAGAAAGAATGATTTCGTAATTTATATTTTGAGGCCTTATTTTAGGGTCTAGATTGAGAAACTCTAGAGCGCTTGAGATGATTTGCTTATCTATTTTAAGGCCGTCTGATAAATTATTAATTAAAAGCTTTCTAGGCTGTTTAAAAACTGATTTAACAAAAGTAAAATAGATATTTTTATCTATTTCTTTGTGGTGGGAGATTATTTTAATAACCGCTGAATCAACTTTAGGGGGAGGGGAAAACATTTTACTACGAATATTAAAAATTATTTTGGCTTGCCCAAAATAGTCTATAGAAGCGGCTAGGAGATTATATTTATCTTTGGCTGGGACTATTCTTTCGGCTACCTCTTTTTGTATTAGTAAAACCGTTATTGAAGGCGAGGGATCTAATTCGCCGATAGTTCTTAAAATTTTACCAGTTATATAATAGGGAATATTGCCGATAATCTTATAGTTTTTATCTATAATTTTAGGTAAATCTTTAACAACGTCCCCGGGGATTATAGCTATATTTTTATTGTCTTTATATTTTTCTTCTAAAAGAGGGATTAATTTGTAGTCTTTTTCTATAGCTTTTATTTTTGCATTGGGATTTTGGTTTATTATAGCGTCAGTTAATTCACCGTGACCGGGGCCGATTTCTATAATAAAATCGCTAGCGTTTGGTTCAATGGCTTTAGCTATTTTAAGAAGCTTAACTTTGTTTTTAAGAAAATGTTGTCCGAGTTTTTGAGGCATAGTATTATCCGCAACCGCACATAGTGGTAGACGGATCCCAAATAGCGTTAGGAAAAGCGTGGCAGGTTCCGTTTAAACAGCCTAAATGAATATCACATAAAACACCATAGGAGCCACAGTTTTGGTGGAACCTATCTGTGCCTCTTCTTATTTCTATACCACAATTACCGCAGGTATTAGGGGAGGAGATGCCGGGAGAGGCGTTGCCTGGGGCATCATCTTTATACCAGAAGGCGCCGGTAACGTAGCTGGCCTCCGCAGTTTTTATTAAATTATTGAATATTTTTAAAAAACTAATATCCCCTATGATGGCCTCTCTTTGGGTTTGTTTAATATTTTTTGAATTATTTATTTTATTTTGAAGATCATTAAATTCTTCGTCTGTTAGGTTGGCTAAAGTTTTGTATTCAGTAAGATATAAATTTAAAAAATTATAAATCTCAGCTTGATTCTCAAAACTTGATGATTCGGTTATAAGGTTTTGCTCTAGAAGATAGTTTTGAATTTCTTTGAGATGGTTTAGGTAGTAATTAGGCCAAAGTTTAGAAAAAACTTCAGCCTCGGATAAAGTTTTTGTTTGAGGAGTGACTTTTATTTCTTCTAAAATATCTTTATTAGGTTCTTTAACAGACTCTTCTACACTTACCGGATCCGGTAAGATAGTTGAGGTGATAACTTTTTTAATTGAGTTAGATATTATATCTTGAGATACTATTTTACTCTCCTCTATGACTGGGATTTGATTATTTGATTTAATATTACTTGGCTCATTTTTAACAGAAAAAGAAAAGATGGATTCTCTATTTTCTGTTAAGGGCTTTGTATCTTCAATATTAGCGATCCAAAAAATGGAGGCGACAATGAGAGAAGTGATAATTAAAGATATAAGAGCGTTGCTGGTTTTTTTATCCATAAACTTATTATATCTCAATATACCTTTCTTCGTCATCTAAGTCTCTGGCGATATTGACACTTAGAAATTTAGGAGAGATTTCTGAAATGAAACGAGAGGGAATATTAAAAAAACTTAAGGAGAGATTTTTTTTAGCACGAGTCATGGCTACATAGAGCAATCGGCGCTCTTCCTCTATTTCTTCTTGGCTTACAAGACTACGTTCGTGGGGAATAAGGCCTTCATTAACACCAACTACATAAACATTATCAAATTCTAGACCTTTAGATAGATGAATGGTCATAAGTTTTAAGGAATCATCTTTATTTTTTTCTTTAGGGCTAGCACTTTCAAAAAGCGAGATACTGGCAACAAATTCAGCTGTACTCCTAAAACTACCGGCAAAGTTAATAAGCTCTTTTATGTTTTCAATGCGCTCAAAACTATTAGGATATTTTTTAGATAAGGTATTTATATAATCTATATCTTTAATTATTTTTTCAAGCAATGGGCTGGGAGCAAATTTTTGAGCCCAAGTAGGAAGATTATCTTTTAATAAATTAAACTGGGTTCTATATAAATTTTTATCTAGTCTATCTAAGCTAACCAGATCCTGAGGGTTAATAGCATAGCGCATAGTGGCTACCAGATCTTTAATTTCCAGACGGTCGTAGAATCTTAGGCCACCAAAAATTGTGTAAGGAATATTGTTTTCAATGAGAGATTGTTCTAGCGGGCGAGATTGGGCGTTGGTTCTATAAAGAATGGCGGTGCTCTTTAAATCTTGTTTATTTAAATTATTAACGAGCCAATTTGATTCTTCATATTTGCTATAACATTCTTGAAGTTTTACTTTTGAACCATCGGCATTATTAGTCCAGAGCTCTTTAGGGCGTTGAATTTTATTACAAACGATAACATCGCTCGCGGCTCCGATAATATTTTTAGTAGAGCGGTAGTTTTGGGTAAGTAAAATGACTTGAGCATTTTTAAAATCACTATCAAAATTTAAAAAATTAGTAAAGTTAGCGCCTCTAAAACCATAAATAGCCTGATTATCATCGCCAACTACACTGATATTTTGATTTTCTCCAGCCAAGAGTTTAACCATTTTATATTGGGAATTATTAACATCTTGATACTCATCTACTAATATATATTGATATTTGTCTTGATATTTTTTAAGAACATCTCTTTTTAATTGCCAAACAACAACCACTTTATGGATAAGATCATCAAAATCAAAGGCGTTGAGTTTGGTTAACTCTGCTTCATATTTTTCATATAAATTAGCAACCACTTTATCAATTTGATTTTTACTGTTTTTTAAATAATTTAAATTTTCAAAATTATTTTTTATTTTACCGATTTTATATATAAGAATGGCCGGGCTAAATTGTTTGGTATTGATAGCATGTTTTTTAATAAGATCTTTAATGACTTTTTTAGAGTCATTACTATCAAAAATACTAAAACTGGAATTACGGTTAAGGTGGTGGGCTTCTCTTTTAAGAATACTAACCCCGAAACCATGAAAAGTGCCGACAAATAAACCTTTGGTATCTAAACTATCTTTTAAAATGCGGTCTTTCATTTCATTAGCGGCTTTATTGGTGAAGGTAATGGCAACTATGTTACTAAGAGAAATACCATTTTTAATAAGAAATTTAAGACGAGCTGTCAGAGTAGTAGTTTTGCCAGAACCGGCGCCAGCCACTATTAAAAGTGGCTTATTTATTGGGCTTTGAATGGCTTCTTGTTGACTTGAGTTAAGTTTTTTTGATATGCTTTCTATATTCATAGGAATAGTAAAATTAAATATTATTATTTATTCAACCCGTTTACAATCGGGTTGTTGTTTGTTTTAGGACTCCTGGTTATAAATTTAGGCATTTTAAAGAAAAATGAGCCCACTCTAATATCAAAGGCATCGGCTATAACTCAAACTCCTCTTCTAAATATACAATCTTTTGAGGTTGAGCCGAATATTATTAATGTTGAATTTATAAATAGTAACACATCTTATTTAAAAACACCCCAGGCTTATCAAGGTGATATATTAACCGCTGATGGGCCGTTGTCGCAAATAGCCTATATAAAAGACAATGTAATAAATTATGAGGTTCAGGAGGGAGATACTATTTTAGCGGTGGCCGAGCTTTTTAATATAAGTGAAGACTCTATAAGATGGGCCAATGATTTAGATTACGATGAATTGTATAAAGGAAAAATTATTACCGTTCCACCTGTAACCGGAGTTTTACACACCATACAGACTGATGAGAGTATAGAATTTTTGGCGCATTTATATGATGTGCCGGTTGAGGCAATTTATAATGTTAATAGAGTGGCTTATGATGGCGTTAAAATAGTGATACCTAACGCGAGACCAGTACCACATTATAAAGAGCCGACCGGCTATAAAGGAATCCAAACTCAAGAATATTTCATTAGGCCAGTGAGAGGTTTTAACTGGGGTAGACTACATAATAATAACGCAGTTGATATAGCGGCGGTTTGTGAGACGCCGGTAGTAGCGGCGTCTGATGGAGTGGTAGTTAAGGAAAAACATGATGGTTTTAATAGCGGGTATGGTAATTATATAATCATTGAACACATGAATGGGACAAAAACTTTATACGCTCATAATACAGAAAATATAGTTAGCGTAGGAGATATTGTTTATCAAGGTGAGGTAATCGCAACTTTAGGCAACACGGGTAATGTTTATGGAATAACCGGATGTCATTTACATTTTGAGGTTCAGGGGGCAGAAAATCCTTTTGTGGTTAAATAAAAAAACACCTAGTTAGAGTAGGGTGTTTTTTATTGATTAAGCTCTCTTTCTATTTCGTCTAGTCTATCTCTGAAAACTTTAACGATGCCTTGATTAGTAGCCAGGCTTTCACTTTCGTGAGACTCGGTATCTCCCCCGTCAACATCATGATCATCACCATAGTCAACAACCTTGCCCTCCAGTTCAGAAATCTGTTTAACTAAATCTTCTTTTTCTTTTTCCAGTTCGGCTCTATCCATAAATTAGTTAATTAATTTAGGTTGTATAAATATAGCCGAATTATATGAGGTGGTAATAACGATATGGTTACCCGACCAGAAATAATCAAGCGCATCGCCGTTTGAGTATAATAAATACCTGGCAGGTAGAGAGTTGACTTGGCCATCTTTAAAGCCAGCTTCATTGGGCTCAATAGAGTTTGAGGTAAATATATTTATTAAACTATTAGAGGATTCAAGGTTTTTAATAAAATCTCTAGCTAAAGCTGGGCTAGATGCTTCTTTTATTTTACCGATATAACCAACGGCTAATTTATTAGCCTGATCTAAATATATAAATGAGGTTAGGCTCGTCTCAAATAAATCATCGGCGGTTATTTTATCTAACCCTAAAGCCGAGTTTAAAAATTCTGCAAATGAGGTTCTTTGGTTGTTGGCGTTATTAATTATAAGCTCATTAAAATTAGTGGCTTGTGTAAATGAGTCTAAGTTTGAAAAATTAATTAAATCATTGGATAAGTTTGATAAAGTAGCGCCATACGAACCACTCGAGCCGGTAAAATCTAGCAGGCTAACGTAGGGTATATTTTCTATTTGAGGAGTATTTTCTTCTTCAACTATAACTTCTTCTAACGGAGGAATAATGTCATTTAAAACAACTGAAGGAATAACGGCTGGAAAAAATATGGGATAAATATAAGCATAACCAACCCAGCCTAAAATAATTAAAATTAAGAGACTAATACCTATTAAACTTAATTTTTTAATATCTATTTTTTTGGCACCACTTGCGGATGGTGTATTTGGATTAAAAACCGGCTCATTACCACCTGGAGGATTTTGAGCTTGGGTGGTTGGGATATTATAAGGAGGAGTAACGCCTCCTAAATTAAATTGCGCGGGAGCGGGCGAGGCTCCGCCGTTTTGCTTAATAGAATTTATATCAGATGCTTGAGTTCTGATATCAACCGAACCGCCCGAGGGTGAGGGCGGAACCTGATTTGAGTTAGGCGCGCTTATATTATTTGAATTATTAAATTGATCTGGCATATTTTTATCTTTTTATTTATTATAAACCCTAAACCAGATTAGGTACAGAACTATGTGGAAAAGTCTTATTTATTATTTAGCAAAGATTTAATAGAAAGTCCAATTTTACCGTTTTCAACTTTGATAACTTTAGCTTTAATAGTGTCACCTAGTTTTAATATATCAGACGGGTCTTTAACAAAACCTTCTTTTATTTCAGAAACATGGACCATACCGTCTTTACCACCACCTAAATCTACAATAGCTCCAAATTCCATAAGCCGAACAATTTCACCCTTTACAATTTCTCCAACTTCAAACTCTTTGGTAATCATTTTTATTTCGGTAATAGCTTTTTGCAAAGATTCGCTTGAATGGCTACTAACAAAAACTGTACCATCATCTTCTATATCTATAGTGGCGCCAGTGCGGTCTATAATAGCGTTAATATTTTTACCACCCGGACCGATAAGTTCGCCAATTTTTTCCGGATTGATTTTAATAATTTCAATAGAAGGAGCGTATTTTGATAGAGCCGGTCTTGGAGAATTTAAAGTGTCTGTAATAACTTTTAAAATTTCAAGACGAGCTTTTTTAGCTTGAGACAAACCGTCTTTTAACATATCCAAAGTCACTCCATTTATTTTTATATCAAGTTGAATAGCAGTAACGCCATCACTTGTGCCGGCAACTTTAAAGTCCATATCGCCATAATGATCTTCCGGACCTTGAATATCGGTTAGAATTTTATAGTCTCCATTATTACCGGTCATAATGCCCATAGCAATACCGGCAACCGGTTTTTTAATTGGCACACCAGCATCCATTAGAGACAAAGTACCGGCGCAAACTGTAGCCATAGAGGAGGATCCATTACTGCCTAAAATTTCAGAGACAATACGAATGGTATAAGGAAATTCATGAGAGTCTGGAATCATGGGTTTTAGAGCTTTTTCGGCTAAAGCGCCATGACCTATTTCTCTGCGACCTGGGCCTCTAAATGGAGCTATCTCGCCCACGGAATAGGGAGGAAAATTATAGTGAAGGAAAAATCTTTTTTTATTTGTCTCCTCCATAGTTTCTTCAAGTTTTTCCTGGCTAGGGGCGGCCAAGGTTGTAAAGGCTAGGGCTTGAGTATCGCCACGAACAAAAAGTCCGGTGCCGTGATTTCTTTCAAACAATCCGGCCTCGGCATATAGTGGTCTAATTTCATCTAATTTTCTATCATCAACCCGACGATTATTTTGAAGCACGCCGTTGTGAACGGCTTTATCAATAACTTCCTCAAAAATAATGTATGATTTACTCACATCACTATCACTAAAATTTGCCTCTATGAGCGCCTCATCTAATTTTACTTTAAGATTATTTAAGTTTTGAGAATGTATTTGTTTATCTTTGGAGTATATAGCCTCGTCAACCTTAGAGGCTAGAAATTCTTTAACGAATTTTTCCATGTCTGGCGAAGGAGAAAATATAGCCACGTTAGTTTTTGGTTTACCAATGGCTTGAACAATATTGTTTTGAAAATCTATAAGCTTGGATATTTCTTCTAAAGCAATTTCGGCGCCTTTTATTATATCTGCCTCGCTGGCTTCACTGCCGGCAACTTCTATCATATTTATTTTATCTTTTAGACCGGAAAAAAAGGCATTAAAAGTAGTATTATTTTCGTTTTGTTTAAGAGTTTGAAAGGTGGGGTTAATTTGTATTTCATTATTAATATTAGCGACAGAAACGCCGGCTACCGGGCCACTCCAGGGAATATCGGAAATAGCTAAAGCAATTGAGGCGCCTAAAAGCGCTACAAATTCCGGATCGTTTTCCTCATCTATAGAAAATGGGGTAGTAACTATTTGAACTTCTCTTCTTAATCTTTGATCAAATAGAGGCCTGATGCTGCGGTCTATGAGACGACTAGATAAAACAGCGTCGTCGGATGATTTACCTTCACGACGCATAAAACGACTACCAATAATTTTACCGGCTGCATAAAATTTTTCTTCATAATTAACCATGAGCGGAAAAAAATCTCCTTCCTTATCAACTCCGCCCATAACGGCAGTGGCTAGTATTATAGTTTGTCCATACTTAACAAGACAGGAGGCATTGGCCTGACTAGCTAAATTGGAAACCTCTACCGTTAAAGTGCGGCCGGCCACTTCGGTGGTAAATATTTTTTTATTTAAATCCATAATTATTTATTCTTTATTCCTTTAGGCGGAAGTTTAATTAAAATTTTGGGGATATTCTCAAGATTTATAAATCTATCCCCCACTTCTTTTATTTTACCTGAGGCACTTTTAGAAAAGGCAGCCACCTCAACCTCTTTACCAAGACCGATTCTTAGATATTCAACGAGAGGAATAAAATCTCCATCGCCAGTAACGAGTATTATGACATCTAAAGATGGATTTAATCTAATAGCGTCAACAGCCATACCAACATCCCAGTCGGCTTTTTTGGCGCCACCGGCAAATATTTGAAGATCTTTAACCCTTAAAGAAAGGCCTGATTTTTCTAAGGCATCAAAAAAAGAGGCCTCAGATTTTCCGGTCGTCCGTGAAACTGTAGTCTCTTCCTCGGTATCGCTTTTAACAACATAAGCAAAAGCTTTAACTAGCTGACGTTTGCCAGTTAAAGATTTAACCATTTCATTATAGTTAACTCTAGAATCGTAAATATTCTTGGCGGAATGATATAAGTTTTGAATATCTACAAAAATGCCGACGCGCTGATCCTTGTATTCTACTTTTGCCATTTAAAATTTTTAAGCCTTGTTTTTAAGGCCAAGTTTTTTAACTACCTTATCGTACTCCTTTTTATCTTTTTTAGCTAGATAGCTTAAAAATTTTTTACGATCGGAAACCATTTTAAGAAGACCCCTTCTACTATGATTATCTTTACGATTTTTTTTAAGGTGAGTTTGGAGCTCGTTGATTTGACGCGAGAGTAAAGCAATTTGGACTCCGGCTGAACCAGTATCTTTA
>Ga0210019_1002457_pt1 | contig 17952 bp, 22 predicted proteins | sample CryGeyCG2114_020_2_FD_183969 | JGI IMG/M metagenome (GOLD analysis project Ga0210019, IMG submission 183969) | Groundwater microbial communities from aquifer - Crystal Geyser CG11_big_fil_rev_8/21/14_0.20 (SPAdes) (version 2) | ecosystem: Environmental > Aquatic > Deep subsurface > Groundwater ...
GGCGGACGAGGAGGTGATGGTCCTATCTCCTACAGCGGGACCAACTATATTTACTATTCTATTAATGATTTTAGTTAAAGTCAAAGAGAAAAACTTATCAACATTATTCACAGTTGTTAACTCCCCTTGGAGAACCCCCTAATACTGTGAATAATAAACTACTTTTAAACATTATAACCTACGAGGGGGTGATAAAGATGCCAGGTGGAGATGGAACTGGACCAGTAGGACTTGGTCCAATGACCGGAAGAGCGGCAGGTTTTTGCGCCGGATACCCCGTGCCCGGTTATATGAACCCCGTAGGTGGTAGATTCGGATTGGGCCGGGGTCGTGGCTTTGGCAGAGGATTTGGTCGTGGCTTTGGTCGTGGTCGCGGCTGGGGTTATCCAATGTACGGAGGTTATCCTTACGCTGGAGCAGGATACGGAGTGCCATACGCTGGAGTACCTTATGCAGGAGCAGGATATGCCTATGCTCCAGAGATAACTCCCAAAGAAGAAGCAAGTATGCTCAAAGACGAGGCAAAAGCCATCCAGGAGGAGTTAAAGAACATCAACTCACGCATCGCCGAGTTAGAATCTGCAGCCAAAAAGAAGTAAATGACAACTGCAAAGGCGCAGAGGAACGTAGTGGCAGAGCTTGCTCTGCTTATATTCAGGCAAAGTAAACTTTGCCACTACGCTTAAAGGAGATATAATGAAAGTAGCGGTTTCTACCGATGGGGATTTCGTCTCGCCCCATTTTGGAAGATGTCCCTCATTTACCATTGCCGAGATAGCAGAGAACAAAATTTTGAAGAAGGATATAATTTCTAATCCCGGCCATAGTCCTGGATTCTTGCCGGAATTTTTGGCAAAACAGGGAATAGGCTACATTATTACCGGAGGAGCCGGTTCTCGCGCTCAACAACTATTTGCGGATAAAGGAATTCAAGTAGTTGTTGGAATATCTGGGAAGGTAAATGAGGTGCTTGAGAAATTTGCCGAAGGAAACCTTGTTGGAGGGAAAAATCCCTGTAAACCAGGCTCAGGCGAAGGATACGGAATAAAAAAAGAAGGAGGGGAATAAAATGAAGATTGCGATTACAGCGAGCGGTCCTGATTTGAACAGTCAGGTAGACCCCAGGTTTGGTAGATGTCCCTATTTCCTCATCGTGGAGCCGGAAACCTTGCAGTTTGAAGCAGTTGAGAATCCCAATCTTTCGGCGATGTCTGGCGCGGGTATTCAGTCAGCCCAACTGGTCGCTAATAAAGGAGTAAAGATTTTGCTTACCGGCAATTGTGGACCGAATGCCTTTCAAACCATGCAGGCGGCCGGAGTTGAAGTAATCGTAGGGGTGAGCGGTCCGGTAAAGGAGGCGATTGAAAAGTATAAGCAAGGAGAGTTGCAGAGTACTTCCAGTCCTAATGTATCTTCCCATTTTGGCATATCGCCAGGAGCAGGGCCAACACCGGGAATGGGAGATGGTCGTGGTATGGGGATGGGTCGAGGAATGGGTATGGGCGGCGGTATGGGAAGAGGGATAATATCCAAAGAGCAGGAGATGGAGATGTTGAAGGAACAGATTCAGGTTTTAAAAGAGCAGTTGGAAGCAATCAGCAAGAGGATGGAGGAATTAAGTAAAAAATAAAAGGGAGGGAAAAAATGCCGAGAGGAGATGGAACGGGACCATCTGGTCAAGGTCCAGGAACAGGCAGAGGAGGAGGATTTGGTAGTGGCCGAGGAAGAATGGGCGGAAATCGCCCTGGCGCTGGCCCCGCCGGTTATTGCGTTTGCCCTAAATGCAGAGCAAAAGTATCCCACTCTGCAGGTAATCCCTGCTATCAGGTGTCCTGCCCGAAGTGCGGAACAAAGATGGTCAGGGGATAAAGGATATTTTTTGATGCAAAAGCCGGAAAGGGATTCAGAGCAGGAAAAACGACTAAAGGATAATATGGCGAATATCCACCATAAAATCTTAATCATCAGCGGAAAAGGCGGGGTGGGTAAAACAACGGTAGCAGTCAATTTGGCTTATAGTTTGGCCTTAAAGGGTTATCAGGTTGGTATTCTGGATATAGACCTTCATGGTCCCAATATTGCCAAGATGTTAGGCATTGAAAATAAAAAACTCTCTGCCACCGATTCAGGAAGAATCGAGCCCTTTGAAGTTCTGCCTAATTTGAAAGCAGTTACTATTGCTTTGATTATTGAAAGTCCGGAGAAACCAATTATCTGGCGTGGTCCGCTTAAGGGTATTGCGATCAGACAATTCTTAGCCGACGTTAACTGGGGTAAACTTGATTACTTGATTATTGATTCTCCACCGGGAACCGGGGACGAACCATTAAGTGTCGGTCAACTTATCCCCGGGATAAGTGGAGCAATCATTGTAACTACGCCCCAGGATGTGGCAATTCTGGATTCAACAAAAGCGGTTTATTTTGCTAAAGAGTTGAAGATGCCGGTAATTGGACTAATTGAAAATATGTCCGGTCTTATCTGCCCCTATTGTAAGAAAAAAATTGACCTTTTTAAAACCGGGGGCGGTGAGAAATCCGCGGCCGATTTAAAAGTGCCATTTTTGGGGAGAATCCCGATTGAACCGGAAATGGTAAAGGCAGGCGATTCGGGAAAACCGTTTATTCATTTCAACCAGGACATGGAAACCGCTAAAATAATCAAAGAAATTGAAGAAAAAATAATAAATTTCTTAGATGGTGACCATAACCATTCTCTATGATAATGAGATTTACCAGGAAGGACTGAAGGCCGATTGGGGATTCTCCTGCCTGATAGAAAAAGAAGGTAGTCCAACGATTCTCTTTGACACCGGAGCCAATGGTCGCATCCTTTTTTTCAATATGAGAAAACTGAGGATTGACTCCTTGATGATTTCCGAAGTTTTTATCTCTCACAATCATTGGGACCATACCGGAGGATTGCCTGATTTTCTCAGAGCAGCAAACAAAAAGATTAAAGTCTACATCCCTTCTTCAATGGGCAAGTCTGAAAATGGAGAGGAAATAGTTCCGATTAAAGAACCAATGCAACTTCATCAGAATTTCTTCTCCACCGGTGAACTTAAAGGCGTTGAACAATCTTTAGTAATCAAAGAATGGGAAAAATTGGTGGTAATAGCGGGATGCTCTCATTCCGGAGTTGGCAATATCTTGAAGGCAGCAAGTCAATTCGGTAAGGTTAAAACTTTGATTGGGGGGTTGCACGGTTTTAGTGAATTTGATTTAATCAAAGATTTAGATTTGGTTTGTCCCACTCATTGCACCCAGTTTAAATCAAAGATAAAAAATTTATATCCAGAGAAATATATTTCTGGTGGCGCGGGCAAAATAATTCTAAATTACAAAGATTACCACGAAGACAGAAAACTTGAAAGCACGAAATAAACATAGATACTCTAACCACGAATTACGCGAATTATTCTAATTAAGAACTTTAAAATATTGTTCTTTTAATTCGTGAAATTCGATAAATTCGTGGTTGCTATTATTTCTTCGTGTCTTCTTTAACTTCGTGCTTTCGTGGTAAATGTTTTAAAAGGAAATTCCTATAGAATAAATTTAATTAAGTATGGATTCAGTCATTGAGGCAGAAGGATTGACTAAAAAATATCCTGAAGTAACTGCCGTCAATAACATTGACTTTCAGGTTAAGAAAGGAGAAGTCTTCGGTTTTTTAGGTCCCAATGGTGCGGGCAAAACAACTACCCAGAGAATTTTAACCGGGGTAATAACTGCAACCAGTGGCAAAGCTTTTATATTAGGCTATGATATCAGAAAAGAAGCCTTTTATGCGAAAAGCAGGATAGGTGTTGTTCCGGAGTTAGCCAATATCTATATTGATTTGAGCGCCTGGAACAATCTCATGCTTATCGGTCAGTTATATGACGTTCCAAAGGAAAACCGAATTAAAAAGAGCGCTGAACTTCTCAGGATATTTAATCTTTATGAAAGGAAGGATGAGAAGACCAAGGTTTTTTCTAAGGGGATGAAACAGAAATTACTTTTGTGTATGGCTTTGATACATAGTCCCCAAATTCTTTTTCTCGATGAGCCAACCGCAGGCCTGGATGTTGTCAGTAGCCGCCTTATCAAAGAGATGATTGCTAAATTCAATCGGGAAGGGGTCACAATATTTTTAACTACCCATAATATTCAGGAGGCGGATGAACTCTGTAACCGTATTGCGGTTATTGACCATGGCCTAATCGCCACCATTGACAGCCCGGAAAATCTGAAGAAGGAATTTCAATCGGTACAGACAATTGAGGTCGCATTTAATCCGCCGATTAAAAGTGAAGATGATTTGAAGGAGATAGAATATGTAAATAAGGTCCAGAAAATAGGCGATAAATTTAAAATTTATACCAATAATCCCGATGAGTTAATAAGGCAACTCCTTAATTTTTCCCAAAAAAGAAACTTAAAGATTTTTTCCCTGAATACCCTGGGTCCAGATTTAGAGGAAGTCTTTGTCAAAATTACCGAAGAACACAAAGGCTGGAGTTATGGAAAAGAAAAATCTTTTTCTAAGACAGTTTAAAAGTACCTGGGCAATAACCAAAAAAGATATGTCTATTTATTACCTGAAGCCGCCGGTGCTTATCTATGGCTTTATCTTTCCCGGTTTCATTTTTTTAGCTTTCTTTCTGGGTAAAAATATGCCCTTTAGTTCTCTATTGCCGGTGGTGATTGTTCTCGCACTTTTCTTTACCTCTTCTTCGGTTGGTCCAATAATTACCCCCTGGGAAACGAGAATGCGCACCTTGGAAAGATTAGTAAGCTGCCCGATTTCTCTGGAATTTATCCTTCTGGGAGATATTCTGGCGGGTTTTCTCTTCGGGGTAGGTATTACTTTGATTCTCTCGGTTTTTGCTATGCCAAAAATAGGTTAAATTCTCTAAAAGTAAGAGTTTCATTAGCAGAAAAAAAGAAAAATGATAATTTCCATCGCTAGCGGTAAGGGAGGAACGGGTAAAACCACTATTGCGGTAAATCTTGCTTTATCCTTGAATGGAAAGGTTCAACTTTTAGACTGCGATGTTGAGGAACCGGATGACCATATTTTTTTAAAGCCGGAATTCAGCAAGTCCGAGAAAATCTATCTTCCGAAACCATTCGTTGACACGGCTAAATGCAACTACTGCGGTAGATGCAGTGAAGTTTGCCAGTATAATGCCATCGCGGTAATAAAAAATAAGGTTCTCATATTTTATGAACTTTGCCATTCCTGTGGCGCCTGTAAAATTGCCTGCCCGCAGGAAGCCATCTTCGAAAAGGAAGTGGAAAAAGGAATAGTAGAGGAAGGAACAGCAAGAAACATTCTCTTTGCCCAAGGTAAATTAAGGGAATCGGAATCATCTCCGGTTCCTTTAGTGAAGGCGGTAAAGAAAAAGATAAAAAAAGAGCATAATGTCATTATTGATTGTTCTCCGGGAACCTCCTGCCCGGTGGTGGAGGCGGTAAAGGATACAGATTTTTGTCTTCTGGTTACTGAACCCACCCCTTTTGGTTTGAATGACTTAAAACTTGCCGTGGAAATGTGCCGCAAAATTAAAGTTCCCCTGGGTGTAATTATAAACCGGGAAGATATCGGCGATAAAAAAGTAGAGGCATATTGTAAAGAGGAAAAAATCCCAATTTTGATGACGATTCCTTTCAGCAAGGAGATTGCTTATGCCTATTCGGAGGGGATACCGATAGTGGAAAAATTTCCTGAATACAAAGAGAAATTCCAGGAATTATTTGAGAGAATCAAAAAAACAAAATGAAACAAATTTTGGTCATTAGCGGTAAAGGGGGAACGGGCAAAACGGTGATTACCGCAAATTTCGCCGCCCTTAGCGAAAATAAAGTTATGGCTGACTGCGACGTCGATGCGGCAGATTTACATCTTCTCCTTCATCCGGAAATCAAAGAAGAATATAATTTTGAAGGGGGTAAAACTGCAGTAATTGCTCAAGAAAAATGCATTAACTGTGGGAAGTGTCGGGAAACCTGCCGATTTGAGGCGATCAAAGAGGAAGAAAATAAAACAATCATAGATTCTCTTGCCTGTGAAGGTTGTGGCGCCTGCACATTGGTATGCCCAGAGGATGCAATAACCCTGAAAGTAGAAGAAGAGGTTGGTCATTGGTTTATTTCGGAAACAAAGTATGGACCGATGGTTCATGCTCAATTGGGTATCGCTCAGGAGAATTCCGGAAGACTGGTTAGTCTGGTTAGGGAAAAAGCCCAGGATATTGCTTTAGAGAAAAAACTTAACTATATAATTATTGACGGTCCTCCAGGAATTGGTTGTCCGGTAATTGCCTCCCTTTCCGGAGTGGATTTGGCTTTAGTTGTTATTGAGCCAACTCTTTCGGGAATGCATGATGCTCAAAGAGCAATTAATGTAGCCAAGCATTTTGGCATCAAAACAGTAGTTTGCATCAATAAGTGCGATATAAACCTTAAAAATAGTAAGATAATTAAAAAGGATTGCTCGGCATCAGGAATCCCGGTCATTGGCGAGATTCCTTTTGATCGAATAGTTCCCGAATCTTTGGTGGAAGGAAAACCAATCGTTGAATACAAGAATTGTCCGGTATCCTCCGAAATAAGGAGTCTCTGGGACAAAATTACGAAAATCTTAGACTAAAATGAGAAGAAAAAAAGATAGCGATTGAGGCGGCTAAAAAGGTCTGGGATTTTGCGGCCAGTCTTCTTTTGGTAGAGGAAGCAGGAGGGAAAGCTACGGATTTTGAAGGAAAAAGGTGGACGAGTGACACCAAAGAGTATATCGCTTCCAATGGAATAGTGCATCAGGATATTTTAAGGCTAATAGGAAAGAATATGAAAGACAAATGATGTGGGAGACATCTCCTGATGCTGATACATATCAAGGTCGGGAGACCTTTCCCACATTTGCTGAAAGATTTTTGACAATACCAAAAACTAAGTGAGGAGAAAAAATGGCAGAGGTAATTGAGTTAAATGCTGATAGTTTCGAGAGAGAGGTAATAGATTGTGAACTTCCCGTTCTGGTTGACTGCTGGGCTCCCTGGTGTCAGCCCTGTCTTATAGTAGCTCCAATAGTGGAAGAGGTTGCTAAAGAATATCAGGGAAAGGTTAAATTCTGTAAATTAAATGTGGATGAAAATAGCGATATTGCAGCTCGCTATGGAATTATGAGTATCCCCACTCTGCTTATTTTTAAAGAAGGTAAGGTTGTTGACCAGATAATCGGAGCTGTTCCCAAGGAAATGATTAGCGAAAAACTGGATAACATATTATGAACTGCGCTACAAGTGACGGTCCTTTATATAGAAATAAAGATGTAGTGGTAATCGGCGGAGGAGATGCTGCAGCAGGAAAGGCTGCAAAAAAAATGAAAGGAGGGTGAAAAAGAATGCCAGTTTATAGCTATATCTGTAAGGATTGCGGCAAGAAGTTTGATTTATTAATTGGGGTTACTGCGGAAAGACCAGAATTAAAATGCCCGCAATGTGACAGTAAGAATATTGAGAAGACATTGGCATCATTTGGGATTGGAACTTCATCCAGTAGCAGTTCATCAGAGTCAAGTTGTCCAACCGGAACCTGTCCTCTCAGCTAATAATGAAACCACAGATTAACACAGATAACAGCACCATTGTCATTGCGAGGAATTCGTCTAAGTACTATTGGCGGACGACGAAGCAATCGCATGAGATTGCCACGCCCTTCAGGCTCGCAATGACAATTATAGTTAATAAATTATGGATGAGACAAGAGCGAAACCCAAGAAATTTATCTACCGGACAAATCTAAAATGGGTAGAAGCGAGGAAGGGGTTACTTTCATCCTCCGGCAAGCCAACGATTAAGGTATCTACCCCACCTGAGTTTAAAGGACACCCAGGCATCTGGACACCGGAGGACCTTTTTGTTGCTTCGGTTAATGCCTGCATTATGACAACATTTTTGTATTATGCTGAGCGAGAAAATCTTAAATTCTTAAGTTATGAAAGCTCTGCTGAAGGTATCTTAGAAAAGTCTGAGCGAGGTCTTATTTTTTCTTCCATTGAGGTTGTTCCTAAGATTTCAGTGACCTTGGCAGATGATATTGAGAAAACAAAGAACCTTCTGGCTTTATCTGAGAAAAATTGCCTTATCTCCAATTCGATAAAATCAAAGATTACGGTTAGACCTGAAATAAAAGCGGTTAAGAGATGAAGAATATTTTTGATCAATACTGGAAAAGGTATGATGCCTGGTATGATAACCACAGATTCGCTTATCTTTCTGAGGTTGAAGCGATAAAAAAGGTTCTGCCCAGGAAAGGTAAAGGATTAGAGGTTGGTGTAGGCACCGGGAGGTTTGCCTCTGTTCTGGGTATCCATTACGGGATTGACCCTTCGGTTAAAATGGTAAAGGTTGCTGAAAGTCGCGGAATAGATGCGAAGATTGGCCAGGGCGAAAAACTTCCCTATAAAGATAAAAAGTTTGATTTTTGTTTAATCGCAATTACCATATGTTTTGTGAAAGAACCAGAGAAAGTAATATCTGAAGCAAAGAGAGTTTTAAAAAACAAGGGAAAGATTATTCTCGCTATTGTTGATAAGGATAGTTTCCTGGGTAAGTTTTACCAGCAGAAGAAGAGTATATTTTACAAAAAGGCAAACTTTTTTTCGGTAAAGGAAGCAAGAGCATTGCTCCGGAAAGGAGGCTTTAATAAATTTTCTTTTCATCAGACAATTTTTAATCTTCCAGAAGCCATTAAAACGATAGAGACTCCTATGAAAGGTCACGGGAAAGGCGGCTTTGTAGTAATCTCTGGGTATAAATAGGAGAAATGGGAAAATGAGTAAAATATATTTTCCTCAGTATAAGAAAGGAAGAAAAGGATTCTCTCTCCATAAGGGGCTTACTATTCTGGACCATATAAAGGAAGCCGGCATAGAGATAAATTCCGAATGCGGCGGCAAAGGCACCTGCGGAAGATGTGTAGTAAGAATAGAAAAAGGTAAAGAAAATTTAGGTAAATTGACCGAACCCGAGAAGAAATTTTTGTTCCCCGCAGGAGAAAGACTGGCCTGCCAGGCCAGAATAATTAAAGATACGGCGAATGTTATAGTCTTAATTAAGGAATTCGGCAAATATGAAATTCTAAAAACGGTAACCGAAAAGAAGATACCTCTTTCTCCTTATCTCCGCCAAAAAGGAGAAAAAGTATTCTATCAGGGAAAAATATTAGATGATTATCACGGAAAAATTTTTGGTTTGGCGATTGATGTCGGCACAACAACGGTAGTATTTAATTTGGTAAATTTAGAGAATGGCAATATTTTAGCGACAATCGCCAAAACCAATCCCCAGATTTCATATGGAAATGATGTCATCTCCCGCATCGAATATACGATGGTGAATAAAGAAAAGAATGAATATTTCCCAAGGGAGGAAAGGGAGATAAGATTAAAGGAAGTACAAGAGAGGGTAATCAATGGAATAAATGAATCTTTGAAGGAGATTGAATCAAGAAGAGGGGAAACTGTCTGTGACTATGTCTATGAGGCGGTGGTAGTAGGTAATCCTACAATGAGGAATATATTTTTTGGGCTTGATGTCACCTCTTTAGGAATTAAACCCTATGAATCTACTCAGAAAGAGCCGGTGATAAAAGAGGCGAAGGAAATAGGTCTTAGAATCAATCCTGGGGGTAAAGTATATGGAGCGCCTCTTATTGGCGGTCATGCCGGAGCAGATGCTGTCGCTGATGTTCTGGCTTCCGGGATGGATGAAAATGAAGGTGTCAGTATGACCATAGACATCGGTACCAATGGAGAGGTAATCTTGGGCAATTCCCAAAGGTTGATCAGCGCTTCCTGTGCGGCTGGCGGAGCCTATGAGGGAGCTACCATTTCTTCGGGGTTGGGTGCTATCCAGGGAGCAATCAAGGACATCATGATCAGGGACGGCAGGGTAGTATACCATACCATCGGGGATACCCATCCCAAAGGTATATGTGGCTCAGGTTTAATAGATTTGCTTGCCGAACTCCTAAAGCACAACATTATGAGTAAAAATGCCAAAATTACGGAAGACTTCTATGTGACCGATGGGATTAAATTAACGCAGAGTGATATTTATCAGTTGATTACTGCCAAAGCAGGATTGAGGACCGATCAGGACCTATTGCTTAAATATTACGGAATAGAAGCAAAGGGTTTGGAAAGAGTTTATTTATCCGGTGGATTTGGGAATTTTATCAATACAACCAATGCGATAAAGATTGGGCTTATACCGGAAATAGAAGAAATAAAAGTGATTAAGATTGGGAATGGCGCTTTAGAAGGAGCGAGAGAGATGCTCATTTCCCAGGAGAGCCGCAAGAAAGCCGAGGAAATCGCCAAAAGGATTGAACATATCAAACCTAACGAAATGGAAAAGGACTTCGCCTATTTAGTAGCGGAAAATATGTATTTTAAATGAAGCGTAATAAATATTTACACATCATATGATTACAGTGATTAGAAAAGAGATTACAGGGATTAAAACAAGTCTTTAATCACCGTAATCGTTGTTAGAAATCTGTGTAATCAATAAAATGCAAGTATTTAATGCGTTTTATATAAATGAAAACATATCTGGATTGTATCCCCTGTTTTTTCAGGCAAGCTCTCTCGGCATCCCGGGAGGCGGATGCAGATGAAATCCTGCAAAAAAGGGTCTTAGACGAAATCTCCAGAGAGATTCCAAAAATTTCTTATTCACTTTCCCCAGCCTATATGAGCCGAATCGTCTATAGAGCCATTCGCAAAATTACCGGTGTAGTTGACCCCTTTAAGAAAGAAAAGGTAAAATCAAACAAATTAGCCCTAAAACTTTATCCGCAATTAAAGGAAAGGATTAGAAGAGCAAAGGAACCATTAGAAGAGGCAACAAAATTGGCCATTTTGGGCAATACCATTGATTTTGGTATCGGGGATTCTTTCAATTTAGAGAAGGAATTAAATTCTGAGGGCAATTTCCCCATCTTTGATTACGAGGAGTTTAAGAAATTTTTGAAAAAAAACACTAAAATTCTTTATATTGCAGATAATTGTGGAGAGACAGTTTTTGACCGGCTTTTGATTGAGGAAATGGGAAAAGGGGTAATCTATGCGGTTAGAAGTGCCCCAATTATCAATGATGCAACAATAGAGGATGCAAAATTTTGCGGAATAGATAAAATCGCCAAACTCATTCCCAGCGGTTCTCCCATTTCCGGAACCCCCCTGGAACTTTGCAGCCAGGAATTCCTTTCTTTTTTCAATCAATCTTCTTTTATCATCAGCAAAGGGCAGGGAAATTTTGAGACCCTTTCGGAAGCCAATAGGCCAATCTTCTTTTTGTTAAAGGCTAAATGCTCAATAGTTGCCAGAGAACTAAATTGCAAGATAGGAGACATGATACTAAAATATAACCACAGATAAAGACAATATTACGAAATCATGAAAGATTGAAGACACGAAAAAATAATAGCAACCACGAATGAACACGAATTGTACGAATTACAGTCTGTCATTCTGAGTCCAAAACGTAGCGGTGCGATTCATCGCACAAATAAACGTAGCGGTGCGATTCATCGCACGTAAAAAATGAAAAGTTATGTATTCGGACCGGTTCCTTCCCGAAGACTGGGATTTTCCTTAGGGATAGATACTATTCCTTACAAAACCTGTTCCCTTGATTGTGTTTATTGCCAATTAGGAAGAACACTTAAAAAAACTATAAAAACTAAGGAATGCGTATCTTCTTCTTTAATCTTAAAGCAGTTAAAAAAAGTCATTTCATCGGGAAGGAAAATAGATTATCTTACCTTTTCCGGGAGCGGAGAGCCCACCTTAAATTCTAAAATCGGAGAGATGATTTCCGAGATTAAAAAAATAACTGAAATCCCGGTAGCGGTCTTAACTAACGGAACCCTGCTTTTCAAAAAGAAAATAAGAGAAAATCTCAAAAAAGCCGACTTGGTTATTCCCTCGCTGGATGCCGTGAGCTCTTCAGTTTTTGAAAAAATTAACCGACCATATTCTTCGTTAAAAATAGACAAAATTATTTCCGGGCTGACAAAATTCAGAGAGGAATTTGATGGTAAAATCTTCCTGGAGATAATGTTGGTTTCCGGGGTTAATGATAATTCCCAAGAACTGAAAAAACTTAAAGCGGCAATTAATCTTATCCGACCGGATAAGGTTCAACTTAACAGTCCGGTTCGTCCTCCCGCAGAGGAATGGGTAAAACCTGTTTCTCTGAATAAACTAAAAAACATCAAAAAACTTTTCGGTAAGAACTGTGAGATAATTATCCCTTTCAAGAGAAAAAAACAAACCGCTTATCAAAAGGATTTAGAAAAAGAGATTCTGGCTCTTCTATCCCGCCGACCGGTTACAGCCTTAGAAATCTCCAATGTTTTAGGAGCTCATCTTAATGAAGTGGTAAAATATCTGGAGGTTTTAGAAAAAAAGAAAAGGATAAATTCCAAAATTCATCAAAGTAAAAGGTATTACGGTATTATATAGGAATGGAGAGAGAAAATAGATTTTATGTTGGACTTAAAAAATTTCTCTTAATTGTTGGCATCCTCATCCTTCTGTATTTACTTAATACCTGGCAATGGGGAGAGCTCAAAGATATTTCGCTCATCTTGAAGAATGCAAAGTTGCAACTCTTTTCTATCATCTTTTTAGCTATACTCCTGGAAGCAATCCCTTTTTTGCTTTTAGGAACCCTGGTCTCGGGAACTATTGAGGTTTTGGTTCCTCAAAAGCGATTAGAGAGGTTTATTCCTGCTAACCGCTTTTTGGCTCCTTTAAGCGGTCTTTTCCTGGGACTTGTCTTCCCAGTTTGCAGCTGTGGAAGTGTCCCGGTTGCCAGAAGGCTGATAAAAAAGAATCTTCCTTTAAGTGGAGCGCTTAGCTATATGCTCGCGGCACCGATCATCAATCCAATTGTCATCTTTTCCACGGCGGTCGCCTTCAATGGTTCCGGGAAAGCAATTGGGGGTAGAATAGTCTTGGCTTCTTCTATCGCTTTCCTGGCTGCCATTTTAATGAGCAAAGGAGTTAAAGGAAAAGATGTCCTTAAAGATATTCCCGAAGATTTTTCCGAAATTAATCACAATTCTTCCTCCCCTTCTAAAATTCAGAAGATTTTTCAACATGCCGAGAAAGACTTTTTGGAGATGAGTAAATACCTCATTTTTGGAGCTTTTCTTGCGGCTTTATTTCAAACCCTTATTTCCCGACCGGCAATTTTAAAAATGGCCGGTAACCATTTTTCTTCCATTGGAGTGATGGAGTCTTTGGCTATTTTATTATCCTTATGCTCAATAGCTGATGCCTTCGTCGCCGCTACCTTCACTCAATTTCCCCTGAGTTCTAAACTTGCTTTCTTGATTGCTGGGCCAATGGTTAGTTTAAGTCTTCTGACGATGTATCTGGGGGTATTCAAAAAAAGATTCGTGGTAAAAATTTTTCTTTTTGTATCCATCTCAATCTTTATCATAACTTACCTTCTAAACTTAACGGGAAGGTAACTACTCAAGTGAACCCCGTGTCATTGCGAACGAAGTGAAGCAATCTCATGAGATTGCCACGTCGCTAACGCTCCTCGCAATGACAACATACGCGTAGTTTACACGGGAAGATAATGAAGATCAAGAAAGATTCCGCTATAAATCTAACATTGGTTATCTGGATTATCTTTATCATCTATCTATTTTTGAGCAGAAGGCTAATTCTCTACATTGAAAAACATTATATTTTTCTCACTCTTTTGGGACTTTTTATCCTCATTTTGATGTTCGTCTTGAGATTGAAGAGAAGAGCTCTCGCTTCTCCGATAAATCCTCCGGATATACTCCTTCTCTCTCTTCTCCTCTTTCCGGTTCTTCTGGGAATGCTGGTCAGGCCCACCGGTCTTTCCAGCCTTGCCGCGGTTAAACGGGGTGTGAATCTAAAGTTAGAAGACCGAAAGATGATTATTTTAGAGACTCTTAAGCAAAAAGTAGAGAAGGATGGTCAATATAGAAAATTAAATATAAAACAGATTCTGGCTATCTCTCAGAAAGAACCTGAGTCTATTCGGGATTCATTGGTGACCACAGAGGGTATTGTCTATAAAGAGGCTGAAGATTCCACTTCCTTTATCCTGATTCGTTTTTTAATCACCTGTTGTGCCGCCCATGCTACTCCCCTGGGAATAAGGATAGAATCAGAAAAGGCCGGAGAATTGAAACAGGATAGCTGGGTCAAAGTCTATGGTAAAGTAAAACTGAAGGGAGAAAAACCGGTAATTATTGCTGAGAATATCAACTCGCTCCCCAAACCAAGGGATTCCTATCTCTATTATTAATCTTCAAATTGCAATTTGACAAAGGGTAATTGATTAAGTATAATTGAAAAGAGTTTTCATTTAATTATAATTATGGAAAGAAAAGTCGAGAAGTTTGAAGAAAGAATTCATTCCTCGGGATACAAGCTGACCCCGCAGAGAAGAGCGGTTTTAGATGTTCTGCTAAAAAACAGGAACCATCCTTTGACTCCGGAAGGAGTCTATCAAGAAGTTAAAAGATTTCACCCTGAAGTAGGGCTCACTACGGTTTATCGCAGCCTGGAATTGCTTAAAGAGATAAAAATAGCCAACCATATCCATTTCCATGAAGGGACTGACCGGTATGAGTTAGACCATCAGAGGCATCACCATTATCTTGTCTGTCTGAATTGTGGCAGGATAGAGAAAAAAGGCGTCTGCCTTTTTAAAAAGATGCAGGAAGAACTTAAAAAGATGACTAACTTTAGAATAACCGAACACTGCCTCACTTTCTTTGGCTATTGTAAAAAGTGCCAGTGAGGATAGTTTTTTTGAGAATAAATGAAAATAGTTTTTAATTAAAAGGGAGGAAAAAATGAGAAAATATGTCATAGCAGAAGAACTTAGAAAACATATCCCCTTTACTACTTTTGGGGCGGCTACCGGGATTATAATAATGATTATAATAGTCCTCGGACATATGCTCTCCCAGGTTTGCAGAGTTTCCCCTATTATTTTTTATATTTTGCATCCAACCCATGTGGCCTTAAGTGCAATGGTGACCACGGCGATGTATAAACTGCACAAGCCCAAGTGCAGAGTCTGGCTTGCAATTCTGATTGGTTATGTCGGTTCAGTTGGTATAGCTACCTTAAGTGATTGCATCATTCCTTATCTTGGTGAACAGCTTCTTAATCTGCCGAATAGAGGAATTCACATCGGTTTCATTGAAAAAGCGTGGCTAACAAATCCCGCAGCGTTTCTCGGTATTGCAATTGGACTTTTGAGGCCAGTAACTAAATTCCCACACTCCGGGCATGTGCTCATTAGCACCTGGGCATCATTATTCCATATGATAATGGCTATAGGCCCAACAACACTAAATTGGGTTGTGCTTTCTACTATTTTCTTATTCTTGTTCCTGGCGGTTTGGGTTCCTTGCTGCTTCAGCGACATCGTCTTTCCGCTCATTTTTGTCCATTCTAAGAAATCGCCTTCGGCAATAACTAGTAGAGCGTTCTTCAAATAATGTTGTTATGGTTTGTCATTGCGAGCGACAGCGAAGCAATCTCATATCGTTATCCACAAAGGGATTGCGGAGCTTGTTCCGAGTGAAACGAGGAATCTCCGAGTTTGCTTCGGCTTCGCCTCGCAACCGTTTTCACTCCTCGCAATGACAGCATGGACTGCAATATTAATTTGGAAACCTTCTACTAGAATATGATTTTCTTACCCCCCTCTTCTTGCTGTTCTCCCCCCCGCTTTGCTTCGCAAAGTCCCATCTGCTTTCTTGCGAAAGCAAGAAGATGGGAAAGCGAAGCAGGGGGGATGAAGCAAGAAAGCAGAGGGGGCTTCTATAGGAAAGTATTTTATACTTTCCTATACCGCAAGAAACCATCCTCAAATTTGACAGAAAGGAGGATTCAGTAATAAGATAAGAAGAATGAAAAATAAGAAAGAAGACGGACGCAGTAAACTGGAAAAAGTTTATTTTAAAGGATTAAGCAGGAAGAAACAGGCGCAAAAGAAAAAAATTCTTTCTCATCCTATCGAGGCCATTGACCTGGCCAGAACAGTGAGGCTTGTGGATTTGGTTGATTCTTTCAAAAAGATGTCGATTCAAGCAAGACGCATTGGGAGATGCGCAACCGTCTATGAAAATATGCTGGAAGACCCAAAACGTCCAACAATATTTTTAGGGCTGGCCGGTCCTTTAATTGCTGCCGGATTAAGAAAAGTTATCCGGGATATGATTGAGTTTAATATCATTGACGTAATAGTTTCAACGGGAGCAATCCTTTATCATGACCTTTATCAATCTTTCGGTTATAAACATTATATCGGTTCCCCGGAGGCTGATGATAGTTATTTAAGAGAACTTTTTATCGACCGCATTTATGACACCTACGTTGATGATGAGAAGTTTATAAAGAGTGATAGTTGGGTGGGCAGATTTGCCGACAGTTTGGAGCCAAGAAGTTATTCATCCCGGGAATTTCTCTATCTTCTGGGAAAAGAAATAAAGGATGAAAATTCTATTTTAAAGACTGCTGCAAAATATGGGGTGCCGGTTTTCTCTCCGGCACTTAATGATAGCAGTATCGGAATCGGACTGACCGACCATTATCACTTACAGAAGCAGAAAAAAGGCCCCAGAATTATTATTGATGCCATCCGGGATAATTATGAATTAACTCAGATCGTAGTAAAGTCCAAAAAAACTGCCGCTATTTATGTAGCCGGGGGAGTGCCAAAAAATTTTATTAACGATTCGGTGGTAATGAGCTATATCTTTGGCAAAAACATAGGAGGGCACAGCTACGCCTTTCAGGTAACCACCGATGTTCCTCACTGGGGAGGGTTAAGCGGAAGTACTTTAGAGGAGGCGAAATCCTGGGGAAAAGTTTCAAAAAATGCCACCGAGGCAATGGCCTTTGTCGAACCATCCGTTTCTTTACCCCTTATTGTAGGTTATATCCTCCAAAAAAAATTAAGGCCGAGAAAAAGATTAATTCACCAATGGGAAAATGACATTCTCAAAGAGATGAGAACTTAGATTGCCACATCGTCCGCCAATATTGCTGGGCGGACTCTTCGCAATGACTTTTTTTGTTGTCATTGCGAGCCCTGAGCCGTTTCTGGTTTAGGGCGAGCGAATGAAATGAGCACGGCAATCTCAAGCCCCTGCTCCGGTAAAATGCTTATAAATTTTGTCTCGATCTAGCGCTTTCACATTTTTCACAATCCATTCCCGCATCTCCATTCCTTCAGGAGTGCTCTGTTTATAGGAGATAAAGTCCAAATTAATATTCAGTTCTTTAGCTACTCGATAGGCAATGATTGGCCAGAGCTCCCCGATATCTCCAATGATGGGAATAGAATGAGGCAATCTTGAGAAACCGCTCATCTCCATCCGAAAAGGAATCTTGGTTACTTTTGTTTTAGGCAATCCCTTATCGATTGCTTCAGCCACAATTCCGGTCTGTCGTTCTAATTGCCAGGCTTTTTCTAAATTGGGGTCAAGGTCAATCCGAACAATCGTTTTTTCTTTCAAGGAATAGGTCCAATCTCCCTGCCAATTTGCCCAGATTCCATGGCCGGTAGCAACTTCCCAGGGACCATCGTGAATCTCCTGAGTAAGCACTAAAGCCGATTCAATGATTAGCGAAGCTTCCGAAAGCATTCTTGCTAATCTTCTGGTCCTTTCGGTAATGGAGATAGAATCGCCAATGGATAATCCTACCGCTCCTCCTCCAATCATTGCTGGTATAGAAACCAATACCGGAACCTTCCTTTTAGAAGCAGCGCCAATCATTGTCCAGGGGTCAGCTCCAAATCCTAAGACTTCTTCTAATGGAATACTATTGGCCTTAGCTAAAGGCTCTAATTCTCTGGCCAGTCTTTCTCTGCGCAGACCG
>Ga0210019_1002458_pt1 | contig 17952 bp, 15 predicted proteins | sample CryGeyCG2114_020_2_FD_183969 | JGI IMG/M metagenome (GOLD analysis project Ga0210019, IMG submission 183969) | Groundwater microbial communities from aquifer - Crystal Geyser CG11_big_fil_rev_8/21/14_0.20 (SPAdes) (version 2) | ecosystem: Environmental > Aquatic > Deep subsurface > Groundwater ...
TAAAATATCTATAGTTCTTATTCGTGTGTATTCGTGGCTAATTTATTGTATGGAATTTCAAAGTTCCCCCTCATCTATGTTTCCTCTCCCCCAAGGGGAGAGGATGGAGGTGAGGGGGCTAAGTTCTTGCATGGAATTTCAAAGTTTGGCAAAGCAAGCTTTGCCACTACATAGACAAAATGTAGTTGCCGAGCTTGTCCCGAAGGGACTCCCTTGGAGCTCGGCTAATTTATTGTATGGAATTTCAAAGTTCCCCCTCACCTAATTTCCTCTCCCCAAGGGGAGAGGATGGAGGTGAGGGGCTAAGTTCTTGTTTGGCAAGAAAAGTAAAGGTGAGGGAGTAAGTGAGGGAGTAAAATCACTATATGAGTATATTGAAAGCAACCCCGGGCAAAGAGTTACCCATTTTGAAGAAACATTAAAAAAACCTGGAAAGACTATAGAACGTTGGATAAAAATATTACGGGATAGAAAAAAATAAAATTTGAAGGCAGTCCTAAAACAGGCGGATATTATATAGTTAAAAAGAAAAAAAATAAATAGGGACAGGACACATTTTTATGAATTCCCGATTACTAATTTCAGGAATGACAAGAAAGGAGAGATTGCCACGTCGCTAACGCTTCTCGCAATGACTTTGTCGGATTGCCACAGCCTTCGGCTTCGCAATGACAAGGCGCCTGATGAATCAGGCAACTACATTTAGGAATGACAGAGGCGCTCAATGAATTGAGCAACTACAATTACTACTGTCGGATAAATCCGACCGCTACATAAGCAAAGCAAGCTTTGCAACTACATAAAGAGGCAGGGGGTGAAAGGGAAAAATAATGACTGAGAAAAAGTAAGAATATTTAGAAATTTGGCAATAATAAAAATGAAAAATAGGAGTATAACAAAAAATTATCAAAATCTTTTAGATTCGATAGGGAATCTTCTACAAGAAGCTCGTCGGAAAACTTACCAGCAGATTAATAGTATTCTGACTAAAACCTATTGGGAGATTGGACGTCACATTGTTGTATATGAACAAGAAAATAATGAAAAGGCTGATTATGGGTCAAAATTATTGGATATGATGGCAAAAGATTTAAGAAAGAAATATGGCAAAGGATTTAGTCGCTCTAATGTATTTAATTTTAGGAGATTTTATCTTAAATATCCAAAAATCCAGGCATTGCCTGGATTTTTATCCTGGACTCATATTGTGCTTTTGCTTTCAATAGAAGATAATCTGGCTCGGTCATTTTACGAAAAAGAATGTATTGTAAGTCATTGGAGTACCCGTGAACTGGAACGACAAATAAATTCTGCACTTTTCGAGAGAATAGCATTGAGTAAAGATAAAAAAGGAGTTCTTAAACTTGCTTCAAAAGGACAGCGAATTGAAAAACCTGAAGATGCTATTAAAGATCCATATATTTTAGAGTTTCTCGGAATTCCTGAAAATTACCATTATTCCGAAAAACATTTGGAGCAAAAAATTATAGATAATATGCAGAATTTTTTGCTGGAATTGGGTAAAGGATTTTCTTTTGTGGCACGACAGTATCGCATTAGTTTGAATAATAAACATTTTTATATTGATCTGGTTTTCTATCACAGAATTCTAAAATGTTTTGTGCTAATTGATCTCAAAATTGGTATGATTAACCACCAGGATATAGGACAGATGAATTTATATTTGAATTATTTTAAAAAAGAAGAAACGGTAGAAGGGGATAATGAACCGGTGGGTATTATTTTAGGAGCTCAAAAAGACCATATATTAGTTGAATATGCTTTGGGTGGAATTTCCAACAAACTTTTTGCTTCAAAATATCGTTTATCTTTACCAGATAAACATCTTCTTCAAAAAGCAATAGAACGAGTTATTGTGAAATAAAGGGGACAGTTCTATTTATTTTGTGGAACAAGCATCAAATTGACTGGATGGTTTATAAATTATATGGATTTACGGAAATGTAGGAGTTTTGTATGCCTGTTATTCACATAACCCAAAAACTACAAAAAGAGTTAGGATTGAAGCAGGCGGATTTGTCTGCAATTGCAGAACAGTCTGGTCCATTTGTTGAATGGTACGCGCATTTATTTTTTATGGATGGCAAGAAATATATCATTTTTGTGGAGGTTGAAACGCTATTTTCTTTTTCTGTGGAGAATGTTTTTCGAAAGGATATTCGGGAACGGTTACCAGAGTTTTTTGAAAAAGGATTGGGGCAAGCACTTTACATTGAGGGTGTAACCAAGGAAGGTATAAACAAAATAATGGATGTTTGCCGCGGGGATATTGTTTTTGCAAAAGCAGAGAACCATAGAACAATTGGAGCAATGAATGAATTCATCAAACAACACAAATATAGATTTTTTTATCAGGGTCGCCCAATCGATGCAAGGGACAGATTTAACCGTTTCACGCCAATGAGGGGATTCCCGGGTGGTTCTAAAAAATATGAATTTCCGATTGATGTTTTTGCTAATACGCTGAAGAATCTTTGGGGCATAGAATTTACTCCAGAAAAAGAAAGTTTTTTTCAGAAACAGGTGCAGTTATAATTTAGGAAAACAGGGACAGGACCCATTTTCCGAAACAACGGGCTTGATAAATTCCGCTACTAATCTATCTGCTTTCTTTAGTAGGGAATTGCGCTACTAATCTATCTGCTTACTTCAGTAGCAATATGCGGAGAGAGTTAGCTGCCCGAAACTACTGACAGCAACTCAAGCCCCTACAGATTCCCGATTACTAATTTCGGGAATGACAAAATACCCTGTCTACTAACGTAGACACCCCTTTATGAAAGGGGAATGAGAGAGATTGCCACCCCCCACTTCTTGCTGTTCTCCCCCCCGCTTTGCTTCGCAAAGCGAAGCAGGGGGGATGAAGCAAGAAAGCAGTGGGGGTTGCAATGACAAAACGCCTGATAAATCAGGCAACTACATTCTTGCAATGACAGGCTAATGCCTCAGGATAACGTATCCGTGCAATCTGTGATATAATGTCTAATAAAATTGCCTTTATCGGGGATAGAAGCACGATTTTGCCATTTTCTGCTCTGGGAGCAAAGGTGTATCCGATAAAAAAGGATGAAGACCTGAGAGGATTTAAGCCATCTGAATTCGTCGTTGTTTTCGTTACCGAAGAGGTCAGAGCGGAAAAAAAAGATTTTTTTGACAGATTAGGCGAAAAAATTGTCATCATCCCTTCGCTTAAAGGGAAAAAGACGTCTCAATTGGAAAGAGTGGATGCGGCAATCCGCCGCGCTACGGGAAGAACAGAATAAAATGTAACCACGAATTTCTCAAATTATACGAATTAAAAAACAGCATTCACCACAGAGGCACAGAGACACAAAGTTCACCAAGAATTATAAATAAATTTTTCTTGGTTATTCTTTGAGACTTTGAGTCTTTGTGGTTAAACTGTTTTGTAGTTTTTCGTGCTTTCAAGTTTTCGTGTCTTCGTGGTTAAGATAGAATTAAAATGAATAAACAAGGGAAACTGGTTAAGGTCTCCGGTCCTCTGGTAGAGGCTTGCGGAATGCAGGAAGCCAAGATGTATGATGTGGTCAAGGTTGGAGACCAAATGTTGATTGGGGAGATTATCAGACTATCCGGAGAAAGGGCTTATATCCAGGTTTATGAGGAAACGGAAGGCTTGGGTCCCGGGGACCCGGTTTTTCTGACCGATGAGCCTTTAGTGGTGGAATTGGGTCCGGGCTTGCTTGATTCAATCTATGATGGCATTCAAAGACCGTTGGAAAGAATTAAGCAAGAAACCGGCGACTATATTGGCCGTGGGTTAACGATTAATTCTCTTCCCCGAGAGAAAAAATGGACTTTCAAACCTCTGGTAAAGAAAGGCGAAATTGTCCGGGAGGGAGATATTATAGGAAAGGTGAAAGAGACCGCTTTGATTGAACATAAAATTTTAGTTCCGGCAGGAATAAACGGCAAGATAGAATCAATTAAAGAAGGTTCTTTTACTATTGAGGAGGAAATTGCAAAAATTAATGGCCAATCAATCAAAATGCTTTCCCGCTGGCCGGTGAGAAACCCCAGGCCATTTAAAGAAAGGTTAGCTCCGGTTGCTCCATTAGTTACCGGGCAGAGAGTTATTGACAGTCTTTTTCCGGTGGCAAAAGGCGGAACCGCCTGTATTCCCGGTCCCTTTGGCTCAGGAAAAACCGTAGTTTTGCACCAGATTGCCAAGTGGGCTGATAGCCAGGTTATCGTCTATGTCGGATGCGGAGAAAGAGGGAATGAGATGGCTGACGTTCTCCTGGAATTTCCCAAATTAAAGGACCCAAAATCTCAAAGACCTTTAACCGAGCGCACCATCCTGATTGCCAACACTTCCAATATGCCGGTAGCCGCAAGAGAAGCCAGCATCTATACCGGAATTACCATTGGGGAATATTACCGGGATATGGGTTATGATGTTGCTCTGATGGCTGATTCTACCAGCCGTTGGGCTGAAGCGCTCAGGGAGATTTCCGGAAGGATGGAGGAGATGCCCGGAGAAGAGGGGTACCCGGCCTATCTTGGAACCAGAATAGCTGCATTTTATGAGCGGGCGGGAAGAGTAGTTAATCTGGGAACTAAAAGAGTTGAAGGAAATCTCTCGGTTATTGGAGCGGTTAGTCCTCCCGGCGGCGACCTCACCGACCCCGTGGTTCAGCAGACCCTAAGAGTGGTCAAGGTTTTCTGGGGTCTTGATGACCAGCTTGCCTATCAGAGGCATTTTCCGGCAATTAATTGGCTTTCCAGTTATTCTCTCCACTTAAGAAATATTGAAGAATATCTGAAAAGAGAAATTGATGAGGAAGCACCATTATTAAGAGAAATGGTCATTAAAATTTTGCAAAGAGAGACCGAGGTTTTGGAAATTGTCCGGCTGGTAGGAATGGAGACAATCTCTAAGGAAGACCGGCTTCTTTTGGAAATTGCCCGCTCAATTCGGGAAGATTTTCTCCATCAGAGCGCCTTTGACGAAAAAGATGCTTATACCGCTTTACCCAAGCAATACCGTATGCTAAAAGTTATTCTTCTTTCCTATGACCTTTTTAGAGAACTTTTGGATAAGGGGATAGGACTAAAGGAAATTCTTTCCTTACCCATCCGGGAAAAACTTGCGAGAATAAAGTATATCCCGGAAGAAAACCTGGAGAAATTTGACCAATTAGAGCAGGAATTAAAGAAAGAGGTAAAAAATATAACCACGAATTTATCGAATTTTACGAATTAAAGACTAATAAAAAAAATATAGCCGTTTTTAAATTCGAGTCATTCGTGAGAATATCGTGGTTAAAAATAGAAATGATACAGAAAGAATATCATTCGGTTGCTGAAGTAAGGGGGCCTTTAATGCTTATTGAAGAAACCTCAGGCATTAAATACGGGGAATTAGCCGAGATTATTCTCCCTACCGGCGAGAAAAGGAGAGCGAAGGTTTTGGAAGTGGAGGAGGATAAAGTTCTTTTGCAATTATTTGAAGGGACTTCGGGGATTAATCTAGCGAAAGTTCGGGTAAAGTTTGAAGGGAAAGGGATGGAATTAGGAGTCTCTCCTGACCTTTTGGGCCGGATTTTTGATGGTTTAGGCCGGCCGATTGATCAGGGACCCCAAATTATTGCCGAAAAAAAAGTTAATATCAATGGCAATCCGATTAATCCGGTTGCCCGAGACTATCCTTCCGAGTTTATCCAAACCGGGATTTCCGCGATTGACGGCCTCAATTCCCTGGTAAGAGGCCAGAAACTTCCCATTTTTTCCGGTTCAGGGCTTCCCCATAATAGACTTGCCGCTCAGATTGCCCGACAAAGCAAAGTTTTAGGAGAAGAAGAGAAATTTGGCATTGTCTTTGCCGCAATGGGAATTACTTTTGAGGAAGCAGACTTTTTCATCTCGGATTTTAAAAGCACCGGGGCAATTGAACGCAGTACTCTCTTTATTAATCTTTCCGATGACCCGGCGATTGAGCGAATTGCCACACCCAGACTGGCTCTTACGACGGCCGAATACCTTGCTTTTGAGAAGGATATGCATATTCTGGTAATTTTAACGGATATCACGCACTATGCGGAAGCGCTGCGGGAGATTTCCGCGGCCAGGAATGAGGTTCCGGGCCGGCGGGGTTATCCCAGTTATCTCTATACCGATTTGGCTACCATTTTTGAAAGAGCTGGCCGAATCAAAGGGAAAAAAGGTTCCATTACCCAGATGCCGATTCTCTCTATGCCTGAGGATGATAAGACCCATCCTATTCCCGACCTTACCGGATATATCACCGAAGGCCAAATCATTCTTTCCCGCGCTCTTCATCACCAGGGAATTTATCCTCCGGTTGATATCCTGCCTTCTCTTTCCCGGTTGAGGGATAAAGGGATTGGGAAGGAAAAAACCAGAGAAGACCATCCCGAACTTGCCAGCCAACTTTTTGCCGCCTATGCCAAAGGTAAGGAAGCGAAGGAATTGGCAGTTGTTTTAGGGGAAGCATCGTTATCGGACCTGGATCGGCTTTACCTAAAATTTTCCGAGGGATTTGAAAGAGAATTCATTCTTCAACTGGAGAATGAAAACAGGAAGATTGAAGATACCCTCGCGCTGGGCTGGAATCTGCTTAAAAATCTACCTAAAGCAGAACTAAAACGAATCAGGGAAGAATATCTGGAAAAGTACTTGAAATAAGACGCAGATATAACAGATTAAAATAAAGCAACCACGAATTTCTCGAATTACACGAATTAAAGAATATGTGGGGAATTGTGCTACTTGTCTATCTGCTACCTTTAGTAGCAATATGCGTAATGATACTTTCACATTAATCTTGTAGCAAAAGGTCTCCTGACCTTGATCTTATATCGACATCAGGAGATGTCTCCCACAATAAAAAATTCGATTAATTCGTGTAATTCGTGGTTAAAATGATGAAAGAGGAAATTTTGGTATTCGGGGCGGGGGCATTATCTTTGGGATTTTTAGGGCCGATGCTTTCGGGAAACTACAAACTAATCTTTTGCGATTTGGAGATTAAAAAGAACTTGATTGAATTTCTCCGGAAAGAAAATAATTATTTGGTAAATATCTGCTGCTCTACGAAGATTATTCCTCTTAAGGTTTTTGGAGTGAGTGGTTTTAATCTTTCCCGGGTTAAAGAAAGAAATCAGGTTAAAAAAATATTAAAAAAAATCAAGATTATTTTTACCGCAGTGGGCTCTAAAGGCATCGATGAAACCCTGAGTTTCATTGAAGAAAATAGCGGAAAGGATAGAGAAGAAAAATTGTACGTTTTCTCCGCTGAAAATGACAAAACAATTTTTAAAAGATGGAGGGGAAGATTAGGCAAGAAGATAAAATTATGCGATACCATTATGGGGAGGATGTGTCGGGTTGAGAAGACGGGAAAGTGTTACCAATCGGTTGGCTCCCGTTTTAAAGAAGCAGTTATTGCCGAAGATTTCTACGGATTGCCGGTTTCGGCTAAAGTCTATCATCAGGCCGGCTTAAAAGGAAAAACCTGGCAGGTAATGCCTGAAAAAGAGTTTGAAGCCAGAGCCGAGCTTAAATTATTCGGACACAACGGCGCCCATCTCTTTTTGTCCCATTTAGGAGCATTGCAAGGACTTACCTATTTTTACCAGATTAATTCCAAGGACCTTTCGGAAGTTAAATCTTTTCTGGACCAGGAAGTAGGTCCGGCTATTCTTCACCAATACGGAGAATTTCTAAAGCCAATTGAAGTAAAAAAATATTGCGCTAAATTGATTCAAAGACTTATCCGCCGGACTTTCTCGGATACCATAGAGCGGGGTATTAGAAATTCCTTAGACAAGATTACTTCAAGCGAAAGATTAGTTAAAGGAGCAAAGTTTGTCTTAAAAAATGGCATTACCCCGAAATATTTTTGCAGAATTATTGCATTGGTTATAAAATTAAATATTAAAAAGGGTTTGCTCTCGGGCCCGGTTGATAAAATTATCTCTCATCATTGCCGGATTAAAGAAAAAAAATTGATTAGTTTGATTAAAAACAATTTTGGACGCCGATAACATCAGGATAAAAGTAAAAACAACAAAGTCATTGCGAGGCACATTCACTGCGTTCAGTGTAAACTCCGCCGAAGCAATCCGACGAAGTCGTTGCGAGGAGTCCGCCCAGTAATATTGGCGGACGACGTGGCAATCTCATCTTTTTACAGAAGTGAGGGATTGCCACGCTCCTTTCAGTCGCTCGCAATGACAGCTGTGCTGTCATCTGCGTTAATCTGCGTCCTATTAATTTACTATGAGAATGGCGGTAAATCCTACGCGGATGGAACTTTTAAAACTGGGGAAGAGGTTTATTCTTGCCAGAAGAGGGTATAAAATGCTCAAGGATAAACAAGAGGAAATTCTTCACCGGTTTTTAAAACTAATTGAGGAAAACAAAGGTTATAGAAAATCTTTGGAAGAAAAACTGGTTAACGCAGCTACCAGATTTCTTTTAATTCAAAGTACCATGCCGGAAGAAATCCTGGAGGAAGTTTTAATCAAACCTGAAGTAAATTTGGAGGCAACCATCTCTCCGGAAAAGGTTCTCAATATTCCGATTCCTCATTTTACTTTAATCCAGAAAGGCGATTTTCATATTTTTGGCTCTTTTACCCCCCCTTCCTTAAATAGGGTTCTGGATGAATATTCTGAAATCTTAAAAGAACTTCTTAGTTTAGCGGAATTGGAGAGAAAAATCGAACTCTTTGCCGCTGAGATTGAGAGAACCAGAAGGAGAGTCAACGCCCTGGAGTATATTTTAATTCCCAATTTAAAGGAGACCATCGCTTATATTAAATTTAAGCTGGAGGAATTAGAGCGGGGAAATCTTATTCGCCTTAAACGAATAAAAGAACTTTTATGAAAAAAAGTAAAGCGTTATTACTCTGTTTGCTTGTTCTTATTTCCGGATGCAGTATCAACAAAACCTATCTGAACGAGGATAACGCCCATAAATTTTATTGCCAGGGCTTGCTTTATGAAAATGACGGAAAAATTAAAGAGGCGATTTCCTCCTATCAAGAAGCTTTGCGCAACGACCCTTCCTCAGGAGAAATTCTGGCCAGATTAGGCATTATCTACCTTAAAGAAGGTTCTTTAAAAAAGGCAGAAAAATTCTTCTTCCTTGCCCTAAAGAAAGAACCGGAAGATAAAGATGCTCTTTACGGGTTAGCCCTTTTTTATTTGGCAGAAAAAAAGATGGATTTAGCCGTAAAAGAATATGAAAAATTAATTCGTCTTCTCCCCGAAAATGACTCTTTGCGTCTTATGCTTGCCGACCTTTATAGCCAGCAGGGTAATCTTACCGAAGCACTTGCTCTTTATCGGAAAATTGTGGTCGCTTTCCCGGAGAATGCGCTTATTCACTATAATTATGGGCTTCTTCTTGAAAATGCTACTGATTTGGTTTTGGCCGAAAAAGAGTTAAGAAAAGCCATTGAGCTCCAGCCAGGATTAATCAGAGCTTATCTGGCCCTCGCGGTTATCTATGAAAAGAAAAAAGATAATCTTGGGGCAATTAACCAATATGAAAAAGTTTTGGACCTTATGCCAAAAAACTCTCTTATTTATCAGCAGTTGGCGCGTCTTTATTTGCAGGCAGATAAAAAGGAAGAAGCCAAAAAGATTCTGGAGAAAGCCATAGATTCGGATATAAAGGATTGGCAGATTTACTGCAGTTTAGCTTTTGTTTATTACGAAGAAGGGAGGTTTAGTCCGGCCAAAGCGCTCCTGGAAAAAGTTTTTGCCCAGGAAAATAGCGCCACCGCGCATTTTTATCTGGCGCTAATTCTGGATAAAGAAAAACAGAAAGAAGGAGTTATCAAGCATTTAGAAGAAGCAATCAAATTGGAGCCCGAAAATAGTTTATTTTTAAACTATCTGGGTTATCTTTATGCTGACTCCGGAGTCAACCTGGAAGAAGCGGAAAAATTAGTAAAGAAAGCGCTGGAGTCGGAACCTGACAATGGAGCTTATTTAGACAGTTTAGGCTGGATTTATTTTAAGTTAGGCAAAATGAAAAAAGCAAGAGTTCTCCTGGAGAAAGCGATTGCTCTGGAGAAAGACCCGGAAATTTATGAACATCTCGGAGACCTCTATTCTAAAAGCCGCCTCTTTTTGGATGCTTTAGCCGCTTATGCCCATTCCTTAGAACTTAAACCGTCGGAAAAAATCCAAAAGAAATTGGAGGCTGTCTATAAACTAATAAAAAAATAATATAACCTTAAAACATTAACCACGAATTAACACGAATAGAAATAAGAAAGAAAAAATAGTAAAAGCTCAGTTAACCCCGTGTCATCTGATAGATGTAGTGCGAGGCCTTTAGCCTCGCCAACAAGCGAACCTGAAAGGTTCGCACTACTGTAGTTGCAGAGCTTGCTCTGCGGCAAAGCAAGCTTTGCCACTACAGACAATGACGTGGTTTGGTGAATATTTACGAAAAAATAATAAATAGCCACGGATGAACGCTAATATAAAAAATAATTATTTTATTGTATGGAATTTCAAAGTTCCCCCTCACCTAATTAATTTCCTCTCCCCAAGGGGAGAGGATGGAGGTGAGGGGGCTAATTTAGTATTTATTCGTGTGTATTCGTGGATAAATTCGTGTATATTCGTTGAAATTTGTGTTCATTCGTGTTAGATATTAGATATGATTAAGAAGGTTGTGCTTTTTCCCAATTTGAAGAAGAAAGGAGTAAGTAGAATAGCCTCTTCTCTGGAAAAAAGATTAAGCGAAAGAAAAATAAAAATAGAGAAGAAAATTTCTTCGGAGACTGACCTGGTCATTGCTCTCGGCGGTGACGGAACGGTCTTAAAAGCTGCGGGAGAAATAAAAAGTGCGAAAACCCTTCTCCTGGGAGTAAATCTCGGGGAGGTTGGATTTTTGAATCTCGTTTCTTGGGAAAGGCTTAATCAAGCATTGGATGAGATTCTTGCTCAGAAATTTCTGGTTTCTCCCCGTTTGATGCTGGCCGTCCAGGCAAAAAAGAAGAACATTTCTTTTAAAGAGATTTCCTGTTTGAACGAAGTTGTCCTGATGAGAAAAGGGCCAAGAATTATTTCTCTTTCAGTTTTTGGAAAAGGAGGGAAAATAGGAGATTTTTGCGTTGATGGGTTGATTATTGCTACCCCTACCGGCTCCAGCGGACATTCGCTTTCCGCCGGAGGACCCCTGGTTTTCCCTGAAGAAGAAGTGATTATCCTTACCCCGATTTGTCCGGTCTCTTTAACCAGCCGGTCTTTGATTCTAAAAGGAGATGAAGAATTAAGTATTAAAGCAATCTCTGCCGACAGCAATTTGACGATTGATGGCCAGAAAAATTTTCTTCTAAGGAAAAATGAGACTCTGCTTATAAAAAAATTTCCTTTTATGTTAAAATTAGTTGACGCTTCCCGGAAAGGATATTTCTGCCTTCTTCAGGAAAAACTTGGCTGGCTTAGGTGAATTTATGGCGAAGATTATTATTAATAAAGAGAGGTGCAAAGGCTGCGGCCTCTGCATCGATACTTGCCCTAAAAAATTGATTACTGTATCTGAAGACTTTAATGCTAAAGGCTATCATTTTGCAAAGGTTTCCAAATCAGCGGGGGGGTGTCTGGGGTGTCGCTTTTGCGCAATTATCTGTCCTGATGTTGCTATTGAAATATATCAATATGAAGTTAAAAAATAGACTCTTATTTTTTTTGATTCTCCTGCTTTTCGCTGCTAATTTAATTCTTCTCGCCCTTTTCAATAAAGAAAAAAGTAAAACTGCTTCCTTTTCCAATTTTATCGCCGAGGCTAATAAAAATTTAAATATCATTAGTAATTCTCTCGCTCAGCGCAATTTCAAAAAGGCTCATTTCTCTCTGATTCAAACGCAGAAGAATTTAGAGGATATCGTGCCCTTGTTCAAACCTCCCTTACCGGAGAAAATGGTTGCTCTTTCTATCCCCGCGGGTGAAGTTCCTTATCCCTTCCTTTACACTAATGAGAATACATATCTTTTACTCTGCCAGAAAACCAGCAAGACTCTTTCTCTTTTTCGCTTTGCCCAGGGTAAATTTTCCTTAATTAAAACTTATCCCTGTATTATCGGAATGAATGATGCTGATAAGAAAGAAATTGGAGATTATGCTACCCCGGAGGGAGTTTATTTCCTCTTGAACTTCATTCCGGGTAAAGAGATGGACGAGAAATATGGCTACGGAGCGTTCATCTTAAATTACCCTAATCTTCTGGACAAAAAAGAGAAGAAAAAGGGAAGCGGAATCTGGCTTCATGGGCATAAACCGACCACAAATTTAAACGAACTTCTGGTTACCGAAGGCTGTGTTGTAATTAGCAATGATTCTTTAAAGGAACTGGCCAATTTTATCAAACCGAGTGTTACTCCTATGGTCATTGTTGATGAGATAGAATTCAGAACTCAGAAGAGCCAGGAGGAGATTTCCGGAGAATTACAAAGTTTCCTTAATTCCTGGAAAGAAACCTGGGAAAGTCTCAATACCGATAAATACTTAAGTTTTTACGCTCCGGAATTTGTCAATAGCGAAGGGATGAATTACGAAACTTTTAAAGGTTACAAAAAAAAGGTAAACAGAAACAAAAAGTTTATTCGTCTCAAAATTAAGCAAGAGGTTATTCTTATTCCGCAAAAATATCAGGGGAAGATTGCCTTCTTAAAATTTAACCAGAGTTATTACTCTAACAATTTCACCAGTGATAATCAAAAATTGCTTTATCTAAAAAGAGAAAAGAGAGGATGGCAAATCATCGGCGAATCAGCATTATAACAGGTATAATCTTCCTTGGTCTTCTCTTTTTGCTATTATTCCCCTTATTTTCTCAAAAGGGGTGTCCCGAAGGGACGGGGTATTCTAACCCCTTTTTTCACAAAAGGGGTGTCCCAAAGGGACGGAGTATTCTAACCCCTTTTCTCATAAAAGGGGTGGCAACAAAGTTGACGGGGTATTTAATAAAATCCCGCCGGAGAGTTGAAGAATTTTTCCCGGGTACCAATCAAGAAGTTAAAGTATACTCTATTTTTGGGAAGAGAAAAGGACCGACTCTTCTTGTCTTCGGCGGTATTCAGGGAGATGAGCCCGGCGGGTATCTTGCCGCAGATAGATACGTGAGCCTTAATCTAAAAAAAGGAAACCTTATTGTCGTTCCACGCTTGAATTTAGCGGCTATCCTGGCGCAAAAACGGGAAGGCCTTACCGGAGATATGAACCGCAAATTCGCCCTGCCGAAAAATATTCAACAAGACCCGGATATAAAGGTTGTAAATCTTGCCCGAGACTTAATTGCTAATGCCGACTACATCCTGAATCTCCATCAGGGGAGTGGTTTCTATTCGCCAATCTGGATTAACCATCAGAGAAATCCTTTAAGATGGGGGCAATGCAATGTTATTGATGCGTTTGTCTTTGACCTTCCCAATGGCGAGAGATTAGAATTGGAAAGTTTTGCGCAAAATGTGGTCCGGCGGATAAATTCCAAAATCCAGGACGAAAACTACCATTTTTTAGTCAATAATACTAATACCGGCGACAAAAAATCGCTCCATAAGGAACAGCGAAAATCGCTTACTTACTATGCCCTAACACAAAAACATAAGATTGCTTTGGGCATAGAGGTTACTAAAAAGTGTTCCTCTCCCCAGGCGGTTGCTTACTTAAGCATTGCAATAAATTCAGTGCTTAAGGAACTGGGAATTGCCCCCGAAGAATTCCCCGGAGAAGACCCGGATTCTATCGCTGAAGAGCTCAAAAAAAATGAGAAATTTTCCGGATTAAAGGTTAAAATTAATGGTTGCGAAAAGTTAATTATTCCCGGCCAAAACATCTTCTTGAAAATCGGTGAGCCGCTGCAAATTTTAAATCTGGAAACCGAAAAATCCCGGGGTTGGTATGTTAATTTAGTCAATTCCGGTTCTTATAATGCTCTCGGACAAACCTATTGGTTCACTAAAGATAATAAGTTACTCATTCATAAGGATGGCAAACTCATCGCATCTTTTGAAATTATGCCCAGAAGTTATCTTTTAGGCTCTTTAGAGGTTAATCTTGATGGTCGGGTTTGCCGTTTCCATAATCAGGAGACGATTCTTTTGCCGAAAAATGGGAGATTGCGAATTCTTAAGGTCTATCCGGAGAAAGATAAAAATAAAGTCAAAGTCAATCTGAAAGGTTTTATCGGAAATAAGGGGTATAATGATGGGGAAGATTCAGGCTATGTAATTTCGGCGGATGACTTAATTCCAAAGTATGCTCTGGATTATCCCGAGAATACCTTTTACCGGATTGAGATAAGCGAGCAAGGAAATTTAGTAGGAGAAGTTTTCCTTAAACTTACTTAATGATTTTTTGACAGGAGGCATAGAAAAGAGTAGAATAATTCAATAACATAGGAATTTTCTTTTTAAACACAGATTAACCCAGATTGTCACTGATTAGAACTATAAAAGAACTTTACCACAAAGACACAGAGACTCAAAGAAACAAAATACTTTAACCACGAATTATACGAATTTCTCTAATTAAGAACTTTAGAATATTGTTTTTTAATTCGCGTAATTAGAGCAATTCGTGGTTGCTATTTTAGTCTTTTCTTTGTGTCTTTGTGCCTCTGTGGTGAATATTGTCTTTTAATTTGTGTATCAGTGGAAATCAGTGTCTAATTAAAATGCATAGGAATTTCCTTTTTCTAACCACGAATTAACGCGAATTACTCTAATTCGTAAAATTCGATAAATTCGTGGTTTTATAACTTGATAAGGAGGAGACCAAATGGAATTTGAAATAGGATATTTATTGGCTTTGCTGGTGGTGGGGATGGGGGTTTTAGGAATTATTCTGGCTTTGGCAATCAATGAGATTAATAGAAGCAAATTTATTATTTCTCTGATTCTCTCCATAATCATTCTTGCTTTAGGAGGATACTATTATCATCTCGTCGGGCTCTACCAGAGCAAAGCCGGAAAAACAACTGGCCCTCTTAATCAGGCTCTTCTGAGAATCTGCCGGCCAAAATTGGCCAGGCCAATACCTGAAAAAGAAGTAGTTTTGCCAGAACCAAACGTACCGGCAATTGACATAATTGTAAATGTGGAGGGCAAAAATATTTTCCTGAAAGACCAGGAACATCTAAAAATTAAAAAAGGGAAGAAATTAAAGATTGTTGATGGTATTCTTCCCGGAGTAGAGAAAAATTTAATCAGGGTAAATCTCGTTGGATTTATTGGCAACCCCAAACTTGAAGGTGAAGATAGAGGATGCGAGATAGATACTTCCCTCCTGCTGAAGAGGTATGCGGTCAATAAAGAAGGGACTTGTTATAAGATTGAGATGTTAAAAGGAAAGGAGGTTGTAATTACTGCCTATGTTGACCTTATTGAATGAAGATTAAATGCCCTAAATTAATTGTTCTTTTCCCCCTTTTTCTCTTTTCCGGATGCGTTCCTTCTTCCCATCTTCACCGTTCTTACTTCCAGGAACAACCTTTAGGCAAGCAAAGTGTTTTGGTTCAAACCTCTGACGCGGGCGCAATCTATCTTTTGGATAAAGTGACCCGGATTGTCCGCTCCGATTCTTCTTCGGAATTAATTGTTCATCAGATTATTAAGATTAATCGAGAATCAGGGAAAAAATTTGCGGAAGTCCAGATACCGTATAACCAAACCTTTCAGAAAGTAAAAATTGATTTTGCCCGCACCATTACGAGAGAAGGAAAAATAATCAAACTTAAAAGAAATGCCATCCATACGGTTACCCCTGCTTCCCTGGCTCCCTACGCTGCCCTTTACTCCAGTCTTAAAGTCAAGACGGTTTCAATGCCGGCAGTAGAACTCGGCAGTATCATTGAGTATCAGTATCGTATCCTGCAGAAAAAATCCCTGATGAAAAATCATTTCTGGGATGATTTCTATTTTCAAAGCGAGGAGCCGTTAGTCGTTTCAAAATATATTCTTGTCCTTCCCAAGAGCAGAACCTTTAAAAAATTGGAGAAGGAAATAAACTCTCCGGAAATAACCGAGAAAGGAGGCCAAAGGAGCTATAGCTGGGAGAAAAGGGATTCTGCCGGTCTCATTCGCGAACCCGAAATGCCCCCCTTAAAGCAGGTGCTTCCCCTTCTTCTTATTTCATCCGTTAAAGACTGGGAGGAAGTAGCCTCCTGGTATTATACTCTGGCAAAGGAGCAGATGGTTGCCGATGAGCCGCTAAAACAAGAGGTTTTTCGTCTCATCAAGGGAAAGAAAACTGAAAGAGAAAAAATCAGAGCAATCTATAATTACTGCAGTTCTAACATTCGTTATGTGGGATTGGAAATAGGTATAAATGGTTACCAACCTCATCAAGCCAGCGAGGTTTTTCATCTCAAGTATGGCGATTGCAAAGACAAAGCCACTCTCCTGATTACGATGTTGGGTGTTGCCGGGATTAGGTCCTATCCGGTTCTGATCAACAGCGAGCATCAGATTGATGCATCCTTGCCCTCTCCAAGCCAATTTAATCATTGTATTGTGGCGGTTCCCGATGAAGAAAAATATTTATATCTGGATACCACCGCGGAGATTTGTAGTTTCGGCGATTTACCGGCTGAGGACCAAAACCGTGATGTTCTCATTGTCAAGGAAGGGAAAGCAATTTTGGTCAAAACTCCGCTTTACCGGGCACAAGATAATCTCTGTACCAGAAAGATTGAGATTAATTTAAAAGAGGATGGAACTATTTCGGCTAAAGTAGGAGTTGCAACTTCTGGTTTTTTTAATCTTGCCTACCGGTCCTCTTTTCGCTATTTAAGAACCATCGAGCAGAAAAAATTTTTAAGCGAAGATTTGAACCGGGTTTGTCCGGGAGCAGTTCTCGCCGAGTTTAAGATTTCCGACCTCACCAATCTTGATCAACCGGTGGAAGAAAATTATAGTTTTTCCGTAGAAAATTACGCGATGAGAATGGGAAATAAACTTTTAATTAAACCTGCGCTTATTGAAGCAGTACGCTCTACCGCTTTAGTTGCCGAAGAGAAACGAAATTACCCGATTCTCTTTCAAAGGTGTTGGGAAAAATTTGAAAATGTTTTGATTAACTTGCCTGATGGCTGGGAGGCAGAAACACTGCCTGAGGCTCTCCTCCTTCGCCATCCTTTCGGAGAGTTTGAGGCATCCTATCAAAAAACAGAAGAAGGAATTCTCTATCAACGGAAGTTCCGCATTAGCCAACCGGAAATCTCTATTCTTGATTACCAGGAATTTAAAAACTTCTATAAAAAGATTGCCTATCAGGACCGGAAAGAAATTATTTTGACAAAAACCCCGAAATAGCGTATATTGTTTGACATCTTGAAGAGTATAGGTTAAAATAACTTAGGTATTAAACGAAAAGAGGAGGTGACAAAAATATGAATAAAGGAGAATTAATTGAAGCTATTGCTAAAGTGACTTGCAGCAAGGCAGAAGCAGCAAAGGCGCTGGAGGCAGGGTTGGCCGCAGTAAAGGCTTCTTTGAAGAAAGGGAAGCCGGTTACTTTAATTGGTTTTGGGACTTTCAAGGTATCGAACCGAAAGGCAAGAACCGGGAGAAATCCCCAGACCGGAAAGCCAATCAAAATCAAGGCCAAGAAGGTTCCTGTATTCAAGGCTGGAGCAGCATTGAAAAAAGCAGTGAAGTAAGACATAGAAAAGAGAAAGCGGATTTTATTTTTTACTAAATAAATCCGCTTTCTTTATTTTATTCTATGGAATTTCAAAATTGTAGCGGTGCGATTCATCGTATTTGTTGTAGCGGTGCGATTCATCGTATTTGTTGTAGCGGTGCGATTTATCGCACCAATAAGAACGTGGCATAAATTGCGATACTCTACTATGCACTGTCTTTAGTAGCAATATGCGGAGAGAGTTAGCTGCCCGAAACTACTGACAGCAACTATGCGG
>Ga0210019_1002461_pt1 | contig 17941 bp, 17 predicted proteins | sample CryGeyCG2114_020_2_FD_183969 | JGI IMG/M metagenome (GOLD analysis project Ga0210019, IMG submission 183969) | Groundwater microbial communities from aquifer - Crystal Geyser CG11_big_fil_rev_8/21/14_0.20 (SPAdes) (version 2) | ecosystem: Environmental > Aquatic > Deep subsurface > Groundwater ...
TCTCCCATTTCAGCAGACGCTTCAGGGCCCGTGCAAAAGAAAAAATATCGAGGTTTAATGTCGCGCAATGAAAATGGGCGGCCCAATGCACGGTGTAAGGGGGTTTTGCTGAAATCTTTTCGCCAGGGCTTTTAGAATAAAGCACGTGAACCTCATGCCCCATTCTCTGCAACGCACAGGCAAGGTAGTGAACAGTAATCTGTCCACCGCCTGCCGACTCAGACCAGGGAGAAGAATAAATGGTAAGGCAAATTTTCATAGGAGCCAAGTGTAACCGCTGGGGGCTATTGGCGAATTCTTTCTATGGCTTCGGGACATAAGAAGGGAGGGTTGGATTTTTAATATTCCCCCTGAGAAGGGGGATTGAGGGGGTTTGAGTAGAGGCAAAAAATTTTTCGCCTCTACAACGGGTCCAACCCCCCTGGCCCCCCTTGACAGGAGGTCTTTGCACAACCCCGAGATTCTTCGCTTACGCTCAGAATGACATGCAGAAACCATCATATTGTCATCCTGATGAGCCTTGGCGAAGAAGGATCTCGCTTTTTCTCAATACAGAACCACTTATGCAAAGGTCTCCCTTGACAAGGGGGGAATTATTTTAGAACCTTCCCCTCACTCATGAAATATGCGGCCTAACCATTTTTGCCAAGCCCTAACACGAAGAGGGCTTTGCATAACCCCGAGATTACCCGTTCCGGGCACGAAGGAACTGAAAGTTCCACTACAGAATCTATTTTTTCGGTTTCCAGTTTCTACCCACTTCTTGCGCTTTAGCTAGTTGTCGCGGAGACATTTTTCTTTCCAAAATATTCAACCGGCCTATGGCAGTTTCGTTTCCCTGCAAACCAGAAAGATTGTACCACATATGCGCCAGCACATAATCTTGTGGCACTCCTGTTCCAAACTCATACATGTAGCCCAGGTTGTTTTGCGCTTCATCAATACCTTTTTCCGCATCTCTGGTTAGAATTTTCAAGGCTTGCGGCACACTCTCTTTTGCTAGACTATATATTTCTGCCATTTCAACTCTCTTTTCTACAGCGAGTCGATACCATCGCATAGCTTCTTTGCCATCCTTTATAATTCCCTGCCCATTGGCAGAAATCAATCCCACAATGAATTGCGCGCTGGAATCCCCCTGTTCCGCGGCAAGCCGGTACCACTGGGCCGCTTTTTTATCATCTTCAGGAACTATAAATCCAAATTGATACATGGCACCCAATTTGATTTGTGCGTCAGCAACGCCATTCTCCCCATCGCCGACCAATATCTTCAATACTGTCAGATTGTTGCCTTTCGTTAATTCACTCACAATTGTTTTTACCGAGGCAAGTTCCTGTTCTGCCGCAAGCCGATACCATTTGGCGGCTTTCTGGTCGTCTTCTGGTGTTTTTGCCCCAAAGTCGTACAAAAAGCCCAAAATGTGTTGGGCTTTAGCAATGCCTTTTTCCGCGTCGTCGGTCAAAACTTTCAATGCGCGTTGAACATTCTTCTGCTCCAACTTCAAATCAATTTTCGTTGCTTCGGAAAATCCCTGTTCCGCTTGCTGAACATTCCTTTGCTTCAATTTTAAAATATTTTCCCTTGCCTCGTCATATCCCTGGTCTGCCGCAAGTTGGTACCATTTGATGGCTTCCAGGTCATCTTGCGGAACTCCCAATCCCGAATCGTACATAATCCCGACAAAGAGTTGGGCTCTGGAGTCCCCTTGTTCCGCGGCGAGACGGTACCACTTAACGGCTTCCTTGTCGTCTTCTGGAACACCAAATCCAAAGTCATGCATGAACCCCAAAAAAAATTGTGCTCTGGAATCTCCCTTCTCTGCCAGCGGCAACCATAACTCACGGGCTGTCTTATAATCTTTTTCCACATAAGCGTCCCAACCATTCTGAAAATCATTAAAAAATATCCTGGACACAACACTAAATAGAAACAGGGCTGAAAAAGAGAGCAGAATGATACGGTTTTTGGTCTTCATAGGCTAAGAATACAGGATGTAGAATTTTTTTGAAAGTGGGGAAGGGGAGAGATCGTCACGAGAGCGCCCATGTGCAGAACAATTAACTAGGGACAATTTTTACACTCATCAGAACTGAAAAAAATCTTACAAATCAGGAAAGAAGGTCAAGCTTTGGCCTGGGCGGTCACTTTGGTGACCCAACAATCCCATCAACTGAGAAATGGTGCCGAAGAGAAGACTCGAACTTCCACATCCTTTCGGATACATGAACCTGAATCATGCGCGTCTACCAATTCCGCCACTTCGGCATACATCTTCAGTCTGCTGGCGCAAGCTCGCACCCGCCAAGACATAACAACACTTGTTTGGGGCAAATTTGAAAGCCGCATTATAGCAAATTCCCACGGAATTAAAATGCCTATTCACTCAAGACATAAAAATTCAACAACCTTTTAAATTTCTTTAGTTTTTCCTACAGGTTTATAGACGAGAATGACACTTCCGTATTCTTTGCCTGAAAATTGGCCTTGGGGCAAAACTGGCTTTACCAAATCCGGGCAAGCAAAATGAGTTGATCGTTTTCTATCCAATAATATCCAGTAGAATCACTTGCCAAGGATCTCCGGGTGCTCCAACTCGGCCTCGGCTTCCTCTTCTGCTTTGATCAAAGACTGCACCGACATATGGTCTTTTAGAACAAAAAACAACCCGCCACCCATTAACACTATAAAACCTACCGCCCAGGAAACCATGCCAAAACTAACGGCCGTAACTTCCGCTTCGCCTCTGATTTCATGAAGGGCGATCAAAACTCCCGCATTGAAAGACCCCAAAAAGCCCGGCGTAGGAAGTATTGTTATCAGCACGCAAACCATAACGGTTAACAACAATACGGATTCCAGAGATTTATCCTGCAGATCAAAAGCAAAATATAAAGGATAATAGATCGCGACAAATAAGAACCATGTTAAAGCGGAGAAAAAAACAATTTGCGCGAGGGCACCTGGATCCTTGACTATTTTACAACCCAATGCAAACTCTCCAACCATAAAGAAAATCTTTTCCCTCCATTTATCGGGAAGAGGTTTTACAAACCAGTCTATGCATGACTTAACCGGCCCCTCTTTGTAAGCCAAAAGAACCATAAAGCCAAGCAGGCCAATAACCAGTATTGCGCAAAATTTGCCAAACCCTGCCAACATGGATTGAACAGATACACCAGAGAAGGTAAGTTGTGGGTCAAACATGTCCACTCTGACCACAAATACCCATACAAAAAGCATTAACAGAAAGATTAAATCAAACAAACGCTCCACAATTATGGTCGAAAAAGCACCGGCAAAGGTAATACCATGTTTTTTTCCCAGCAGATAAGCCCGAAGGAATTCCCCTGCCCGGGCAGGCAGGATATTGCCCATAAAACCTATCATAAGAGGTGCATAAATTTCCCTAACCGGGATTTGTTTGAACGAGCCAAGTAGAACTTGCCACCGGTATGCACGGGCTACGTAACTCAAAAGAGTTATTCCAATTGACGGCAACACATAAATCAGCTCTATACCTTTAAAGGATGCAATCAGCTCATCCATCGAAACATTGCGCAGGGTGTAATAAAGCGCTCCGGCCGCAATGGCGAGTCCAATCAACAACTGGCGGGCTTTTTTCAACTGATCTTCCTCAATATTTGTCTGGCTTGTTCAATATCCTGCTTAATCTGAACAACCAGATCATCGGCGGACTTGAAAGCTATTTCATTGCGCATACGCGCCACAAACCGGACTTCAATTTCATGATGGTAGATAGCTTGATTAAAGTCAAAAATGTGTACCTCAACACTTAACCGGTCGCGATTAAAGGTTGGGTTAAACCCTATATTTGCCACACCGTTATAAGGCTTGTTTTTATAGGTAACCTGAACCGCATAGACACCTGTTCCCGGTATTTGCACCTTACTGGTATCAATATTGGCAGTGGGGAAACCGATAGCATGCCCTGTTTTATAACCGGAAATCACCGGGCCAATTATAGAATAATTCCTGCCCAGAAATTGACTCGCGGTCTCTACCTGCCCAGCCTCTATCAGTTCCCGGACGTGGGAACTGCTTACCGTATGCCCGTTAAGCTTGAAGGGCTGAACAACATGAACCCGAAACCCAAATTCCTCCCCCATTTTTTCAAGGTAGGGGATGGTCCCCTCTCTCCCACGACCAAACGCGTAGTCAAACCCAACTACAATCTCCTTAACCCCTATCTTTTCAAAAAGAATGTTTTTGGAAAAGTCTCGAGGCCGCTGGTCTGCAAACTCCCTGGTAAAATCAGCACAAATGACCATGCTGATCCCAAAGGATTCAATCAACGCCATCTTTTGCTTAAAATGAGTCAATAAAGGGGGGACTTTTTCAGGCGCGATGATTTTTAATGGGTGCGGCTCGAAAGTGAACGCAATGGCAGTTCCCTCATGCAGAAAAGCCAACTCTGCCGTTTTGCGGAACAGGGCCTGATGCCCCACATGCACCCCATCAAAATTGCCAATCGCCATTACCGGATGGGCAATGGGACCGATTATATTTTTTGTTCCTCGAATTATTCTCATAAATTGGCCCTATACTACCCCAAACCATTTATTATTCAAGATCCGTGGAAAAGCATCCAGAAATATCCTGATTCCAACCGGATGCATTTACCTCTATAATCTGCTAGAATAAGTTCTCTCGGAACAAGATGTGGAGCGCGTGAATGTTTGATATCGGATTTTTTGAGCTGATGATTATAATGGGCATCGCCGTTGTGGTGATTGGCCCTCAAAACCTTCCTAAACTTGCAAAAGCCATCGGTAAAGGCTGGGGCGAATTCCAAAGAACTTTCAGCGGACTGAAACAAGAGGTCATGGATGAGGCAGAAGGAATCAAACAATCCGTCAACATGGATTCCATGGAACAGGATATTAGTGCCGCCACCAAAATTGACGTGGATGTCAACCTCTCAGAAATTGACTTGGATATTGCCGGTGACCTGAAGAAAAAAGACACCTGAACCATTGCGTGCGGGTGTGATTTTCCCTCATTGGCTTTCATGCCCTAATGGGATTCGGCTAGCAATAGCTCAAAGGGAAAGACAGCCAGCTATTCCGGCAGTCCCTGCCCACTAGCCACCTAATCAAGGGTTCCTTCTGCAATGATCAGTTCCGTATCGTTTCATCCTTTCATTTCCCATTTTCCCCCCGCCTTATTTGTTGCCGGGTTAGCCCTGCTTTTTTTGGCCTACAAACAAAATAATGAAAAATTAAAAGCCGCAGGAGCGTTTAATCTGAGCCTGGGCCTTTTTGCCGCTGTCGTTGCCGATTTTTCCGGCATGGTTTCTGTGGACATAAACTTGCGCACCGTTGTGGATGTTGAGGGACACCAGGGCTATGCTTTTTTGTTTACCCTCCTTTATGGATTCTCTGCTGGCTATGCCTACACCAACACCTTCTCAAAAACCGCGTTGGGGATTTATATGGCTGGGATTCTGGCAATGGGCATCTGCCTGTTTTCAGGCTATCAACTCGTTTTCGTGAAGTAACCGCGCAACCCGAAGCGGAAACAATAATAAATAGTTCCGAGTTACCTCTTGCTCGCTGGCCCTATACCTACCAGGCCGGAACTCCAAACCGGTGAACCAGTTCTCCACCGAAGTAACCGGTAGTGAGGACACAAATTCCGCCCACAACAATGATCAGAAAATACAAAATCCTGCCCCAGGGTTTGTTTAAATATCTGGAAACAAGCATGGCTACAATAAAAATCCCGGTAGTGATGAACGCGAACTTCAAGTGGCTGGACAAAAATTCCCTGAACTTTTCCGTGTTTTCCAGGCTGATCATACCCAGAAACCCTACCAACAGGACCGGAAACAAGCACCAGAACCCAATGCGGATGTTGAACCGTCCTGCCGTTTCAACCACTTCATCGTTCCGAAGAGCTCCATAAATTTCGAACACAACTCCACTGGTTAACAACCCCACTGGAAAGTGAACGATCAAAGGGTGAAGTTTTGCGAAAAAAACCATTAAATAATTTTTAACACATTAAACATCATTTCCTATCAGGCCTGGTTCGGCGGCGGTCAATTTCCGCCAGAATGATTCCGGCCGCAACCGATACGTTGAGGGATTGCAGGGAACCCTTTCCGGGGACCCGAACCACCTTATCGCATTTTTGTTTAACACGGCTGGAAAGCCCCGTCTGCTCATTCCCCATCACCACCACAGCGGGGAATTTAATCTCAGTGTCGAAAAGGCTTTCTTTCGCGCTCGAATCCGCACCCACCACAAACCAACCCTGTTCCCGGCAGTCTCTTAACGCCGAGGGAAGATCGCTACTGGTGAATACCGGAACCTCCTCCAGTCCACCTTCTGCCATTCTCGCGGCAGAAGAGGGGATCACTGAAGCCTTCCCGACACCAGGAATGATTAAACCCTCCACACCAAAAAAAGCACAGGTCCGTAAAATCGCTCCTTGATTATGTGGGTTATCGATGCTGTCCAACGCCACAACCAGTCCCTTATCCGGCATTTTCCCCCGGATCAGCCGATGCGCTGATTCCGGCAAGCGCGGCTTGACAACCATTATCACACCTTCATGGTGAACACCCGCCGCCACTTTATTGAGGGACTCCTGATCCAACTGGCGGTAGGGAAGCCTGTTTTCTCCGCAATAAGCTTTGACCTCTTTTAACTCAGCCGACCGGGCACGGCTGAAAAACACACGCAAGAGACTTTCCGGTCTTGCCTTAAACGCGCTCATGCAGGAGTTCCAGCCATAGAGGGTGAACTCTTCCTGTTTTTTATACTGCTTACGCACACGGTCGGGGCGCGTTTTTTCAAAGACTGTCGTTTTCTCGTTCAATTAATTTCCTCTGGAAAAAGTTTCCGGGCAATGATTTTTTGCGCTGAAAACATCATTGCTGGCAGAACCAAGCTATTGCTATTTGCCAGCGGCGGCTCGCCGCTAACCATTGGAAAAAGTTTCCGGGCAATGATTTTTTGCGCTGAGAACATCATTGCTGGCAAAACCAGGCTATTGCTATTTGCCAGCGGCGGCTCGCCGCTAACCATGCCCACCCATCATGAACACTTCATTATCTTCAAAGTTCGGCGAGGGAAGGTGCGCAACCTGACTAAAAAAGTTTTCCGCCTGTCGCATAACCTCGGAAGCAGTATGGCACTCAAACATATTTTTGCGGAACTTCGATGCGCCGGGATAGCCGAAAACCAGCCAGGACGAAAACTTGCGCAATAAAACAAGCGTTGATCGTAAGTCGTAATTTTCGCGCAACCCACTCCAATAACTGTTGAGAAGTTCCAGACCAATACGCTTGACAGGCACCGCGTCACACTCTTTAAAAATCCAGGGATTCCGCAAGGCTCCGCGACCAATCATCACCGCGTCCACTCCGGTTTCCTGTAATTTTTGTTTTGCCTGCAGGGCACTGCGGATATCACCATTGCCGATGATCGGCAGTTTTGCCCGGTGTTTGACTTCCGCAATGAGGTCCCAGTCTGCTTTACCTTCATAGCCCTGGGCCCTGGTGCGCCCGTGAATGGCCACCCACTCGCAACCGGATTGGTAGGCCGCCTCGACACATTCATGAATGGTAAGCTCATTCTCATTCCAACCTGTTCGCATCTTAACAGTGAGGGGCAGGCGAATTCCTTTTTTAATTGTGGTCAAAAATGTTTCCAGATAAGCCGGGTCGCGCAGAAGGGCCGCCCCGCATCCCTTTTTAACCACCTTTTTGACCGGGCAACCCATATTGATATCCACAAAATCCGCCCCCGTCTCTTCCACCGCGCTCACGGCCTTGACGATGTCCTCCGCCGACTCGCCAAAAAGTTGAATCCCGACAATGGTTCCGGGATTTTTATGAATGCGCATCATTTTCCGGGTCTTCTCGGAATTATAAAAAAGTCCTTTCGCCGATACCAGTTCTGATATCAGGACACCCGCCTGCATTTCATCCATCAACTGACGAAAACAAACGTCGGTGATCCCCGCCATGGGGGCCAGCCAGAACGGACTTCTGGCGCGCGTTATTAATGCCCCCTGACTCACAGGAGCCTCTGAAAGAAGTGACGATTGGCGTATACTCATAGATATTCTTTTCCCAATCCTCCACAAAAAGAATGAAAATGCGGGGGAGGGGATACTTTAAACTCCAGATAACGGTCGAAACACTGGAAACTTAGCTTCCAGGCGTGCAGTCCATACTCATGATTGTCGCCGTTCCCTTCGCCATAAACCCCGTCATTTAAAATTGGCAGTCCCTGACTGGATAAATGTACGCGAATCTGATTGGTTCTGCCAGACAAAGGAACCACTTTTAAAACCGAATGGGTATCGGTAGAGGCTAACCACTCAACCTGTGTGGTCGCGGCTTTCGGTTTCAGGATTCCCTCTCCCACTCCCCGCTGGGCTCCGGCCACCACTCCAATAGGCGCTGTCAAAGTGAACCGCTTGTTCTCCGGCTTGCCTTTCACCAAGGCCAGATATTCTTTTTTCACCCGGTGATTTTGAAACTCTTTCATCAGGAAACCCGCCGCCCTGCGGGTGCGGGCAAACACAATCAGCCCGGTAGTGGTTGCGTCCAGGCGTTGCACAGGACGCGGAACTTCCTCCGGAAACATTTCCCTCAAGACCTCAGTCATGCTGTTTTGAAAATACCGCCCACTCGGATGCACTGGAATGGGTGCCGGTTTGTTAAACACCCGGATATGCCTATCCTGATAAACAACACTCAACCTGCGGTCAGCCGGGGGTTCCTGACGGACCCCGGCGTGAGTGATAATACGATCCCCTTCACGGAGGATACAACCCGGCCGGGCCTTTTCCCCATTTAATGTGATGTCCCCGTTTAAAATCTGCGCGACCCAGGCTTCTTGAGTCTGATAGGGAAACCGTGACGAAAAATACTGCTCCACGACAAAACCATGGTATTGGGGCGGGATCGTAGATTTATAAATCTGCTGGGATGCCGGAGGCTGGTGAAGTGAAGTCATTACAGTTGTAATGTATTTTTAAGCCGAGACAACTTTTTTTCTTGCCGGAAAAAGTTACTGTTCGCTTCCGCCACGGCTAGTGGGCTGGCTAGTTCCATTGCGGGTTGACGGGGGCTTTTATCAAGTATTCGTAATCCTTGCCCATGGACTTCACGACACTTGCCCAGACACTCTCTTCATTTTCCTGAAAAACAAACTCGCTTTGAGCCTCGCAGGTCAGCCAACTGAGCCGGGTCATTTCGCCCGCAAGCTGACCCGCGCCCCAACCCGAATACCCCATATAGAGCCTGATATTTTTTTCCGGATTTTCAATCCGCAGAATCAAGTTATCCAGAAGTTCCCAATTCATTCCCAGATAAACCCCATCACAAATAGCATCCAGTTCCGGCAAAGGCTTTTTTGAACGACACAGGTAAAACATCTGCTGGGGGGACACGGGACCACCAATATAAATTTTTCCTGATTGAGGGTCCGAAATGCCCATTCCCTCAAAAACCTCTTTGGCGCTGAAAGGAGCAGACCTGTTAATCACCAGGCCGAATGAACCCTGACTATCATGATTGCATAACAACACAACCGTTCGGGAAAAATTCGGGTCCGGCAAAACTGGGTTGGCAATCAGGAAATGGCCTTTCCCATAGTTTTCGCTAGCTTCTGACATAATCCTTTAGAATCAAAGGTTAAGCGACTGGAGCTTTTTAAAGTTAGGGCCTATTTTGGCCTCTTCTTTTCCTTCCGTGGACGAAAAGTTATTATCCAAAGCAATACTTACCAACTCCGGAAACTTTTTCGACAGGGAAAGGGCCAAAATACCCTCGTCTCCGATTTCGTTCTGGGCCAGATCAAGGTCCTCAATTTTTGTCAACTGGTTCCCATTGGCAAGGATAACTGCCCCCTCATCCTTAATATAGTTCCGGTAGAGGTTGAGGGATTTGACTTTTTTCAAAGCGTTTGAAGCCATCAGAGAACGGATGCCTTCCGGCCCGATATCGTTACCACCAAGTTCTAACCAGTTGACCTTGGAAAACAACTCCGCCTCCGCCAATAGCTTGACCCCGTCATCACCAATGCGGTTGCCGCCCAGATTCAAACGCCGTACCTTGGCAACACGTTCGTCACGGCAGATGACCGTCATGCCATTCGGGCCGATACAATAGCCCTTCAAGCTCAAATCTTTACCATCTGGTGAGAGTGTTTCAGATATTATTTTCTCCATTATTTCCCGCAGTTTTTCACCGGTATAACTGCACGGTTCGGCAGGTTTATAAATTTCAAAATGCGTGATAGAAGGCATAAGACCTCTTTAAACAAGATTTAATCGTCCAAATCCGCAAAAACTGGATGGGGAAATGTCCCAAAATAAACAAAAAAAACAACTTATTCGGTTTCAAACAGGCTATTATAAGGTTGACATAAAATCAATTATATTTTAGATTTTCAAGCTTCACCTTGAGCTGGGATTTATTGGGATTTTTACCCAATAAAATGAATGTACCATTTCGATCTTCCTCCATGCTGGAGAAGTTTCAGGGTTTCAGGTTCTGACCCCCCATAATTGGTCTCAAACTTTCGCGCATTTTAACTGCGTTATAACGTATTGGAGGAGTTTTATGAAATTGGATTTCGATAAGATGGGCGGTCTGGTTCCGGCTATCATTCAAGATGCGGAAACGGGCAAGGTGCTGATGCTTGCTTACATGAACACCATTGCCTGGGAAAAGACCCTGGAAACCGGAAAAGCCTGGTTTTACAGCCGCTCACGCGATAAGCAATGGATGAAAGGTGAAGAAAGCGGTAACGTGCAAATCGTTAAAGAAGTTTTTGTCGATTGCGATGACGACACGGTTCTGCTGAAAGTCGAGCAGGTGGGCAAAGCCGCCTGCCATAAAGGCTATACCAGTTGTTTTTTCAGAAAAGTCAACGGTGACGTTGAAGTCATTGAAGAGAAGGTTTTCGACCCGGAAAAAGTTTATAAAAAATAACCCACCCGGCGTGGGGCCAGCATAAAATTCTTCCTTAGCTTTCGCGCTTTTGAAGGGTAATAACTATCTATGGCTGGCAGTTTGTTTTCACAGCTTAATGATCATTGCAGGGTTCCCGCCAATGGGAACGGTCTGCAACCTGTTTTTAATTTATCTTGAAGAAAGAAGCTAATCCATGAGTGGTAACGTATTAAAGTTAGGAATTCCAAAAGGAAGTTTGGAAGAAGCAACCGTTAAACTTTTTGCACGCGCCGGTTATAACATCAATATCAAAAGCCGGTCCTATTTTCCCACCATAGACGACGATGAAATCGAATGCATGCTGATCCGCGCCCAGGAAATTGCCCGTTATGTGGCAGATGGAGTGCTGGACGCGGGCCTGACGGGCAAAGACTGGATCATGGAGAATCGTGCCGATGTCGAAGAGATCGCGCCCCTGGTTTACTCAAAGGTTTCCGCAAGACCGGTACGCTGGGTTCTCTGCGTCCCAAACGATTCCCCAATCCAAACCGTTAAGGACCTGCAGGGCAAGCGCATCGCCACGGAAGTGGTAAACCTCACCACCGACTGGTTGAAAAGCAAGGACGTGACCGCCAATGTTGAGTTTTCATGGGGCGCGACCGAAGTTAAAGCTCCTAAACTGGTGGATGCCATTGTTGAAGTCACCGAAACCGGATCGTCCCTGAAAGCTAACAACCTGCGCATTGTGGACACTCTGATGGAATCGACAACCCGCTTCATCATGAATAAGGAAGCCAGCCAGGATAAATGGAAAAAGAATAAGGTTGATCGCCTTGTTTTAATGTTGCAGGGAGCTATGGCCGCGAATGGCCGGGTAGGGATAATGCTCAATGCCTCGAAAGATAATCTTGATGCAATCCTGAAAATTTTTCCACCAGGGAAAAAACCCACCATCTCCGAACTCAGCGATAAGGGCTGGGTAGCCTTGAACGTGATTCTGGAGGAACAACTGGTGCGGGATATTGTGCCCGACCTTAAAAACGCCGGTGCAGAGGATATTGTGGAATACCCCTTGAACAAACTTATCCCCTAGGGGTACATGGCAATGGTCATAACGCTATAAAGCCAACAGTGATCATTGTGCCTCTGGATGAAATTTTTCCAGTCTCATCTCTGAACTGAAAAACCGGATTACTTTATGCAAGACCCAGACTCTTTAGATAAGGGCGAAAGCAACGTGGAGAAGGCAAAGCCTGAAGAGACAAAGCCACCGGAAAACCCTGATTTATCTGAGCCCGGCCCCAGCTTTGAAGAGCAGGAGGGAGAATTTGTTCCTCCAGAAGAACAAAAAAAATCCGGGACCGGGAAAGCCTTATTCCTCCTGATCCTTGTTCTGGCAGGGTCGGGTAGTTATCTATATTACAACGATCTTGTTCCCTCTGAAATTTTAAACCTGATCGCCCCAAAATCTGCTCCGTCCAAACCACCGGCAGTGGTCACCCAATCACCTCCTTTTATTGAGGAAGAAACTGTAGAAATTCCTTCCGCCCCCGAACCGGCTGAGCCGATTGAGGTTTTGCCCGCACCTCCCCAGGACACGCATCTTAGTGGTGCAGTTAATGAGCCCATGACACCACCCCACATCTCCGGCGGAGATTTTGATCAAACTGAGGTAGAAGAACCACAAGAAACAACAAGCCCTGAAGAATCCGAGTCGGCTGAAGAACCTGCAGTCGTTGTGGAGCCTGCGCCAATGGTGGTAGAACAGGAGGAAACAGTCGGGGAAGAGGTGACAGCAATGCCCCCCTCATCAACGGAACCTGAAGAACCTGAGCGGAGCAAAGCCGCCCAGGCTTATCTTGATTTCATTGAGGCTTCCGTGCAGAAATTAGGGAAATTGATTAAAGAGGGATTTAATCTTGCCTGGGATTACATGAAAAATAAAATCTCATAGTCCCTTTCTCCGCAGGTTTCCCTTGCCACTTCTTTTGCGGAGGGTCCACCTCTTCAAAAACAGGGAAAAAGATGGCGAAAACCTTTCAAGCCTTTAAAATAAGGCTGAGCAACAACTCAAAGAAAGGAATTCGCCGTGACAGATTGTACCCCCGATCCAGATCGAATTCCCCTGATTTAAACACCGCGAGGTTCACGCTTCCTTGTTCAGAACGTCATTCCCGCGCAGGCGGGAATCCAGAAATCAAATCAGGGTTTCGCTCTTCAATCAGGCGCAGATGACAGGCTCGTTTCCATTTCCTGAGTAGAGTGCTTGTAGCCTTCTGGCTTGCGGGGAGTATACACAGGGTTGTCTCATTTCACCCTTCTGGATTCCCGCCTGCGGGAATGACGTAGTAGGTTAACGGGAATGACGGGGGTTGAGGCGAGCAAACTTTTCGTTGCCCCCACGGCGACCCCGTCCCACGGGGAAGGGATGTGGCCCGGCTTTATCTTGCACTCCATCATTTCCGTCCGCTCGAAAAGGCTTTTGCCTATTCGCCCTCTGCGGAGGAGTGGTGCTCGGCGCACGGCCAGCAGACCCGGCATTTCTGTGCGCTCAAGGCCTCGTGGCGTTGTTTCGAAACGTTTAGCCATATTGCCCCCCCCACGGCGAGTGGTGCTCATGCAATATGCGGATTAGAACCTATACAAGGCGCTAAAGTGAAGTCGGTTTTGCTCACCTTCAAGTCCACTCTCCAATTTACTGCGGACATTCGTGTACTCAATACTGAAATTTGTGCGCAATAAAGGTAACCAGGAAAGACGCAGGTGGTAGGACTGGGCGTGTTCCACCGTTGTGGCTGGCACACGGGCCAGATCATTATCGGCCTGAATGTGGGTGGCGGTTGCGGCCAGGCGCCAATGGTCGTTCAACCAGTGCTGGTAAGAGAGATAGCCAAGATAGAGCATGTGCAATTTAATCTGGCCGTTGGCATCTATACTGCCATCATCGAACGAATTATTGCTGGCATAACGGCCAATGGTGTTTCCTGCGGCCAACCCAAACCGAACGTTGTTAGTTCCAGCGGTCTTCAGTTTTCCAGAGAAGTACAAGGCACCGCCGACTTTGCTATCTTCAACACCGCCAACCACCGCCCCGTCACTGCGGATTTCGCGCAACAGACCGGAGAGGGCCAGGGAACCACGTTTGTGGTACCATAATCCCTTAACCACCAGATCCGGGACCCGGTCATCCGCGGGGATAACGCGAGCACCTGTAGCATTGGTAAGTGTGGTTTCGGGATTCTCCAAAGCAATTTGCAGACTGAAATCTTCATCCAGTTTCTGGGTCCAACGAATCATTGCCTGACGATTAGAAACATAGGCGATCGCATCAGGGATGGTATCGGGCCATGCCAGCAAGTTGGCAAAGGTCGATTCTGTCTGGCCAATCGTAAAATTTCCAAGTTGCGCATAACCGTGGCGCATGCGTGGATTGTTGGAATTATTGACTCGCTCCGTGCCGGCACTGCCTTTGAAATCCATTTCCAACAGAGTTTTGAATAGACCGATTTCGGTCATGGCGGAGGTTTTAAACCATAGTCTTGTTTCCCTGGCGCTAAAGATGAATTGCCCGTTCTCGCCTCCCGAACCAGTGGGTACACCTGCTGGTAAAAGATCGAATTCTGAGGCCGCGGGGTTGCCGGGCCAGTTGCTCACTGCCTCCACAACAATCTGCCCCCCGAATGAAAAATTAATCTTGTCTCTCGGAGACTCTTGCAAAGGGGGTTTTATGTTTAGCGGGGTTTTCAGGTTTTTCGGTTTGGTTTCCGGAGGGGGAGCCGGTGATTCAGTAATGGGAGTCTGTTTTCCCAATTGCTTCCGTTCCAAAACCTCGATGCGGTTCTGCAATTGATACATCAGTTCACGTACCTGCCGAACGTCCTCACCTGCTGATGTCTTCTCCCCGGCCCAGGAACCGGTGACGGGGAGAACCAGTAACGAAAAAACAGCGAACGGCCAGAATGACCGGGAGGGAACACGCCTCCATGAGGGTTTGGTAATTCGGTACATGGTATTCCGGGTTTCATTGAAAAGTGATACTTATTACATACGTTGGAATTTACTGTGACAACCGTTGCAGGTTTTGACAATGCCGTGAATCAAGGAAGGATAAGCTTCACTTTTTTTCAGGCGGGCGGCCTCCTGCAGGTCCATGGCCTGATTTTTTAGCTGTTCTGCATAGTTGCGGAACACCTGTGCGTGTTCAGCATTGAGGTTTAGCTCCTGCTGAACATCCGGAATACTCAGTGCTACCGCGGCCATCGCATTTGCGGTCTCACCTATAGCCCTGGCCTGCCTTGCACCTTCTTCATCAAACTGCAACTCGTCATAGATATCCTCGAACATCAGTACTTTCAGAGACCGCATTTTCTCCCTCAGTGTGGCACTTTGTACCTGATGCAGGGTGGGCTGGCCCGTCCCCACGAGTTGCGGTAAGGCCGTATCATAGGCTTTATGCGCACAGCCCATGATCAGGAATAAAAGGATGATGGTAAAACCTGGTTTCAAGCGGTCTGACATGAACTGCCTTTTATGGGTCATTTGGCATTTGCGTTGCGGCCCCCAATTAATCTGGATAAGCCCAATAATCGGAAAAATTGTAACATGAATATTTTCCACCGGCTAGACGGCTCGCTGACCACAAACGGAGGACGCCGCCTCAAACGAACCTAAAAGGAAACTTTTCCCGGATCAGGCCGGACTCATGGCAAAGGGACTGGAAATGCAGGAGCCCTTCCACTTCCTCTTTTCCAAAATCGTAACGGATTTTATTCTTGAGGTAATCCTGCAACAGGGTCACAGGATGACCGGTTTTATTCGCCTGGGTTTCGGCAATCACATCCAGACTTTCCAGTCCTTCCTGCTTGGCTTCCAGCAAAGTTTGTATTATTTCATTTTCCACCGGAACGCCTTCCCGGACCGCGATCACGGCGTGAACAAAAGTTTTGCCTGTCCGCTTGAACCATTCTTCACTGAGATCATAAACCGATACGCCTTCTTTGGAAAACCCTAAGGCCTGATCCCCTATGACCAAGGCGGCATCATGATTTTTCAGCATCTTTTCCGGATCAGGTTTCTGGCTCTCAAGTTTGAGTACGCTTGGAAACACTTTCGAGTAAAGCACGTTAAGAAGCGCGACAGAGGTTCTTGACCGTTCATCCAACGCCAACGAACGGACAGCATTAAGAGGAACCTTGGAAACCAGCAAAACGGTGCCCACCTGCTTTCTGGAAGAAATGGAGATGTTTGGCAGAAGCCGGAACCGGTCGGCTTGCTTTAAATATTCAATGGCGGGAATCATGGCCATATCCAATTTTCCACCTGACAATTGGTCGGCAAGTCGCGCCGGAGAATCGGTACAGAGTTCCAGTGTTCGTTTTCTCAGCGGCTCCAGTAAAGGTTGGGAGTTTATAAAGTCATGGATTCCTAAAAGCATGGAACAAACCTCTTTCCATCGGGTAGGTGCGCCCGTGCCGGGCGCACCAAAAATAAAAAGGGACGGGGGAAAGCCCCCATCCCTTTTATTTAAAACTTGTTGCCGTTACAGGAAAAACGGTGCCATCACCAGGGAAACGATAGACATCAGCTTGATCAAGATGTTCATTGCCGGACCCGAGGTGTCTTTCAGCGGGTCTCCAACCGTGTCGCCAACTACTGTGGCGTGATGAGCTGGAGAACCTTTACCGCCGAGGTTACCTGCCTCGACATATTTTTTTGCGTTATCCCAGGCGCCACCCCCATTGGACATAAACAGGGCCAGCAAAACGCCTGACAGGGTCGCACCCATCAACATGCCGCCAAGCGCCTCTGCTCCCAGCAAGGAGCCGACAATAATCGGCATCAGGAAAGCCACAACGCCCGGAGCGACCATTTCTTTCAGAGCCGCCTGGGTGCTGATATCAATACAACGGGCACTGTCCGGTTTCCCGGTACCTTCCATCAAACCCGGAATCTCGCGGAACTGGCGACGAATTTCTTCAACCATGGTCATGGCCGCATTTCCGACCGAGGTCATGGTGAGGGAGGCAACATAAAAGGGAATCACTCCGCCCAGAAAAACACCGATGACCACCGATGTTTTGGTGATATCAATGGAATCAATATTTGCCGCCTGGGTGAATGCCGCGAATAAAGCCAGTGCTGTCAGTGCCGCGGAACCAATAGCAAAACCTTTACCAATTGCCGCTGTGGTGTTACCCACCTGATCCAGTCCATCTGTAATTTTACGGGTGTCTTCTCCCAGGTTCGCCATTTGGGAGATTCCGCCAGCGTTATCCGCAATCGGTCCGTAAGCATCCACCGACATGGTGATCCCTACCGTTGCCAGCATTCCCACTGCCGAAAGAGCCACTCCATAAAGCCCCGCAAACTCGGCACCCACATAAATTGCCAAGGCGATGATCAGGATAGGAATGACACAACTTTCCATCGCCACAGCAAGACCTGTGATCATTACAGTCGCAACACCCGTATTGCTTGACTCTGCGATGCGGATAACAGGTTTGCCAGCCGTGTAATATTCGGTGATCAAACCAATACCAATCCCTGCCAGACAACCAAACAACAGGGCAACAAAAACGCCTGACGGCAATCCCATAACCTTAATCAGGAAAAAGGTCGCGAACAACATCGCGCCCGCGCTGATGAAGGTACAATTGCGGAGCGCGTCAGAAGGGTCCATGCTTCCCAATGCACTCATAGCCCGGATTCCCAAAACAGACGCAACCAGACCCACCATAGCCACCAGAATTGGCAGGGCCATATATTCAAATCTCATGGTTGCCATGCTTGCACCGATAGCAATGGTAGCGATCATGGAACCGCAATAGGATTCAAAAATATCCGCTCCCAAACCGGCGGTATCCCCGACACAGTCGCCGACGTTATCGGCAATAACTCCCGGATTTCGTGGATCGTCTTCCGGGATCCCCGCTTCCACTTTGCCAACCAGGTCGGAACCGACATCGGCGGTTTTGGTGTAGATGCCGCCGCCCACACGCGCAA
>Ga0210019_1002467_pt1 | contig 17922 bp, 25 predicted proteins | sample CryGeyCG2114_020_2_FD_183969 | JGI IMG/M metagenome (GOLD analysis project Ga0210019, IMG submission 183969) | Groundwater microbial communities from aquifer - Crystal Geyser CG11_big_fil_rev_8/21/14_0.20 (SPAdes) (version 2) | ecosystem: Environmental > Aquatic > Deep subsurface > Groundwater ...
TAAATCATGATGGACAACATAATGATAAAATCAAAATCAAACTTAGCGATTTTACTCTCAAAATTAAGGATTTTTGAGGCCCCAAAACTAAAAGTAGAGCAGTACACAACAGACTCAGAGATAGCAGCAGCTGTTTTGTGGCAAGCTTATTACTTAAGAGATATAGAAAACAAAACAATAGCTGATCTTGGCAGCGGAACTGGTATATTGGGCCTAGGTGCCTTACTATTAGGAGCAAAAAAAGTTTTTTTTGTTGAATCTGACAAAAGCTCAATCCAAACTTTAGAGCTAAATCTAAGGTTTTTAGAGGAAAAAATATGCACCAAACTAGTTAAAAAAGCCATTTTTTTGAATAAAGACATCAAAGATTTCAATAAAAAAGTAGATACAATAGTGCAAAACCCTCCATTTGGCACAAAACAAAAACATGCTGATAAAATTTTCTTAAAAAAGGCATTTTCTCTTGCAAATGTAATTTATAGTTTTCATAAGTTTGAGACAGAAGGGTTTGTAAACAGTATTTCAAAAGAGAATGGTTTTGAGGTTACACACCTATGGAAATTTGATTTTCCAATAAAATCAACATACAGCTTTCACAGGAAAAGAATCCAAAGAATAAAGGTTGGATGCTGGAGAATGAAGAAAATTAAATAGAAATGTTTATAAATATTACAAAAACCCTTTTTTAGGGTGTTTTTATGGAATTAAATATAATTGAGGAAAAAAAGAACAGGCTATGCTTTGAAATCAAGGGCCAGGGCAATACCTTCTGTAATATATTGAAAGACGAGCTATGGAATGATAAGCATATTACTATAGCAGCATATACTATCAAACACCCATTGATTGGAATTCCTTTTATGATTGTTGAGACAGACGGAAATAAAACTCCAAGGCAGGCATTGACAAGTGCTGCTGAAAGAATTGCTGATAAGGCAGATAAACTTAAGAAAGAATTTAAGAAAGAAATAAAATGATCAAGCCAGGTCAAGGCAAACTACTTATAAAACTTGCAAGAGATTCTATTTCTTCGTATTTCTTAAGAAATGAGCCTGATACAAGCCCTGTACAAGGATTTTCTCATACACAAGGAGTTTTTGTAACTCTGTATAAGAACAATCAACTAAGAGGATGTATTGGCTTTCCAGAGCCTGTTTTCTCTTTGTGTGAGGCAATAATAAAATCAGCAAGATCAGCTGCTTTTGAAGACCCAAGGTTTCCGCCATTGCAGAAAGAAGAATTAAAGGATATAAGAATAGAGATATCTGTTCTTACAGTTCCAAAGCTTATTGAAGTGAAAAAACCAGAGGATTATCTTAAGGAAATAAAGATTGGTAAAGATGGCCTTATAATAAGGTCAAGCCATGGCTCCGGGCTATTGCTGCCGCAGGTTGCGACAGAATATAAGTGGGGAGTTGAAGAGTTTCTTGGGCATTTGTGCGAGAAGGCCTGGCTAAAGCAGGATGCATGGAAAGATACAACCAACAGGATTTACAGGTTTCAGGCACAGATATTTAAGGAATAAAGTCTATTGGGGTTTAAGATGGATATTGCAAAGAGTTTAAGGACCTATAAAGATAAAATAGAACTTAGGCTAAAAACCTTTCTGGATGAAAAAATTGCTGATGCAGAAAAAATATCTGATTCTTCAAGAGAGATAATGCAGTACATAAAGGAGTTTAACCTTAGGGGAGGAAAAAGAATAAGGTCAATATTAATTATAATGGCCTATAAATCTCTTGGAGGAAAAAATGAAAATGCAATAATTGATATTGCTGTGTCAGCAGAGCTGATGCAATCATTCCTCCTGATTCATGATGATATAATTGATGATGATGACTTAAGAAGGGGTGGCCCAACCTTTCATAGAATTTATGCAGAAAAATACAAGGACTATGATAATCCGAAAAAATTTGGGGAAAGCATGGCAATAATAGCAGGCGATCTTCTAGCAGCTTTTGGAAATGAGATAATATCTAAATCAGATTTTGATGAGGAAAAAAAGCTAAAACTATTGCAAAAATTCAACAAGGTTGTAAAACTTACTGGTTATGGTGAGATAATTGATATTTTGTCTGGCCTAAGAACTGATATGACAGAAGAGGATATATCAAAAATGCAGAGGCTAAAAACAGCTATCTATACAATAGAAGGGCCCTTGCACATGGGTGCAATAGCTGCAGGGGTATCAGATGAGCAGCTAAAAACACTAACTGATTATGCAATTCCATTAGGGCAAGCATTCCAGATAAGGGATGATATCTTAGGCATGTTTGGCTCAGAGGAAAAACTTGGCAAGCCTGCTGACTCTGATATAAAAGAGGGCAAAAAAACACTTCTTATTTTAAAGGTACTGGAGAATGCAGATAAAGAACAAAAAGAGCTCATTGGAAATGCATTGGGAAACAAAAATATAACAAAAACAGAGCTAACAAAGGTAAGAGAAATCATAAAGAAAACAGGTTCATTAGATTACTCTGAAATTCTGGCAGAAAAACTAGTGAAAAGAGCAAAGAATGTAATAAAAAATTCTGATTTTGAAAAACAGGGAAAAAATTTCTTTCTTGAAATAGCAGATTACATAATCAAAAGGGATTACTAAAATGGAGAGAAAAAAAACAAGAGGTGTAAGAGTAGGAAAACTAAAGATTGGCAACAATGCTCCAATATCTGTCCAGTCAATGTGCACTACACATACAGGAGATATAAATACAACTTTAAAACAGATTCATGAGCTTGAGAATGCTGGCTGCGAGATAATAAGAGTTTCTGTTGTAGATATAGATGAAGCAAAAGCATTGAAAAAAATAAAGGAGAATATAAACATACCTTTAGTTGCAGACATACATTTTGACTACAGGCTTGCAATTGAATCAGCAAAATATGCTGACAAGCTGAGGATAAATCCTGGGAATATTGGTTCTAATGATAAAGTTAAATTGGTTGTAGAGCAAGCAAAGGATTATAACATTCCAATAAGAATTGGCGTGAACCTTGGCTCTTTAGACAAAAGGATTATTGAAAAATTTGGCCTAACCTCAAAAGCAATGGTTGAATCTGCTTTAAAACATATAAAAATCCTTGAAGAACTTGACTTTTACAACACAGTTATTTCAATGAAAGCTTATGACATTAAAAGGACTGTTGATGCTTACAGGATGATGGCAGATAAAGTAGATTACCCTTTTCATATTGGAATTACAGAGGCAGGAACTGCTTATACCGGAACAATAAAATCATCAATAGGAATTGGCTCTCTTCTTTTAGATGGAATCGGTGATACAATAAGGGTCTCACTTACAACTAATCCTGTTGATGAAGTCAGAGCCGGAATTGAGATTTTGAATTCCCTCAGCATAAGAAAAGGCAGAACAATAATTTCATGTCCTGGCTGCGGAAGAACAGAAATAGACTTAATTGGATTAACAAAAAGTGTTGAACAGGCAACATCACATATAAAAAAACCAATTAAGATAGCTGTTATGGGTTGTGTTGTCAATGGACCAGGAGAAGCAAAAGAAGCAGATGTTGGTGTTGCTGGTGCAAAAAACTTTGGAATAATCTTCAGAAAGGGGAAGGTTGTTAAGAAGGTAAAGAAAGATAAGATTCTTAAAGCATTATTAGATGAAATAAATTTATTATAGCTAAAAGCTTACTAAAAATGAAATCAATTTCAATACTGGGCTCAACTGGTTCAATTGGTACTCAAACCTTAGATGTAATAAGAAGATTACCAGGAGAGTTTAAGGTAGTTGGCCTTACAGCTAACACTAACATAGATTTATTGGAAAAACAAATTAAAGAATTTAAACCAATCTCAGTAGCAGTAGCTAACCAAGAGAAAGCAGATGAACTAAAAAATAAAGTGGATACTACTGTTTATTCTGGTGCAACTGGAATAAACAAAATTGCTAGTCTTCAACCTGCTGATACTATTGTAAATGCCTTGGTTGGTTTTATTGGCTTAATTCCTACTATAAAAGCAATAAACCACAAAAAAGATATTGCCTTAGCCAATAAAGAAACCTTGGTTGCAGGTGGTAGTTTAGTAATAAAAGCCTTAAAAAAACATAAGGTTAACCTAATACCAATTGACTCTGAACACTCTGCTATATTCCAGTGCTTAAACACTGAAAAAATTCATAGTGTAGAAAGATTAATAATCACTGCTTCTGGTGGTCCATTCCACAGTTATAAAAAATCAGATCTAGAAAGGATAACACCTAAACAAGCACTGAGACATCCTATCTGGAGGATGGGGGAAAGGATAACTATTGATTCTGCTACCTTAATGAATAAGGGCTTTGAGGTAATAGAAGCAATGCACTTATTTAATCTGCCATTATCAAAAATAAAAACAATAATTCATCCTCAGAGTATAATCCACTCAGCTGTTGAGTTTGTTGATGGCTCTGTAATAGCTCAGCTAGGCATCCATGATATGCGCATTCCAATCCAATTTGCCTTAACTTATCCAAAAAGAATAAACTTAGGTTTACCAAAATTAAATCTTGCAGATATAGGCATATTTACCTTTAAAAAAGTAGATAAAGAACTATTTCCATGCTTAGGATATGCCTATGAAGCAGCCAGTCTTGGAGGCACAATGCCCGCTGTCCTAAATGCATCTGATGAAGTAGCAGTGCAATATTTTTTAGAAAAAAGAATAAAATTTTTAGATATACCAAAAATAGTAAGGTCTGTTATGAATATACATAAAATAATTAAAAGTCCTGATTTAAAGGATATCTTAAAAGTAGATAAATGGGCAAGAGTTAAAGCAAAAAATAATATATGAGAAAATGAAAACAACAGCAATAATACTAGCAGCAGGAAAAGCAAAAAGAATGATGGCTGATAAAAATAAACTGTTTTTAGAGTTGCGAAAACCAATCTTAATACATACAATAGAAGCATTTGAGAACCATAAACTAATTAATGAGATAATAGTTGTTGTAAACAAAAAAGATTTAGAGGTTTGCAGCAAGATTATTGAAAAAAATATCTTTAAAAAAATCAGGAAAATAGTTGTTGGAGGTGAAACAAGACAGCAGTCATCATATAATGGTATTATGGAAACAGATTCTGATATTATCCTTATTCATGATGGTGCAAGGCCGCTTGTAACAGAGGATTCTATAACAAACTCAATCAGAGATGCCTTAAGTTATGGAGCTTCTGTTGTTGCAGTGCCTCTAAAAGAAACTGTAAAAAAGGTTGGTAACTGTTTTGTTAAAAACACCCTTGATAGAGATGCATTATGGGTTGCCCAAACCCCACAAACATTCAAGGCAGATATTATTAAAAAGGCGCATGAAACAGCAAAAAGAGATGGTTTTTTTGGAAAAGATGATTCTTCATTAGTTGAAAGACTAGGTTATAAGGTTAGGATATGCATGGGGCATTATGAAAATTTAAAAATAACAACACCAGATGATCTGGTAATAGCAAAGCATATATTTAAGAAAAATAATGGTGATTGTTATGATTAGGGTTGGTATTGGCCAGGATTCTCATAGATTTATAAGAAAAGGCAAAAAAAGGCTTGTTCTTGGTGGTGTGATAATCCCTTATGAAAAGGGCTTAGAAGGAAATTCTGATGGTGATGTTGTGCTGCATGCTATCTTCAACGCCCTAAGCCAGGCTATTGGCAAAAGATCAATAGGATTCTATTCTGATAAGATGTGCAGGGAAGGAATTAAAAACAGCAGAGAATACCTAAAGCTGGCATTGAAAATGGTCAAAGAGGGCGGTTATAGGATAAATAATGTTGGTATGATGATTGAAGCAAAAAAACCAAAGATTGAGCCATATGTTGACGATATGAAAAAGAGCATAGCAGAGATATTAATGATAACACAAGACATGGTTGGTATAACAGCAACTTCTGGCGAGGGCCTTACTGCCTTTGGCAGAGGCATGGGAATACAAGCATTTGCAATAGCAACTGTTGTTAGGTGTTAATATAATGGAACCAATCCAAAAGGCATATGCCAAAATAAACCTCTCCCTTGATATTATTAAGAGGCTCTCTTCTGGATACCATAAAATAGAATCTGTTATACAGGAACTTGAGCTGCATGATATAATTAAACTAAAGAAAATAGAAAAAGGTATAAAACTTAAGTGTAATATTAATATTTGTCCAGCTAATGAAAACCTTGCTTACAAAGCAGCAGATCTTCTTATTAAAAAGTTTAAAATAAGCAGGGGTGTTGAAATAACTATTGAGAAAAATATTCCTGTTGCAGCTGGCCTAGGCGGAGGAAGCTCAGATGCAGCTGCAACATTAAAGGGCATGAACAAGCTCTTTAACCTGAATTTGCCAGAAGAAAAATTAATCAAATTATCCAGTGATATTGGAATGGATGTTGCCTTTTGCTTATCTGGCGGGATAGCATATGTATCCAGATTTGGAACTGAATTGAAGAAAATAGAAAAAATACCAAATTTCTATGTTGTTTTGGCAAAACCAAAGTTTAATATTTCAACAGAAGATGCTTATAATAATCTTGATTATGAAAAAACAGGAAAACAGCTAAAAACAGCCCAGATGCTTGATGCAATCAAGGAAAAAAACATTAAAAAAATTGCAGAAAGTATGCATAATGATTTTGAATATTCTGTCTGCAAGAAATATCCAATTATTAATGAAATCAAGCAAAAAATAATAAAAAATGGAGCATTAAATGCATTGATGTCTGGCTCTGGCCCAACTGTTTTTGGAATAACTCAATTAAAAGCTGTTGCAGAAAACATATCTAATAGCTTAAAGGAGAATCCTTACTTTAAGGAGAATCTTGATTTTGTTTGCGTAACACAAACAAGGTGAAATCATGAAAGTTATTTGTGCAGAGAACATGGGTTTTTGCTTTGGAGTCAAGAGGGCATTGGACATGGCTTTAAAGGAAAAAAATGCTTATACATTAGGGCAATTAATACATAATCCACAGGTTGTTGAACTGCTTGAGAAAAGAGGGATTAAGGTTGTTAATTCAGTTTATGAAGCTAATAAAACTTTAATTATAACTGCCCATGGAACATTAAAGTCAAATATTGAGAAGGCAAAGGAGAGAGGCCTTAAAATAATAGACACAACATGTCCTCTCGTGAGAAGAGTTCATGATCTTGCAAAGAGTTTTGATAATAAAAATTATAAAATTATATTGATTGGAGATAAAGATCATTCTGAAGTCAAAGGGATTGTTAGTAATGCTGATAATACAGTTGTAATAAAAAGTCCTGAGGAAGCAAGAGGTTTAAGATTTAACAAGGCTTGTGTTTTATCCCAAACAACGCAATCAACGGACAATTTCAACAAGGTTGTTAATGTGCTGAAGAAAAATATTCCTAATTTAAAGGTCTTTAATACAATATGTGACGCTACAAAGAAAAGACAGGACTCGGCAATAGAGCTTGCCAAAAAGGTTGATTTTATGATTGTGGTAGGAGGATATAACAGTGCCAACACAAAAATGTTAAGCCAGATCTGCAGCAAAATAGTTGAGACAAAACATATTGAAACTGCTGATGAGATTGATGAAGAATGGCTTAAAAATAAAAAAGCAGTTGGCCTGACAGCTGGAGCTTCTACTCCCAGCTGGGTAATTAAGGATATAAGAATAAAGATAGAGGCTATATAAATGAAACATAAGAAAGGATTAACAATTGAGGAATGCATAAGAAGAGCAAAAAAATTTATAGATTCCCAAGGCCTTTGTCTGCTTATATATGATATAAAAGGATCAAGAAATTTTGAGGTAAATGAATTTATTCAAAAACGACGTGAGATGCAGGAAAGTTTGAACAATAAATTTTCAAAATATATGCCTAAAAATGATTTAGACTTCAGGGGAATATTTAAGAAAGGATTTCAGCTACAGAGGGGTGATGCTGCTGTTGCAGGAATAAATTCAGCAGAGATTATTCCTGAGATAGTTAAATATCAAAAGGAAATGTTTCCAGATGTACAGCTTTATTGGAGTGTGGCAAAGGATGGTTTTGATAAGAAAGGTTATATTTAATGGATGATCCTTTATTTTATAATCATTTGATCCATAATAAATTAAATTATTTTCCAAAGCGCCTTTCTCTGTTTTTATATTCCTCAATTACATTTATTAGGTCTTGTTTTTCAAATTCAGGCCAAGCCTTTTCAAGAAAGAACCATTCAGAGTATATTGACTGCCAAGGCAAAAAGTTGCTTGTTCTTTGCTCGCCGCCAGTTCTTATTATAAGGTTTGGCTCTTTGTCTAAATAAAGGTTTTCTGCGAATGTTTTTTCATTAATTTCATTTATTTTAAGCTCTTTGTTCTTAAGTTTTTCAGCAATTTTTTTCACTGCATCAATAATCTCTTCCCTGCCGCCGTATGCAAGAGCAACATTAATCCTATAATTATTATAATTCTTGGTTAAGTCCATAACTTTTTTTATTTTTTCCTGCACTTTTTCTGGAAATAAATAATACCTGCCAATGACATTTATTCTTATTTTGTATTTGTGGATATTCTCGTCTGTTGATACCTCATTAAATGCCTTTTCAAAAATATCCATTAAGTAATCAAACTCTTTTTTGGGTCTGTTAAAGTTTTGCATAGAAAAACAGTAAAGTGTCAGTTCTTTAATATCTAGTTCTTTGCACCATTTAAACAGTTTTTTAAGCTTTTCATAACCAAATTCATGGCCCTTCCATGGATCTAGATTAAGCCTTTTTGCAAAGCGTCTGTTTCCGTCTAAGATAATTCCTATATGCTCTGGATTTCTGTTCATACAAAAGATGAAAAGTAGGTTATTTATAAAGGTTTTTGTATACTTGGTGATTTTTTTAGTTTTTGATAAAAGAATTTATTTTATTGATAAGCTTGTTTATCCTTGTTATTCCGTTACTATAACCTAATAATTCATACCTGTATTTTATCATTGCCAAAGGTTTTTCTATAATGTATTTAAGCCTTAAATCTGATCCTTTCAGCCTGTTGAGCTCTTCTGCATCTTTAATCTCTTTTTCATATTTGCTGAGCTCTTCGTTAATCATGCCGATTGCATAATTGAGCTTATTATTTACCTCAAAATTCAGCCTATTTACCTTTGTGCTGTATCCATCAATTTGTTCTTCAAGCCTTTTTTCGCTTTTCCATTGTTTGTAATCTTTTATTTCCCAAACTTTTTCCTTGAGTTCTATGATTAGTGACAACTCTTTGTTCTGAATTCCGCGCTTGAGCAATGGGTCAAGATGTCTTTGCAAACTCTCTACACTATATTTATCTTTGTTAATATCCTCTTTTATTTTATCCAAGAGCACAAGATAAGCTTCCTTTTTATTGGTGATAAGGCCATCTATTCTATCAAGTTCTGCAATCCCCTCTATATTTTCAAAGCAGTCATATAAGTACCTTATCCTGCTGTTTTTTAAAGTTAATTCTTCCAGCCTTTCAATTGTTCCTGGTTTCTCCCAGTCATTGTTTTGGAGAGTATTGTTTAATAGCCTAAATTCAGCATCTATTTTTTCTATTTCAAAAGTTATTCTTGCCCCTATTTCACTTCTTAGGTTTGATCCGCTATCAATAGATACTTTTACCTTGTTCTTGAAGTAATTATCATCTTTAAAATCCTGAATCCTGTATAAGTCAGAATTGATTTCATCAAGAATGCATCTTACTTGGTTTATTTTCTGTTTTGTGATATCTCCATTGAATGCAATTTCCACAAGGTTTCTGTTTTTTTGAATATTTTTTTTTAGTCCGGCGATCTCTTGAATGAAGTCATTCAATTGATATGTGTCTTTAACATATTTTTTCGGAAAGTGTATTATCTCCCCCTTTTCAGCTATGGAATCAAAAGTTTTATCAAATTTTTTGTTGAATTCAATTATTTTATCCAAGCTGTAAGAGTCCTTACAGACCTTTTTTGCTATAGTTTCTAAGGTTTCATTTTCCATTGCCTGATAATATCTTGAATTCTCAAATAAGACATCCTGCCTTTTCTTATTTTTATAGACCTCAACAGATATGCAGCCAATAGATGCAATTATTAATAAGCCAACTATTGATTTTTTTATTTTTCCCTTGAAAGAGTCTATAACTGACTGCTCCTCAGTTATCAGATCCTCTAATTTTTTGTTTAATTCACCAAATTTTGATTCGGTTTCTTCTAAAATATTCTCAAATTCGTTTTTCATCTTATCTCTCTATAATCCCTTTTATTTGTCTAAATTGCTTATGGTTTTTTGACAGGTCTTCTTTAGCTGATAGAAATTCTTTCCTTTTTTTGACAGAATTAAAATAACTTTTTTTTTGGTTTATTTTATTAATATAATTATTTTCTATATCTTTGACATTTTGGTTTATTATTCTAAAGGCTTCACTTATCTTGTTATTAAACAAATCCTTAAATTGTTGTAAATTTGAGTTATATTCATTAAACAGGCCTGTGTTTTCATCATAATAACATGCTAATGAATGTTTAGAAATAATGTCCTTTATCTCCTCAAAAAGAGAAATATCATCATTGTAAATAATATTATTCAATGACGCATAAAGAAGCTTGTTATAATAATCTATTTTTTCATTGTATGTTTTTATTTTGTCCCTTTCTTTTGCAATTTTTTCAAGATTATCAATTTTTAACACCCTTTTTAGACTAGTTGTAGAATATTCTGTTGAACTCAAACTCGATTTTAGGTGTTATTTTTTTGATGTCTCCATTAAAATTATTATCAAACAAAAGTTTTGTATTATCACTTATTTTGTACTGGGATCCAATTTTATATGGCTCTAAATTACCTTTTCCTATATTTTTGAGGGAAACTAAGTTATATTTAATTCCTAATTCCCTTATTTTTTCCTGTCTTGATATCTGGTTTTTTGTTTTTCCAGTTGATTCATTGGATGCATATGCAAACTCCCATAAGTCCGGTCTTCTGGTTTTATTATCCATTATATTCCACAGAGTTTCGCCTTTTTTCAGGAAATAGTCTTTTACTTGATAGTTCTCAAATGAATTTTGTGGAGAGTATGTTATCCTTTTGTCAAATTCTAAGTTTAATTTTAATTCATCAGGTGGCAAAACAATAGAACTTTCTGCTTTGTTGATTTGATTTTTGTAATTTTTTGGAGTATTATTTAGGTTTCTTGCAGTTTCATAACCTGCAAAGAATGAGAAAACCCCTACTAAGGTGTAAGTTAAAATGCTTTTTATGTTTCTTTTAAAGAAACTCTTTGTTTTTTCATAACCTCTGTTTATTATGCTGCTCAGATACCTTCTTGATTCCTTGTTCTGCTTTTTATACTTATAAGTTTTTCTTTTATTTTTTCTCCATTCAATTGTTTTTCCATTATCCTGGTATTCCTTTAATATTCTGTATAATGTTGAGGTACTAAACTTTTTAATTTTAGTTTCATCCCTGCCTTTATTTAGTTCATCAGATATATCCCTAACCCTTATATTCTCATGGTTATTGTATAAATCAACTATTTTTTCTCGGTCATAATAATCAAGTTTTCTGCCATAGCGGAAGCTAATGCTATCAGAATTATTTACTGATTCTGAAGACACTATTGAGTCTATGGTCTGGTTATTTTCTTTTATCATCTTCCCTTCAGATAGTTATTTGTCATTCTGTCTGTGTTTATGAGCTTCATATCATAGGCATTTGAAATATCGCTCAATACTGAGCTAAGCAACTGGTTTGAGTTTCTGTATCTTCTAACAAGTGACCTTGGGTTGCTTTCAATTCGAGAAATTTCCTTTAATTTACCTCCCATTATGTCATTAACATCATAGGTATATTCCTCAAGATAATGGACATTATTTAAAAGCAATTTAACAACTCCTGCCTGCTTCATTAATGGATCATATATTGGTCTTGTTACCCTTGTGAAATCCGACACTCTTTTTGTCCTGTCTATTAATTCTTCAGAAAGAAACAGGTATATCTGCACTATTTTTTCTATTTTTTTGAGATTTTCATCAATACTAATATAATCAACTATATAACCTTGATTTAAATGCAATTTTTGCAGTAATCCACTTCTTTTTCTTTCAAGATTCTCAGAAATGCATCTTATATCAAAATAAAACTTATCTCTCGGGCGCATGCTAAATAATTTCCTCTTTACAATATTATAGTCCCTTTCAGCTTTAAATAGCTCATCCTTTAATTGATTGTTGTCTAATACTTTGGTTCCAGTAATAAGGCCTTTTTTATTTCTGCTACTCACTAGATTTTCATGAGCTCCTTTTAGATTTGAGGTCATTAGGATTAATGTGGAGTTTATTTCTGAAAGATGATCTTCCTCCATTCCCATTATTTGGTCTATGGTATAGTTTTTTCCAAAAATATTTATCCTGAGAAAGTCAACTGCAGCTGATGCTGTTCTGTAAAAAATTGATTTGTTCTCATTTATTTTCCATCTCATTGCAAGGTGAATCTTCTTTAACTCGTCTGCATGCCCAACTATATAAACCAGATTCCCCTTTGATTTATCTGGTGTTATAGCATAACTATTTAGCCCCCATGATTCTCTTCTTTCCTTGATAATCTTTTCAATACCAGAACTATTTTTAACCGCCTCCAAATCCTTTTCCTTTATCTTATTATTTTTGAGTATTTCAATTATTTCTGGCTCCATTCCCTCATACTCTGATTTCTTTTGTTTTTCTGAATTATTTTTCATTTTAACATCCCTTTATTTTTTATCCTTTGGATAATATGTTAGGCTTTTTTCAATACCATTAAGCTGGACAATGTTTTCCATAATCTTTTTATCAACAGTTTCGTAATAAGCAGGTTTTGTGTAACTAACATCTTTTTTTATTTCATGATTTATAGCCATGTTCTCGCAACCGCCGCCCATGTAATAGCCTAATGAAAATATAAGGAAATACTTCAAGGCCTTAAAGCCAAGTCTGATAAGACCCATTTATTCTTCACCTCTTTTTAGATAATCATTGACTTTTCTTTCCAGCTTTTTGTAAAATTCCTTGATTTTTGGCTTTTGTTTTTCAGCAAAATCAACAATTTTCTTGTAACTATCGCCTACTTTTTCATCTATTAATGGCTTTATTATCCTAAACTTTCTCTCATTTGGCATCTCACTAATTCTTTTCTCAAGAAACTCATCACTGAACATATCTGCTATCTCTTTATCATAGCCATTGTCAACAGCAATTTTGCTTATATCTAGAATATAATTCTTAAACTCTTCAGGATTTTCCCTAACAATCCCCTCTGTATAATCCAAAAGTCCATTAATATTTTCTCCAGCAATACCATACATTGGCTGCTCTTGTTTTTTGGCCATAACTATTTTTTCTTCTGCAACTGGCTTTATTGCCTTTGTTCTTGCACACCCAACAGCGAAATAGCTAGTTAGTGCAACTGCTCCTGTTAAAACCAAGATTCCAATAGTCCTTTTTAATCCCATATTGAGATAACATCAGCATTTATTTTTAATAAGCATTTTCAAGAAAAAAGATGAGAATTTACGTTATTTTTGTAAATATTTATAAAATAACTGTAAATTTTTTGGAGAATTGCAGTTTAGAAATTCCTAAGCCTTGTTTTTATTTTGAGCTATAAAACAATAATAATCCCTGCTGTCTTTCCAGATTTTAAGAATTTTAAAATTATAGTAATGTTTTTTTATAAGTTTTTTGTTATATATAAAATGTGTTAATCCATCCTCATTTCCCTTTGTTGGAACATATGTTCTCGGAGCTATTTTTTTAGCTGTCTTAATAAGATAATCTCTAACCTTGCCCTTAGAAATTCTTCCGCTAAGTGTTATAAAAATAAGCCCTTCTGGCTTCAGCACTCTTTTAATTTCTTTTATTGCTTTTTTTATTTCATTGACCTTACCATGCTGCAAAACCTGAACACTTATTATGGCATCAAAAAAATCATTCTCATAAGGAAGTTTATTGAATATATTACCTAATTTAAGTCTGCAGCTTGTTTTTTCCTTTTTTAACCTCTCTTTGATGATTTTCAGCCCTTCAGGTGCATAATCTGTGCCATACATATCAAAGCCCTTTTTTGATAGGTAAACAAGATTCCTGCCAGCACCACAGCCCAAGTCGAGAACTCTTTTAACCTTTTGTTTTTTAAAGAAATGTGATACATCAGGCATATTCTCATGAGGCCTGAATATATTATAATACTTATACTTTATTCCCTCTTTTTTGTATATCTTATTCCACTGAAGCATTTAATTTATTATATCTTAATTCTATATAATCTTTTCTAAATCCAAAACTATAAAAACAAAAAGGATTTTTTAAATATGATGAAAGAAATAACAGATGAAAAGCTGGAAAAATACTTTAAAATCACAGGCCAGGCCTTGAAAAAAGCCAAGGCAAACATAACAAAAGATAAATCAAAGAAAGATTCAGCACTTGACTTTCTTGACATGGCCCAGCGTTACTATAATGATGCTGAATATTTCAAGGAAAAAGATGATTATGTCAATGCCTTTGCAGCATTAAGCTACGCCCATGGCTGGCTAGACGCAGGCGCAAGAATAAAGCTGTTTGATGTCCATGACTCTAAGTTATTTACTGTTGATGATATATAGATAATTATTATTTATCACTATGAAGTTCTATCCTCATATCTATAGTATCCCAGAATGACTTATCATGTTGATAAGATAATCTTGGAAATGCTTTTAATTTATCCATCAAATATTTCTCTAAAGGAAGTGTATAAACTATTTGATGCCCAATAAGGGGATAGGATCCTTCACTGATTGATTTAGTTTCTGGTTTATCAAGAATTACTTCAAATTCTTTATTTAATAATAAAATTTTTTCTAAAACAGGTCCCTTATAACTTAATGTTTTTTTAATCTCTCTTTCATCCCATTTCTTATTTTCTCTTGAAAATTGAATTTCTCCTGTATCTCCATCATGGTCAATAAAAAATCCAGCAGCACTATATGCTTTTAAAGTTCTATCATTGTCCGGATATTTAACTACTATTAACCCTCTTTGAAAACCAGGGATAGTATCATGTATATTAAGAAAAATAGAATTTTCAAAACATTCTCTTTCCTTTTCTGTTGACTTAAGACCTTTATATAAGACTTTATATTTATTTCCCTTAATCATTTAAATACTTCTTACCAAATAAAATTTAACTAACAAAATACAGAACTGATATTTAAAGTTTTCTATTTTTTACTACTATTAAATAAAAAAGTATTGTTAGAAATAATGAAATAAAAACAGCAGCCACAATAACTCTTACAAAAAACTCCTGGAAAAAAGACTGCTGGTAAACCTGAATCATTAATGAGCTGGCCTGAAACTGCCAGTTGCCCTGCGGAAAAACTATTAAGTGAAATAATTTAAAAAACCTGTCAAAAAATAGCGAAGCAATCAGGGAAAACAAGGCAATTAAAAATACTATCAATGCAGCTTTTTTAAAGTGATTAAGATGTATTTTCCTTTTGTAAATCAATATAAAAAAACCAATTAATAAAGCAATAAAAAGAAATTCTTCAAATAAAACAAGTCTCTTTACATCTGCCATATGAGATTTTTCTTCTTCATTAAAATCAACATTTAATTTTGAGTCAAGGCCAGTAATATACCTTGTTACATTGCTGTCAATCTTCAAATGAATTGGATTATCTGAGTACTTCTTTATAAGCGAGCCATGAAAAGAAGCTGAATAAAGATGATAATTAAAAGAGCCAAGAATAATGATAAAAGCTATTAATAATGCAATTAAAAAATCTTTTTTTATTTTTCTAGATTTGGGCATTAAACTCATGGCCTCCCAAAGAAACAAGATAAACAGTATTACTCGAATATGCTTTGTTTTCAACTATGTGTTCTGGCGGCCACTCCCATTTCAATGATATTCCTATATTTTTCATCAGCTTAATTACATTGACTCCATGCGCTTCTGGTGATAGGATAATTTTTGTTAAGCCAGTTTCTTCAATTGCCTTAGCTTGTTCAAGCCGGTGTAATTTCCTTGCCTTAGGCTGCCAGAGTCTTGGGTTATACCACTGCCTTGGGTGTTCTGACCATTCAGGATGACTTAGTCTCATTCTTTCTGCAAACTCACCTACTATAAATTCTGTACAAATAATATATATCTTTTTTTCAAAATCAAGAACATTATTAATTAAGAGTTGATTTGGCGGACAACCATCTTTTTTGTTATAATTTGGGCAGCCTTTTGAGTGCTTGTAATATTTGAGTTTACAAAGATATTGTATTTTCTCCTTATATGGAATTATTTCTGGTTTTATTTCTTGAATCATTTTAACTGCACTTGTTTTTCATAATCTGCCTTCTCAATCTTTGGATAAGTTCCAGGCAGCATAAAAACCTTTTCTGTTTTTACTGCAAGGCCTTTCTCACCAAGCATTTCCTCTGAACCTAGCTTTGCAGCTCCATAGCAGATAAGCTCTCCTTTTAATGTCATTACAGCGACAATATCCTCTGCAATTATGCCTGACTCAAGCTTTGAGATTCCAGGCACATTCAAATTAGCGCCATGGCACAGGCTGTCAACTGCACTGTCAAGAACATATATTTTTGGCAGATGTTCAACAGCCTTCTCAATTGGCTGTATGCAATATTGCAAGTATTTTTCATTTCCCTGTTCATAATAATAAAAGGCATCAGTCAAATCCTGCAATGTAACAAGGTTTGTGCCTTCATTAAAGGGGCCTGCCCTTGTCCTTCTTAATTCTGCCATATGAGCTCCACAACTAAGCTTTTGGCCAATATCATGCACAAGCTTTCTTATGTATGTTCCTGCCTCGCATCCAACTCTAAATAATACATCCTTGCCATTAATCTCAGCTATATCAAAATAATAAACCTGCCTTGGGCGCAGCTGCCTTTTAACAGAGCTTTTTATAGGCGGCATCTGCATTATCTTGCCCACAAATTCATTGCATACATTGTAAATCTCATGCTCTGGAATCTCCTTATGTATGTGCATCAATCCAACATACTCTTTGCCTGCCTTAAGCAGTGTCTGGACGATTTTAGTGGCCCTTCCAAGAGCTATTGGCAAAACACCTGTAACACCTGGGTCTAATGTTCCTGAGTGGCCTGACTTGCTTATATCAAGGATTTTCTGGACATATGCACTAACCTGATGAGATGTAGGTCCAGAGGGCTTGTCAATGTTGACAACCCCATAGTTTATGAGTTCTTTTACAGGCCTGTTATTAGGATCACAGCCAAATTTAGATGAGCTTACAGATTTCTTTCTAATTAAAATTTTTCTCTTAATTTTTTCAAAAGGCAGTAAATCTTGTTGCATGCCTAGAAAGAGTTTCTTGTTATTTAATAAGGTTTTGCTTTAATGAAATTTATCTATTTTGGGCGCCCTTAGTTTGTATGTAATAACCAACACCCAAACTAAAATATTCAATTACCCTGCCAATTACTTCGTATGCTTTGTTTTTGTAATAAACAACCTGCCCCATATTATACTTTTTGTCTTTATTCTTAGGAAAAAACATAGCTTCTTCTTTTCTAATAAACTCTACTCTTCCTTCTAAATTCTCTTTTTTAGGAATATTTTTTTTCATCTAGCTTTTAGTTAGAACTCTTTTTTGATTTGGATTTTTCTTCTTTAACTGCTTTTTTATCTTCTGCTGGTTTCTTTTCTTTATTCTTTGTTTCCTTGGATTCTTCTTTTTTTACTGCTTCTTCTTTCTTTTCAGGCTGCTTTTTATCTTGTTTTTTAGGTGTTATTTTCTTTGTTTCTTTTTTCTTTTCCTTTTTTTCTTCAACAGGCGCCCCAACAAGCTCTGCTTTAACTAAGCCATCATCATATTTCTCAACCTTTACCTTAACCTTATGAGGTGGATTTTTAATGCCATGTTCCCAAACCTTTAGGTTCAGGTATTTTCCAAGCTTAATATTATCTGATTTCATATGCTTTGC